>Ga0315281_10001594_pt1 | contig 33643 bp, 32 predicted proteins | sample YL17G07_0_MG_FD_204540 | JGI IMG/M metagenome (GOLD analysis project Ga0315281, IMG submission 204540) | Sediment microbial communities from Yellowstone Lake, YNP, Wyoming, USA - YL17G07_0 | ecosystem: Environmental > Aquatic > Freshwater > Lake > Sediment | place: USA: Wyoming | collected...
CCCCGCTGGAACACCATCTCCATCTCCGGCTATCACATGCGCGAGGCCGGGGCGACGGCGGCCCAGGAGCTGGCCTTCACGCTCGCCGACGGCATCGCCTACGTCGAGGCGGCCATCGCCCGGGGCCTCGACATCGACCGCTTCGGAGGCCGGCTGAGCTTCTTCTTTGCCGCCTGGAGCGAGCTGTTCGAGGAGGTCGCCAAGTTCCGCGCCGCCCGGCGCATGTGGGCACGCATCATGCGCGACCGCTTCGGGGCGCAGGACCCGCGCTCGATGACCTGCCGTTTCCACGTGCAGACGGCGGGATCCAGCCTGACTGCCCAGTCGATCGACAACAACGTGGTGCGCACGACGGTGCAGGCGCTCGCCGCCGTGCTGGGCGGCGCCCAGAGCCTGCACACGAACTCCCGCGACGAGGCGCTGGCGCTGCCCACCGAGGAAGCCGCGCGACTGGCGCTGCGGACGCAGCAGATCCTGGCTCACGAGGCGGGCGTGACCGAGACACCCGATCCGCTGGCCGGCAGTTACTACGTGGAGACGTTGACCGACCAGCTGGAGGCGGCCGCGCAGGGCTACCTGGCCGAGATCGAGGCCCTCGGCGGGACGCTCGCCGCCATCGAGGCGGGTTACCAGCAGCGCCACATCCAGGAAGCCGCCTACCGGGTGCAACGGCGCATCGAGGCCGGTGACCAGGTCGTCGTGGGCGTCAACCGCTACGTCGATGACGTGGCGCCCTCGCCGCCACTGCAGCGTATCGATGCGACCGCCGAGGCCGAGCAGGTCGAGCGCCTGCGGCGGCTGCGCGCCGAGCGCGATGCCGAGGCCTGCACGCGAACGCTGACACGCCTCGAAGCCGCCGCCCGGGGCACCGACAACCTGCTGCCCCTGATCATCGACGCGGTCCGGGTCCAGGCCACCCTGGGCGAGATCGCGGATCGCCTGCGCGCCGCCTGGGGCGAGCACCGCGAACTGGTCACCCTGTGATGGATGACGACGACGTCGCGCCCGGTCGCTCCGTGGCTGGCATCCGTGCCGAGCATCGCCTCGGGCGCATCCACCATGTGGCCATCGTGGTGCGCGACCTGACCGCCGCGCTGGGCTTCTGGCGCGACGTGCTGGGCCTGCCCCTCGAGTCGATCCAGGCCATCCCGGGCGACCACGTGCGCATCGCCTTCCTGCCCGTCGACGACACGAAGGTCGAGCTGGTCGAGCCGACCGACTCGAGCACCGGCGTAGCGCGCTTCCTGAGCGCCAAGGGCGAGGGCTTCCACCATGTCTGCTTCGAGGTGCCCCACCTGGCCAACACGCTGACGCGGCTGGCCATCGAGGGCGTCGAATTGATCGACAGCGCACCGCGCCGGGGCGCCGAGGGCCCGGTCGCCTTCCTCCACCCGCGCTCGTGTCAGGGACTGCTCGTGGAGCTCATCGAGGCGCCCGGCGGACCTGCCTGGGGTGCGCTGGGCTACTGAGCGCGGACGCCGGCCTCGAGCAGCAGCCGGGGGATCTGCGTGGGGGAGGCGGCCACGCGGATGCCGGCCGCCTCGAGCGCCGTGATCTTGCCCATGGCGGTCCCCATGCCGCCCGAGATGATGGCGCCGGCGTGACCCATCCGCTTGCCCTCGGGTGCGCTGCGACCGGCGATGAAAGCGACCATCGGCCTGCCCGCCATGTGCTCCGCCGCAAAGGCCGCGGCCTCCTCCTCTTCGCCGCCGCCGATCTCGCCGATGAGCACGATGGCCTCCGTCTCGGGGTCATCCCGAAAGAGGGCCAGCACGTCGCGGAAGCCCAGGCCGTGGATCGGGTCGCCACCGATGCCCACGCAGGTCGACTGGCCCAGGCCGGCGTCGGTGAGCGCCTGCACGACCTCGTAGGTCAGCGTGCCCGAACGCGACACCAGCCCGACGCGCCCCTCGCGGTGGATGGAGGCCGGGATGATGCCCACCTTGGCCCGGCCGGGCGAGGTGGCGCCGGGGCAGTTGGGGCCGATGAGCCGCGCGCCGGCGGCCTCCACGATGGGCACGACCTTGAGCATGTCGAGAGCCGGGATGCCCTCGGTGATGCAGAAGATGGTCGCCACGCCCGCGTCGACGGCCTCGAGGATGGCGTCCGGGGCGCCCGGCGCGGGCACGTAGATGACGCTCGTGTCGGCGCCACTTGCGGCGACCGCATCGCGCACCGTGTCGAAGATGGGCACCGTCCCATCGAGCGCACGCTGACCGCCCTTGCCGGGACTCGTACCGGCCACGATGCGGGTGCCGTAGGCCTGCATCTGAAGGGCATGGAATTCGCCTTCGCGGCCGGTGATGCCCTGCACCAGCAGGCGTGTGTCGCGGTCGACGAGGATGCTCATCGGGCCGCCACCGCGCGCCCCGCAGCAGCCACCGCCTTGGCGGCCGCGTCATCGAGGCTGAGCGCCGTTTCGAAGGCCGCCGCCTCGAGGATCGCGGCCGCCTCCTGCGCATTGGTGCCCACGATGCGCACGATCATGGGCACCTCCCGCGACTGGCCGGCGCGTGCCTCGATGAGGCCGCGGGCGACCTCGTCACCGCGCGTGATGCCGCCGAAGATGTTGACCAGGATGGCGCAGACGTTGGCATCCTCGAGGATCAGGCGCATGGCCGCGGCGACCTTGTCGGAACGCGCTCCGCCGCCGATGTCGAGGAAGTTGGCCGGCGCTCCGCCGGCGAGCTTGACCAGGTCCATGGTGGTCATCGCCAGACCGGCGCCGTTGACCATGCAGCCGATGTTGCCCTCGAGCTTGATGAAGTTGAGCCCTTCCGCGCGGGCTTGCCCGTCGGTCGGGTCTTCCTCGTCGAGGTCGCGCAGCGCTTCCAGCTCGGGATGTCGGTAGAGCGCCGAGTCGTCGATGCTCATCTTGGCGTCGAGGCACTGCAGCACGAGCATCACGCTGCCATCGGCCGCCCGATCACGCACGACGGCCAGTGGATTGACCTCGACCAGGTCCGCGTCGCTGGCCAGCAGGACCGAGACCAGTCCCCGCGCGACGGCGCTGGTGGCCTTCAGATGGGCCGCCAGCCCCAGATCGAAGGCCATCCGTCGTGCCTGGTGGTCGAGCAGGCCGAGGTGGGGGTGGACAGGGATGCGCACGATGGCGGCGGGGTCGGTGCGCGCCACCTCCTCGATCTCCACGCCGCCGGCGGCGGAGCCCATCAGCAGGATGCGTCGCGCCGAGCGGTCGAGGACAGCGCCGAGGTAGTACTCGGCCACGATGTCCGCGCCGGGGGCCACCAGCACGCGGCGAACGGTGATGCCTTTGAGGTCCATCCCCAGCAGGGCCTGACCGGCGGCATCGGCTTCTGCCGCGGTGGTGGCCAGCTTCACGCCGCCGGCTTTGCCGCGACCGCCGACCAGCACCTGCGCCTTGATCACGACGCGGGTGGCGCCGGCGGCGAGGTAGCCTGCCGCCGCCTCTCGCACCTCGGCCGCAGTGGCGGCCACGGACCAGGGCGGAACGGGCAGGCCCGCGTCTCGCAGGAGGCGCCGGGCGTGGAACTCCTGGAGCTTCAAGCGTCCTCCCTGAGGCCTCGTCCGCCCGGGGCGTCGGGCCGACAGGATAGCGCACGGCTGGCTAGAATGCGGGCCAGAGACCCCGCCTGCCGCAAGCCGGATGGCCCTCGCAGCGCAACCCATTCATGGCGCACCCTGACCCCCAGGACCTGCCGCCCGACGACCTCGGTGCGGCCGCACGGATGACGGGAGAAGATCGAGCAGATGACCGGCATGCTCCGGACGGTCCGGCAGGGCCTCGGCGAGACCAGTCGACGCGATGCCTGGTGGATCGAGCCCGGTCTGTTCGCCGTCGGCTTCGGCACCTTCGTCGTCTACTCGATCTTCAGTGCCTTCATCTGGAAGCCCATCTTCGGTGTCGGCTACGAGGCGGACGGTTACCTGTCGCCCTTCTTCTCACCACTCATCGGGGCGGGCAGCCTGCCGGTCTGGCTCTCGCCGGCGCTCCTCATCCTGTGGATCCCGCTGGGCTTTCGGACGACCTGCTACTACTATCGGAAGTCGTACTACCGCGCCTACTTCGCCGACCCGCCGGCCTGCGCGGTCGGCGAGCCGCTGGTCCATCGTCGTTATCGTCTCGAGACCGCGTTCCCATTCATCCTGCAGAATCTCCATCGCTTCTTCCTCTACCTGGCCTTCATCCCGCTCTTCTTCCTGTGGCTCGACGCGTTCGTCTCGTTCCGTGACGGTGGCCAATGGCGGATCGGCCTTGGCGGAGCGATCCTGCTGGTGAACGTCGCGCTGCTCACCGTCTTCTCGCTCTCCTGTCACTCGCTGCGTCACCTCGTGGGCGGCAAGCTCGACTGCTTTTCGTGTAGTGCGCAGGCGCGCACCCGGCACGCCGCGTGGAAGGGACTCAGCGTCCTGAACGGACGGCACGTGGTGTGGGCCTGGAGCAGCCTGATCTCGGTGGCGCTGGCCGACCTGTACGTCCGACTGCTGGCCGCCGGCGTGATCGTGGACCCGGCCCTGAGGCTGTGACCGACACCTTCGAGACGTTCCCCCACGACGTCCTCATCGTGGGCGCCGGGGGGGCCGGACTGCGCGCCGCGATCGAGGCGCGTCAAGCCGGGGCTTCGGTGGGGCTGGTGTGCAAGTCACTGCTGGGCAAGGCGCACACCGTGATGGCCGAGGGCGGCGTGGCCGCCGCGCTGGCCCACGTCGCGCCCGAGGATTCGTGGCAGACGCACTTCCGCGACACGATGGTCGGGGGCAAGCTGCTGAACAACTGGCGCATGGCTCAGCTGCATGCCCAGGAGGCCCCCGATCGCGTTCGTGAGCTCGAGCGCTGGGGGGCGGTCTTTGACCGAACCGGCGATGGCCGGATCCTGCAGCGCCCGTTCGGTGGACACACCTATCCGCGTCTGGCGCACGTCGGTGACCGGACCGGCCTGGAGATGATCCGCACGCTGCAGGATCGAGCGGTCGCCAGCGGCATCTCGGTCTACATGGAGTGCATCATCACCCGCCTGGCGGTGCGCGACGGTCGCGTGCTCGGCGGCATCGGGTACTGGCGCTCGGATGGCCGACCGGTGGTCTTCCCGGCCAAGGCGACGGTCCTGGCCACGGGCGGCATCGGCAGGGCCTACGAGATCACCTCCAACTCGTGGGAGTACACCGGCGATGGTCATGCGCTGGCGCTCGACGCGGGCGCCGAGCTGATCGACATGGAGTTCGTGCAGTTCCATCCCACGGGCATGGTCTGGCCACCTGGCGTGCGCGGATTGCTGGTCACCGAAGCGGTCCGGGGCGAGGGCGGCATCCTGCGCAACAAGGGGGGCGAGCGCTTCATGTGGGGCTACCTGCCCGAGGAGCGGCGCGCGGAATATGCCGCCAGCGATGAGGAGGCGTCGCGCTGGGTGGAGGCGCTGACTGCCGGTCAAAGCACCGATGCACGACGACCGCCGGAGCTGTCGACTCGCGACAACGTGGCCAGGGCCATCTACACGGAGGTGCGCGAGGGGCGAGGCACCGAACACGGCGGCGTCTTCCTTGACATCAGCTACCTGCCCGCCGAGCGGGTCCGACGCAAGCTGCCCTCGATGTACGAGCAGTTCAAGGAGCTCGCCGACGTCGACATCACCAGCGGCCCGATGGAGGTCGGCCCCACCACCCACTACGTGATGGGAGGTGTTCGGGTCGATGCCGAGACGGCGGCCAGCACGCTCCCCGGGCTCTACGCGGCGGGCGAAGTGGCAGGCGGCATGCACGGCGCCAATCGCCTCGGTGGCAACTCCCTCTCGGACCTGCTGGTCTTCGGCCAGCGGGCGGGCGCGGCGGCGGCCGATCACGCCTCGTTGCAGGCGGAGATGCCCCATCTCAATCCCATCCAGATCCACGAGGAGCTGCGCGCCCTGGCAGCTCCCCTGCAGCGCCGCGACGGCGAGGATCCGTACCAGCTGCAGGCTGACCTGCAGGCCACCATGCAGCAGCTGGTGGGCATCTTCCGGACGGCCGACGACCTGTCCCTCGCTATCGAGCGCCTGGGCGCGCTACGAGCACGATGGTCTCGATCGTGGGTAACGGGTTCGACGCGCTTCAACCCGGGCTGGAACCTCGTCTTCGAATTGCGCAGCCTGTTGACCATCTCGGAGGCGTTGGCGCGCAGCGCACAGCAGCGACAGGAAAGTCGAGGAGCGCATGCTCGGCTCGACTTTCCCGAAGCGGACCTCGCCTGGGGCCGGCTGAACAGCGTGGTCACTCGAGACGGCGATGAGATGCGTGTGGCGACCGCCCCGATACCCGACATGCCGGACGAGCTTCGCCGGCTGGTGACCAAGGCGTAGCGGTATGCCTGACGTGACCATGCGCGTCTTCCGGGGCAGCGCCAGCGATGCCGGCGAGTTCGTCGACTATGCCGTGCCGGTCGAGGAAGGCATGGTCGTGCTCGACGCGCTGCACTGGATCCAGGCCCACGCCGCAGGCGACCTGGCCGTGCGCTGGAATTGCAAGGCCGCCAAGTGCGGCTCGTGTAGCGCCGAGGTGAATGGCCGGCCGCGCCTCACCTGCAAGACGCGCATGAGCGATTTCGCGGACGGCGAGACGATCACCGTCGAGCCGATGCGCACATTTCCGCTGATCAAGGATCTGGTCACCGATGTCTCCTGGAACTACCGCGTCAACGAACGCATCGCGCCCTTCGAGCCGCCCGCCGACGTGCCCCAGGCGGACTGGCGCTGGCAGCAGCAGGATATCGATCGGGTGCAGGAGTTTCGCAAGTGCATCGAATGCTTCCTATGCCAGGACGTCTGCCACGTCCTGCGCAATCATGAGCTCGAGAGTCCGTTCATGGGTCCACGGTTTCTGGTGCGCGTCGCCGGGCTCGAGATGCACCCCATGGACCGCGCCGACCGGCGCGCCTATCTCAAGACGGAGGGTGGGGTCGGCTTCTGCAACATCACCAAGTGCTGCACGGAGGTCTGCCCCGAGCACATCAAGATCACCGACAACGCCATCATCCCGCTCAAGGAACGGGTCGCCGACGTCTATTACGATCCCATCCAGTCGGTCTGGCGCCGGTTGACGGGACGTGGACGCGGAGGCCGTCCGGGGCCGGCCGCGGCGCATGGGTCCGCCGAAGATCAGGGACCGGCGCCCGGCGGTGTCTGAGACCGAGCACGACGGCGCGAGTGCGCTCGGCGCGCGCGATGGTGGGCCTCCGCTGCGCCTGGTGATCCGGACCGACGGCGCGTCGCGGGGCAATCCGGGGCCGGCCTCGTGTGGCGCCATCCTCCTCGACGCCGCCCGGCCCGATGCCCACGACCCAGGTGGGGAGCCACTGGCGGTCCTCGCTCGAGCGCTTGGTGTACGCACCAACAACGTGGCCGAGTACGCCGGACTCGTGCTCGCGCTACGGGAGGCGCGCCGGCTGGGGGCTGACGAAGTCGAGCTGCTGCTCGACTCCAAGCTCATCGTCGAACAGCTGAACCGCCGCTGGCGCGTCAAGGACGCGAAGCTGAGAGGGCTCTTCGAAGAGGCCCAGCGACACCTCGCCACATTCCGGCGCTGGAGCGCCGCGCATGAGCCGCGTGCCCGCAATCACGCTGCCGACGCCCTGGCCAACCTGGCCCTCGACGACCCCGCTGCGGCGGCGTTGGTCGTGGCCGCGATCGCGCGGCGGCACGGCCGCGAGGCGACCCCCGAGGACGTCGAGCCGCCGGTGGGTCAAGACGTGCCATCAGCGTAGAATCGACGGGCCAGCGAGGCGACCGGACGGTCGCGTGCCGCGTCGGGGTGACCCGCCTGAGCACGAGGAAAGTCCGAGCTCCACGACGCAGGGTAGCGGGTAACACCCGTCCGCCGCGAGGCGAGGACCAGCGTCACAGAGACGAGCCGATGCCCGGTTCGCCGGGCGTCGGGTGAAACGGGCAAGCTCTACCCGGAGCAAGGCCGAATAGGAGGGCACGATCGCGACCTCGGTCGTGATCAGGGGCGCGTCGCTCCGCCCTCGGGTAGGCCGCTAGAGGCCGCGGGCGACCGCGGTCCCAGATGGATGACCGTCCCCGTGGTCGTGAGGTCGCGGGACAGAACTCGGCTTACAGGTCGCTCTCGCTGGCGACCATCGCGCCTGTCGCCGCAGGATCAGTCCTCGTCGGGCCGGAAGATGTGGGCGGCCGTGCAGGCAGCACAGATCGGTCGCGCGGCCTCGAGATCGCCCAGCGGGATGGGCACGATGCGCTCGGGGTACAGGCACTCGGCCTCGTAGATGGGCGGCGGCTCCCGGCGCACTGCGACCAACCGCCGGTAGGTGCAGCGACGCAGGTGGTCGGCCGTCAGCTGCGGCGACGGGGCGGCGCGGACGAACAGCTGCAGAAGCGCCACGGGTGTGCGCAGTGCCTCATCTCGAGCATGGTCCGGAGCCGGCAGCGGGACGCGCCGGACGGTCCTGATGGCGGAGCCTAGCACCACGCCGGACCGGTGGGCAAGACGGCGATAGTACCGGTCAGCCCGAGACCCGCCAGCGAGCGAGGCGCTGCAGGCCCGCATGTCTGGCGAGGTGGTGGCGCCCGCGCGGCTGCCCCCGCGAGGCCGCGCAGCAGGGGGGTTGACGCACACCCGCAGCCGTGTACTATGCCCACCAGGTGGCGCAAAGTGGCGCAAAGTGGGGAAGAGGGGCAAGGGTCCGTGGGGAAGCCGGCGTACCGAGCCTCGTTGTGGGGACGGTGACCGGCCCAGCCCGCACCCCCGGCCTCGGCAGCGAAGAGGCAGCGACAGGGTGTTCACCGGAGAGTACCGCCATACCATCGACGGGAAGGGCCGCCTCGCGGTCCCCGCCCGTTTCCGGCCGCGGCTCGACGATGGCGTCTTTGTCAGTCGCTGGCTCGACGGCTGCCTGGGCATCTTCCCGCAAGGCGTCTTCGAGGAGCTGGCGGCCCGCGTGGCCGCCAAGCCGGTCACCGACGCGGGTGCGCGGACCTTCTCGCGCTTTGTCTTCTCGTCGGCTTTCGAGGTCGAACTCGATGGCCAGGGACGGGTGGTCGTGCCACCCGGACTGCGGGAATGGGCAGGCCTGGAAGGGGAGACCGTGGTGGTCGGCTCGCGCGATCACATCGAGCTGTGGAACCCGCAACGGTGGGCGGACTACAGCGCGGGGATGACCTCGCCCGATGTGCTCGCCGAGTACCTCCAGGGTCTCGGCATCTAGCGGACCAGACGCGTCTTCAGGGTCCGGACGGATCCGCATGTCCATGGTGGCAACGCCGGCAGAAGGGCATCAGCCCGTGATGGTGGAGGAGGTCATGCAGGCACTCTCACCGATCCCGGGCAGCTCCCATGTCGATGCCACGCTGGGCGGCGGAGGGCACGCCGTCCGGATCCTGGAGGCGAGCGCACCCGATGGTCGCCTGCTCGGCCTGGACGCCGACCCAGCTGCCGTGGCCCGCTGCGCCCTCCGCTTCGCGACGTACGGCGACCGGGTGGTGCTCCGGCAGGCGAACTTCGCGGCGCTCGGGGCGGTCGCGGCGGCGGCTCGATTCGAGCGCGTTGACGGCATCCTCATCGACCTCGGGCTGTCGTCGTTCCAGCTGGCCGACACGGACCGTGGCTTCAGCTTCCGCGCGGACGGGCCGCTCGACCTGCGCTTCGACCAGGGCCGCGACCAGCCCGCCAGCGCGTTGCTGGCCGAGCTCGACGAGCGTGCCCTGGGAGGGTTGTTGCGCACGTATGGCGAGGAGCCCCAGGCCGCGCGCATCGCACGCGCCATCGTCGCCGAGCGGCGCAGCGGGCCGATCCGGACCGCCGACCAGCTGGCCGCCATCGTGCAGCGGGTAGCGCCCGGGTCCCGCCGCGGTCGCCGCCGCATCCACCCTGCCACGCGCACATTCCAGGCGCTGCGCATCGCGGTGAATCGCGAATTGGACGTGTTGCCGGTCGCCCTCGCCACGGCGGTCGAACTGCTCCGTCCCGGCGGCCGCCTCGTCGTCCTGGCCTACCACTCGCTCGAAGATCGCATCGTCAAGCGTTTCCTGGCCGCCGAGCGGCGCGGCTGCACATGTCCGCCGGAGGTGCCCATCTGCGTCTGTGGGCGCAGCCCGCGACTGCGCGCCATCGGGCCACGGCCGGCCTTTCCGAGCACAGATGAAGTGGTCCGCAACCCGCGCGCCCGCAGCGCGCGTCTGCGCGCCTCCGAACGCCTCGCCGCCTGAAACGCATCGACCCAGCCACACGCGGCCACCGCCGCAGCCGATGCGCAAGGTCCCGAAAGACCGGAGAAGGGAGACATCGATCGTGAGCAGACACCAATCACATCGCCGCCGGATGTACGGGCGGCGCCAGCACGAACTCCAGGAGCGCCGCGAGCGCGACCTGGGCCCGCTCCTCGTCATGACTGGCGGCACCGGGTCCGAAGAGGCGGGCGGGCACGACCAGCGCAATGCGTCGAGCCTGGGCTTCTTCTCGGCGCGGCTCGAGTTTGCCGAGGGTGCCGGCTGATGGCCGTCTACCAGGGCACCCGCCGCGACGCTGGGACGTTGATCCTGCAGCGCGCGGTGCGGACCACGGGCGTGACCGCGACGCGCGGGGCGGGCCGCGTGGTCTCGACGCTGGCAGCGCTCCTGGTGGCCTTCCTGCTCGGCCTCTTCTACCTGACCCAGACGCTCGGCGTGGCGACCGCGGACTACGAGATCGGCACGCTCCTCGGGCAGCGTGAGGGCATCGATCGCCAGCTTCGCTCGGTCGAAGGCGACATCGCTCGCTGGGGTGCCGAGCCGGCCATCGTGAGCGGTGCCCAGGCCATCGGATTCGACCGGCTCGGCGACCCCATCCACCTGCCCGCCCGCTGATCGACCGATGTTGGGTCGGACCGACCGGCGCCCTCGTCTCCTGTTCCTCACCGCGCTCCTGATCAGTGGCGCCTTCGCCATCGGGACGCGCCTGGCCTACTGGCAGGTGGTGCGCGGCGCGGAGCTCCGAGAGCTGGCCGCGGTACAGCTGCGGCAGTCGGTCATCATGCCCGTCGAGCGGGGCACCATCTACGATCGCTCCGGGACCGTCGTGTTGGCCACCGTGGCCTACCGCGACCGGCTGGCGGCATACCCCAGCCATATCCCCAAGGGCCGCAAGGCGGCCGTTGCCATGGAGCTTGCGACGATCCTCGGCCTCGACCCGGACGCTGCCGGGCGGCTCGGTGTCGCCGTGGCGGGTGACACCGAGTACACCGTCCTAGCCGCGCAGCTGACGGGGTCGCAGAGCGACGCGGTCCACGCCGGCCTGGACGCAGGGCGGCTTCCGGGCATCGGCCTCGAGGCCCAGCCGGTGCGGGTCTACCCGGGTCCCGGAGGAGCTCCGGCTACCTCGCTGGCCAGCCGCCTGCTCGGTTTCACCAACAGCGACGGCGAGGGACAGTACGGCATCGAACAGCGCTACCAGGCGGCGCTGGCGGGGCGGCCCCGCGTGGTGGTCGCCTCGGCGGACGTGAGTGGGCGTCCCATCGTCGCCGACGAGCAGGTCGTCGAGGCGGGCGCGGCGGGCCTCGACCTGCGCCTCACCATCGACGCCGGCCTGCAACTCCAGCTCGAGCGTGAGCTCTACGCGGCCTGGGTGGTCGACAAGGCACAGGCCGTCAGCGCCGTCGTCATGGACCCGCACAGCGGCGCCGTCCTGGCCTGGGCCACGGTGCCCGGCTATGACGCCAACGACTACCGTGAAGCGGCCGCGCGAGATCCCGGCCTGTTCGTCGACCCCATCGTGAGCGGCGTCTACGAGCCCGGTTCGGTGATGAAGATGTTCGTCGCCGCCGCCGCCTTCGACGCCGGCGTGGTGACAGCAAGGACCGTCATCGACGACAGCGGCAAGCTCGAGTTCGGGCAGTACGTGGTCTACGACGCCGACAAGAAGGCGAACGGTCCGATGGCCTTCGAAGACGGCATCGCCCTCTCGCGCAACGTGGTCGCGGCGCGCGTCGCGCGCATGCTGGGTCCCGACACGGGCTCGGCCTCCAGAGCCCTGTATCGCATGTGGGATCGGCTGGGCATCGGTCGTCCCACGGGCGTGGACACATCGGCCGAGGTCGCCGGCTTGGTCGTCGATCCGAGCACCGGTCGGTGGGCCGACGTGGACCTCGCCAACCGGAGCTTCGGGCAGGGCATGGCCGTCACCCAATTGCAGCTCGCCGCGTCCTACTCGACGATGGTCAATGGCGGCTTCGGCGTCCACCCCTATCTCGTCGCCGATGTCGGTGGGGAGGCTGTCCCGAGGGCGCCCGCCGAGGTCGTCCTCGACGCCTCCGTCTCGAGGCAGCTGACCGACCTGATGACCCACGTCCTGTCCAGCGTGCCCTTCTATGCCCGGGATACTCACATTCCCGGATACCTCGTCGGTGGCAAGTCGGGCACGGCCGAGATCTGGGACGCCGAGACGGGCGACTGGGCGGACAATCTCTACAACTTCAGCTTCGTGGGTTTCGTCGGCCGCAACGGTCCCGCCGCGGTCATCGCGGTGCGTATCGGGAGCGCGGCCCCCAGGGTCGCCGCCCAGAGCGCCCTTTGGCTGCCGATCAGCTCCTGGGCGCTGTTCCGGCGGGTGGCCGTGGATACTGTCGATGCGCTCGGCATCAGGCCAAACGCGGCCACCGAACGCGGAGACGGGAGGCCCTGAGCGGCCGTGCGAGAATGCTTCACGAACGTGGATGACGCGCCGAGGCCGCCCCGCATCGCACCCGCGCGGCCGACTCTGGACGCCGCCGAGGTGGCGGCGATCACGGGCGGAACGGTGCTGCGCAGGTCGGATCGGGCCATCCGTGGTGGCGCCGTCGACTCCCGACGCGTGGAGCCGGACAACGTGTTCTTCGCTCTGCCCGGCGCGCGAACCGACGGTCATCGGCACCTCGCCTCGGCCGTAGCGGCAGGGGCGGCCGCGCTGGTCGTCACCGCGCCGGTCGGCTCCGAACTGATCGCCGCGCTGCCGGATGTGACCGTCGTGCGCGTTCCGGCCGCCCTGCCCGCCCTGCACGCACTTGCGGCGGCATGGCGAGCCCGCTTCTCGCCGACCATGGTCGCCGTCACGGGCTCGTACGCGAAGACGTCGGCCAAGGAGGCCATCGCGGCGGTCGTTGCCACCCAGCGACGAACCCTCAAGAGCCCTGGCAACGAGAACAACGAGATCGGCCTGCCGCTCACGCTTCTGCGACTCGGTCCCGAACATGAGATCGCCGTCGTCGAGCTGGGCATGTATGGGGCGGGTGACATCGCCGCGCTGGCGGCGCTGGCACGGCCATCCATCGGCGTGGTGACCGCGATCAGCGGCGTGCACCTCGCCCGAGCCGGGTCGCTGGCGGCGATCGAGGCGGAGAAGGGGCGCCTGATCGAGGCGCTGCCGCCCGACGGCGTGGCCGTCCTGAATGCCGACGATGCCGCCGTGCGCCGATTGGCCGCGCGCAGCCGCGCCCGTTGCCTGACCTACGGATTCGCGGCGGATGCCGACGTGAGCGCCGAGGATGTCGAGTCGCTGGGCCGTGCAGGGATGAGATTCGTGCTGCGCGCGGACGGCCGACGGACGCTCGTGACCGTGCCCGTCCTGGGGCGGCTCGGCATCCACAACGCACTGGCCGGCGCGGCGGTCGGCCTGGCCATCGGCATGCCGCCGGCGGCCGTCGCGATGGCGCTCGCGGGCGGCTTCTCCGCGCCGCATCGGACGACGCTCGTAGCGGCGGGACCCTGGACCGTGCTCGACGACAGCTACAACGCCAGTCCGATGGCCATGGCGGCGGCCCTCGAGCTGCTGGCCACCTTGCCCGGTCGGCGGGTGGCCGTGCTCGGAGAGATGCTCGAGTTGGGTCGCGCCTCCGCCGCCGCGCACCGCACCGTCGGTGCCCGCGCCGCCGCTGTCGCGGCGCTCGTGGTAACGGTCGGCGAAGGCGGTCGCGGGATCGCCGCGGGTGCCCGCCGAGGCGGCCTCCCCAGCGCGGCCGTGATCCACACCGCGGATGCCGACGCAGCTCTCGCGGCGCTGCTGCCGCGCCTGGCCGAGGGAGACGTGATCCTGGTCAAGGGTTCGCGCGGTATCGCGCTCGACCTGCTCGTCGATCGACTGGTCGAGCTCGGCCAGGGCAGCCCGGCAGCCCAGGCGTGAACGTGCTCATCGTGCAGGGCATCCTGCTCGCCTTCGCACTCGTGGTCATCCTCATGCCCGCCTACCTGAAGGTCCTGCGCCGCGTGGGGTTCGTCAAGCGCATCCGGGTGGAGGGCCCCGAAGCGCATTACGTCAAGGAAGGCACGCCGACCATGGGCGGGTTGCTGGTCATCGGGGTGGTCGGAGCGGTAGCCCTCACCTTGGGCCTCGTGGACGCCTCGACCTTCGCCCCGCTCGCGGCCCTGGGACTGGTCGGCCTGCTGGGCGCGGTGGACGACTACCTCAACGCCAAGACCGGCGACGGCATCCGCGGCCGCCACAAGATGGCCTGGCTCATCGCCGTCGCCATCTTCGCCGCCTGGCAGATCCAGCGCACCTACGGCATCGATGCGGTGTCCGTGCCGTTCATCGGTTCGGTGCCCATCACGCCGGGCGTCTACGTCGCCTTCGCCGCTTTCGCCATCATCGCCACCGCCAATAGCGTGAACATCACCGACGGCCTCGACGGCCTCGCCGGCGGGACGCTCATCTTCGCCTTCGTGGCCTACATGATGATCGCCGTCCTGAACGAGCCGCTCCGTCAGCCGAACCTGGCCGTGCTCTGCGCGCTGATCATCGGCGGGCTGCTGGGCTTCCTGTGGTTCAACGTGCACCCCGCGCAGATCTTCATGGGCGACTCGGGTTCGCTGGCGCTGGGCGCCACGTTGGCGGTCACGGCACTGATCACGGGCCAGGTCCTGATCCTGCCCTTCATCGGCGTCATCTTCGTGGCCGAGACCGCGTCGGTGGTGCTCCAGTTCGGCTTCTTCCGCATGACCGGTGGCCGCCGTCTGTTCCGCATGAGTCCCATCCATCACCACTTCGAGCTGGGTGGCTGGGATGAGGAGAAGATCACCATGCGCTTCTGGATCGTCGGACTCCTGGCCGCGATGCTCGGCGTGGTGCTCTTCCTCTCGACCGTGGACAAGTTCTCGTGACCGCGGCGCTGGTCGAGCCGATCGCCCTGCCCGAGCTGACGCTGGCAGCCTTCGCGGGCCGACCGGTGGTGGTGCTGGGCTTCGCGCGCACGGGCATCGCCGTGGCCCGCTTCCTGGCCGACCGGGGAGCACTGGTGACCGTCTATGACGTGCGTCCAGCGGACGAGCTGCGGGAGGCGCTGGCAGCCCTGGGCGGCCGCGACGTGCGACTGCTGCTGGGACGGGCCGTGGACCCGGCGTCGGCCCTCGAGGGCCAGTCGCTGGTGGTCACCTCGCCCAGCGTCAGCAGCCGCTACCCGACCACCGAGCCGCGCCTGCGTGCCGCATTGGGGGTGCTCCTGGCGGACGGGCGCGTGCCCGTCGTCAGCGAGGTTGACCTGTTCCTGCGGCTGTGCCCGGCGACCACCATCGGGGTCACCGGCACGAAGGGCAAGACGACCACGGCATCCCTGACGGCCGCGGTCCTCGCCGCGGGCGCGGCCCCCGTGCTGCTGGGTGGCAACGTCGGCACACCGCTCGTGGAGCGGCTGCCCGAGCTGACCCCCGCCCATCGCGTCGTGCTCGAGCTGTCCGAGCTGCAGCTGCCCACGCTGTCGCGGGGCACGACCGTTGCCGTCTACACGCAGGTCACCGCGGACCACCTCGATCGTCATGGCAGCGTGGCCGCGTACCGAGCGGCCAAGCGGCGCCTGGCCGAGCTGGTCGACCCCGAGGGAGCGCTCGTGCTCAACGCTGAGGATCCCGTCAGCGCCGCCTATGCCGGCATGGGCACGGTGCCGGTCATGCTCTACCGGCGTGACGCCCCGTTGCCCGGCGGCGTCGGCGTGCACGACGGCTGGATCGTGGCGGCCGCTGTCGAGCGACTGCCCGCCGCGGGCGGGGGACCGGCGGCGCTGGGTCCCGGCGGCCGGGTGATGCCGCTCGAGGAGATCGGGCTGCCGGGCGCCCACAGCGTCAGCAACGTGCTCGCCGCGGTGGGGGTGGGGCTGCTCTTCGGCGTCGCGCCCGATGGCATCCGCCGTGCCGTGGCGGCCTTCCGCGGCGTGGAGCATCGACTCGAGACGGTGGCCGTGCACGACCGGGTCCGCTATGTCAACGACTCGCAGGGCACCCAGCCGGACGCCGTCATCGCCGCGCTGCGCAGCTTCAGTGCGCCCCTCGTGCTCATCGCCGGCGGGCGTGCCAAGGGCCTCTCGATGGAGGCGCTGGCGCAGGTGGCGGTCGAGCGTGCGATGGCCGTGCTGCTCATCGGTGAAAGCGCTCGGACATTCGCGCACATCTTCGCGCGCGCCGGTCATCGCCGCGTCGAGCTGCTCGGGTCGCTCGAGGCCGCGGTGGTGCGAGCCGACGAGATCGCTCACAGCGAGTTGGTCGGCGCGCCGCCGGCCACGACGGCCACCGTCCTGCTCAGCCCGGCCGCCGCCAGCTTCGACATGTTCGCCGACTATGCCGCTCGGGGGCGCGCTTTCGCCGCCGCGGTCGAGTCGCTCCTGGCGGGCCGGCCCGGATGAGGAACGCTGCCGTCGCCGTACCTGCAGCGCGTCCCCGCGCGCGTCCCGAACCGTCTTCGCCGCGCGTGGCCGGCCGGCCCGCAGCACGTGGCCGGTCGCGCTCGGCGACCTTGCAGCGAGAGCGTCACGCGCCGGACCACGCGATGCTGATCGCGGCGCTGGCGCTGACGGCGATCGGCATCCTGATGGTCTACTCGAGTTCAGGGGTGCGCGACTACGTGAGGCAGGACGACAGCCTTGCCGATGTCGTGCCCCAGTTCGCATGGGCGGTCGTAGGCATCCTCGCGATGGTCGCGGCGATGCGCCTCGACTACCGCTTCTGGCGCCTTGCATCGCTGCCCATGTTCGTCGTCGCCACGGGCCTGCTTCTGCTCGTGCTGGTGCCCGGCGTGGGCACGGCCGTGGGCGGGTCGGCCCGTTGGCTCAAGCTCGGCGGGTTGCCCGCCGTCCATCCCGCCGAGTTCGCCAAGCTGGCTCTGGTCGTGTACCTCGCCCATTGGATGGCCAGTCGCGGCCCGCGCATCTCGAGCGTATCGCAGGGCACCCTGCCCTTCATGCTGCTGGCCGGGTCGGTCGTCGCGCTGGTGCTGCGCGAGCCCGATCTGGGCACGGCCGCGGTACTCGCACTGACCGCCTTGACGCTCTTCTTCGTGGCCGGCGCCAACCTCTGGCAGTTTCTCCTGCTGGTACCGGCGGGCGCCGCCGCGGTCGCCCTGGAGGTCGTCAGTCACGGGTACCAGCTGCAGCGTCTGCTGACCTTCCTGGATCCCTGGAAGGATGCCCGCGGCGATGGCTTCCATACCGTCCAGGGCCTCCTCGCCCTGGGCCTCGGCGGGCTGGTCGGCGAAGGGCTCGGGCCCAGCCGTTCGGCCGGCGGTCTGGCGCTGCCCAACGCGTCGAACGACTTCATCTTTGCCGTCATCGGGCAGGAGTTCGGCCTGCTCGGCGGGCTGATCGTGATCGGCCTTTTCGTGGTCATCGCCTACCGGGGGGCGAGCGTCGCACTCCGCGCGCCCGACACCTTCGGGGGCCTGCTGGCCATCGGCATCACCGCCTGGCTCAGCCTGCAGGCCTTTGTCAATATGGCCGTCGTCGTCAACCTGCTGCCCGTCACCGGTATCACGCTGCCCTTCGTGAGCGACGGCGGCTCTTCACTCACGGTCAGCTTCGTGGCGGTCGGTATCCTCCTCTCCGTCTCCCGGGAGACCCAAGCCAGAGGCACCTGGAACGATGCGTATCCTCATCGCCGGCGGTGGTTCGGGCGGGCACATCCTGCCCGCGCTGGCCGTGGTCCGGTCGCTGCGCGAGCGGCGCGCTGACCTTGAAGTCCGCTGGGTCGGCGGGCACCGCGGCCTGGAGGCGACGCTCGTGCCCGAGGCCGGCATCCCGCTCAGGCGACTCTGGCTGCGCTCCCTGCGTACCGTGGACCGTTCGGTGAACGCGCTCCTCGACCCACTTCGCCTGGTGGCCTCGGGGCCGCAGGCACTCGCCATCCTCGCCGCCTGGCGACCCGCCGCCATGTTCACGACCGGTGGCTACGTCGCCATCCCGATGCTGGTGGCGGCGAGGGCACTGGGCGTGCCCACGCTCCTCTGGGAGGGCAATCTGATGCCCGGGCGCAGCGTGCGCGCCACGGCCGGCCTGGCCTCGGCCGTCGCCGTCAGCTTCGCCGGCACCGGCGAGATCCTCGGACGCCGCTGCTTTGTGACCGGCACGCCGACCCGGCCGCTGGCCGACGTCGATGCGGCCGGTGCACGGGAGCGGCTGCGCATCGGGGCGCACGAACGGGTGCTGCTCGTCTTCGGCGGGTCGCAGGCAGTGCGCCGCTTCGATGACGCGCTCGCGGATGTCCTGCCGCTATTGGTCGCGCAGAGGACCGTCATCCACGTCACCGGCGCCGCGGGATGGGAAGGCGCCCAGCGGCGCCGCGGCGCCCTGCCCGAGGCGCACCGAGAGCGCTACCGACCGTACACGTTCCTGGGCCCCGAGATGGCCGACGCCCTGGCCGCCGCCGACGTGATCGTCGGCCGGGCGGGCTCGTCGACGCTGGCCGAAGTGACGGCCCTGGGGCGGCCGATGATCGTGGTGCCCTATGCGCATGCCGGAGGGCACCAGGAGCAGAACGCCCGGGTCCTCGGCCAGGCCGGAGCGGCCGTCGTCCTCGACGACGACGCCTTCGACGGCCCCGCGCTGCTGGGGGCGCTGACAGAGATCGACGATCCGGCGCGTGCCGCCGCCATGCGCCTCGCCAGCCTGGGGCTCGGCCGGCCCGGCGCGGCAGCGGCGGCCGCGGAACTGCTGTCGGCCCTGGCCGAGCACCGCCCGCTGCCCAGCGCCGATGCCATCGCGACGATGGCCAAGGGCACGATGTGAGCGCGATCGGTGCGCCGGCCGGCCACCTGAGCGACGAGGAGTCAACGCGCCTGGGCACCGAGATCCAGCGACGGATCGGCGTCAAGACATCCCGTCACGAGTCGCTGGCGCGCTTCACCACGATGCGCGTGGGAGGACCCGCCGACCTCTTCGCAGAGGTGCACAACCTCTTCGAGCTGCGCGCGCTGGTGCGCTTCGCCCACGCCCGCGACGTGCGCTTCTTCATCGTCGGCCGCGGTTCTGATCTGGTCATCAGTGACGCCGGCATGGCCGGCCTGGTCGTTATCGACCGCGCTCAGGGGGTGCGCGTCGAGGGCACGGACCTGGTCGCCGACGCGGGCCTGCCGATGGCCAAGGCCGCCACCATCGCCAAGGATGCGGGTTTGACAGGGCTCGAATTCGGATTGGCCATACCGGGCACGGTGGGTGGCGCCGTCTGGGCCAACGCCGGTGCCCATGACGCCGACGTGCGCAGCATCCTGGCCGAGGCGGCGGTGATCGGCGCGGACGGGCAGGAGGCGACCTTCGGCGCCGATGGGCTCGGACTGGCGTATCGCGATTCGCGGCTGAAAGCGGCGCCGGAAGGAGCCCCGCTGGTGGTCACCTGGGCGCGCTTCCGGCTGCGCCCGGACGATCCCGCCGCGATCACCGAGCGCCTCGACGCCATCCGACGCTGGCGCCAGGCGCATCAACCTCTCGGGCAGCCCAGCGCCGGCAGCGTCTTTCGCAACCCGGACGTCGGTCCCTCGGCCGGAGCCCTCATCGAGTCCCTCGGCCTGAAGGGCCATCGGGTGGGCGGAGCCGTCGTCTCCGAGAAGCATGCCAACTTCATCGTCAATGACGGCCGCGGGACGGCCACCGACGTGCGCCGACTGGCCGAGCTCGTGCGCAGCATCGTGCAGCGCCAAACGGCGGTCGAGCTTCGCTTCGAGGTCGTCTTCGCGGGCGACTGGAGCGGCTGGGTGACGTCGTGAGTGAGATGGACGACGCCGCCGCGGCCGTGCATGGCCGCGTCTCGCTCGACGTGCGACGACCCATCGCCGTGCTGCTGGGCGGCCCTTCGGCCGAGCACGACGTTTCGCTGGTATCGGGCCGCGCCATCGCCGCCGCGCTGGCCGGGCGCGGTCACCCGGTCGAGGCCTGGCTCATCGATCTGGATGGCGGCTGGTGGCGGTTGCCAGACGCGGCGCGTGATCCGGCACTGCCACCGACCGCCTACGATGCCCCGGCCGAGCTGGCCGCAGAGGGCCCGAAGAGCGCGGCTGCCGCGCTCTTCGCGTTGGCCGCCCGTGACCCAGCGCCGGTCGTCTGGATCGCCCTTCACGGCCCGTTCGGCGAGGACGGCAGCGTTCAGGCGCTGTGCGAGGCGGCCGGGCTGGTCTATACCGGTTCGGGCGTGGCGGCCTCGGCGCTGGGCCTCGACAAGGTCCTCTTCAAGCGCCTGGCTCGGGCGCTGGAGATGCCGGTGGTGCCCTTTGAGACGCTGACGCGCGCCGACTACGCGTCTGAGCCATCGGCGGCGCTGCGCAGGCTCGAGGCCTTCGCCGCCCGTTTGCCCGACCGCCGTCTGATGGTCAAGCCCGCCCGGCTCGGCTCCAGCGTGGGCATGACCATCGTCCATCGGCCCGACCAGCCAGCCGATCTGGCCGACGCCATCGCCGAAGCGTTCCGCTGGGACGACCTGCTCCTCGCGGAGGCCTACCTGGTCGCCCCTCGAGAGCTGGAGGTGAGTGTCGTCGGCAACGGCACGCGCACGATCGCCTACGGACCGGGCGAGGTCGTCCCGGGCCGTGAGTTCTACGATCACGAGGCGAAGTACGGTGCGGGCCTGTCACGATCCATCGAGCATCCCGAGATCGGCGCCGCGTTGCGCGATCGGGTTCGCGAACTGGCCCGTGCGGCGTTCGCGGCCATCGGCGCCAGCGGCTTCGCGCGGGTCGATTTCCTCGTCCACGGGGGCCGCGTCTACGTTTCCGAGATCAACACCATCCCGGGCTTCACACCCATCAGCCTCTTCCCGGTGCTCTGCCGCGAGGGAGGTTTCGACTTCGCCGCGATCAGCGCGCGGATCGTCGAGCTGGCGCTGGAGCGTTTCGCGGTTCGCCCGACAGGACGACTGACGCGCACGGATCTGCCGTGAGTTCCGTCTCGCCGCGCGTCCCGCCTCGCTCGGCGCCGCGGCCCTCGACCGCCGTGACGAAATGGCAGCGACCGACGGCTACCCGTGCGCTCGCGGCGATGGTCCTGCTGGCCGCCGCCGCCGCCCTCTATGGGGTGACCGCCTCGAGCGCCTTCGTCCTTGCCCCCGATGGCCTGGTCGTGCACGGCGCGGTGCACGCCGACGAAGCGACCGTGCGGCACGTGCTGGGGCTCGACGACGCCGCGCATCCGAACCTGTTCAGCCTCGATACCGGTCGCCTCGTCGAGGCGCTGCGCCGGCTGCCGAGCGTCGACGCGGCGCGTTCCGATGCCGTTGTCATCCGCGTGACCTTGCCCGACCGTCTCATCGTCGAGCTGCGCGAGAGGATGCCGATCCTGATCTGGGAGGTCGGGACGCGCCGCTTCCTCGTCGACGTCGATGGTGTTTTGCTGGCCCAGGTCGACGAAGCCCAGACGCCTGGGTTGCCCGTCATCGCCGACGCCCGTTCGGCGGCGGCCGGCCTGCAGGTCGGCGGGCAGCTCGAACGGGTCGACCTCGCGGCGGCGCGTCGTGTCGGCGCCGTGACGCCGGCCATGCTGGGCAGCGCGGCCGCGTATCTGAGCGTGGAGGTCGGCGACGATGAGGGCTTCGTGCTCGTCCCCGACGCGTCTTCGTGGCGCGCCGTCTTCGGCATCTACACCTCTCACCTGCGCAGCCCGGATCTGGTGGCCGCACAGGTGCAGTGCCTGGCCAGCCTGCTGCGGGGCCAGGAGGCGAGCGTCGCGGTGGCCTACCTCTTCCCCGAGGGCGGACAGTGCGGCACGTTCGCGGCGCGCCCACGTGCGCCATGACGGCGTGGACTTGCGCCGGGGGTTGGCGTGCGGGAGCCGGGTCGAGTAGCCTTGCGATGACGGGCCCGGAGGAGGTGGTGCAGACGTGTGGATACCCCTGGCGGGACTCCTCGTCGGCATCGTGCTGGGCCTTGTCCTCCAGGTCAACGTCAGCTTCGAGCTGGCGCGCTATACGGCAGTCGGCATCATCGCCGCGCTGGACTCGGTCCTCGGGGCGGTCCGCGCGGAACTCGACGGTTCGTTCAGCGAGCGTATCTTCATCACCGGATTCATCACCAACGCGCTGGTGGCGGTGCTGCTTACCTTCGTCGGCGATCGGCTCGGCCTGGACCTCTACCTGGTGGCGCTCATCCGGTTCGGCTTCGGGATCTTCCAGAACGTGGCGCTCATCCGGCGTCATTTCCTCTAGGCACTTGATGGGGAAGGGGTAACCACGACGTGGAGAGGGAAGCGGTCCTCGTCGCCATCGACGTCGGCAGCAGCAAGGTCGTCGCGCTCATCGGGGAGGTGTCGCGGGACGGCAGCCTGACCATCATCGGCAAGGGCGCGCCTGCCTCGTCCGGGCTGAAGAAGGGCATCGTCATCAACATCGACCAGACCGTCTCGTCGATCGCGGCGGCGGTCGAGGGCGCCGAGCGGCTCTCGGGCTACAAGCTCGAGTCGGCCTTCGTGGGCGTGGGCGGAAATCACGTCGAGTCGCAGAACTCGCGAGGCGCCGTCGCGGTCAGTGGCCCGCGCAAGGAGGTCAGCCGCGAGGATGTCGCCCGCGCCACCGAGGTCGCCCGCGCCGTGACCATCCCCAGCAACCGCGAGGTCCTGCACGTCCTGCCACGGGGCTACATCGTCGATGGCCAGGAGGGCGTCAAGGATCCCATCGGCATGAGCGCCATCCGCCTCGAGGTGGAGACCCATATCGTGCATGCCTCGGCCACGGCCGTGCAGAACCTGTCCAAGTGCGTGCAACAGGCGGGCGTGCGTATCGACGAGCTGGTGGCGACGCCGCTGGCGTCGGCGGAGGCGGTCGTCTCCGATACGGAACGGGACCTCGGCGTGGCCGTGGCGGACATCGGCGCGGGCACGACCGACCTGGCCCTGTTCCTCGACGGCTCGCCGTTCCACACCGCCGTCTTGCCACTGGGCGGTAACAACGTCACCAACGACGTGGCCATCGGACTCAAGACGAGCCTCCAGGTGGCCGAGGACCTGAAGGTCCGTCACGCGACCTGCGAGTTGCGCTCGGTCGACCCGGACGAACTGATCGAGGTCGACATGCTGGGCGAGGAGCGCGGCCGTACCGTGCACCGAGCGGAGGTCTGCGCCATCGTCGAAGCGCGCATGCGCGAAGTGTTCGAGAAGATCGGCGACGAGATCGAGGCGGCCGGTCATGGCGGCATCCTGCCCGCCGGCCTCGTACTGACCGGCGGCGCGTCGCAGCTGGCCGGCGTGGCCGAACTCGGCCGCGAGGTCCTCCAGATGCCGGTCCGCGTGGCCTCGCCGGCCGGCGTCGGCGGACTCGTGGACCACCTCCTGACGCCGGCCTTCGCGACGTCGATCGGGCTGCTCATGTGGGGTGCCCGGGCGGTCACCGAGCAGGAAGGCGCGCGCTATGAGTCCGCGCCGGCGGGGGGCATGCTGGGCCGCGTTCGGGAGTGGGTCCGCGGCCTGTTCCCGTAGTCTCCGGCCCCGCGACGCCCGCCCCTGGCAACCATCGCTCCGAGGGCTATACTGCCCGAACGTCCGAGCCGTCCCAGCCAACGGTGCGTCATGTCTGCTGGGTGGTTCGGCAGCCGATCGACATCAAGGCCGGGTTGACCCGGCGAAGGAGAAGGCGATGCCGCTGCGGTCCGATTCCGAAAACTTCGCGCTGATCCGCGTCATCGGCGTCGGCGGTGGTGGCAGCAACGCCGTCAACCGCATGATCCGCGCCGAGATGATGGGCGTCGAGTTCATCGCCCTCAACACCGATGCGCAGGCGCTGCTGCAGAGCGACGCGCCACACAAGATCCGCATCGGCGACAAGATCACCCGCGGCCTCGGCGCCGGCGGCGATCCGGGCATCGGGCAGCGCGCGGCGGAGGAGGACTCCGAGAAGATCTTCGAGGCCCTCAAGGACTCGGACATGGTCTTCATCACGGCCGGCATGGGCGGCGGCACTGGCTCGGGCGCGGCACCGGTCATCGCTGAAGTGGCCCGCGACCTGGGTGCCCTGACCATCGGCGTCGTCACCAAGCCCTTCGCCTTCGAGGGCGCCAAGCGCCGTCTCAATGCGGAGAAGGCGACCGAAGCGCTGCGCGACAAGGTCGATACGCTCATCACCATCCCCAACGACCGGCTCAAGGACGTGGCCCAGAAGAACACCTCCATCGTCGATGCCTTCCGCATCGTCGACGATGTGCTCCGCCAGGGCGTGCAGGGCATCAGTGATCTGATCACCGTGCCCGGCCTCATCAACCTCGACTTCGCCGACGTGCGCACGGTCATGAAGAACGCCGGCTCGGCGCTGATGGGCATCGGCCGGGCGAGCGGCGAGAACCGCGCCGTCGACGCGGCCCGTCAGGCCATCGCCAGCCCACTCCTCGAGGTCAGCATCACCGGTGCCCAGGGCGTCCTCTTCAACATCACCGGTGGTCCCAGCCTCGGCCTCTTCGAGGTCAACGAGGCGGCCGAGGTGATCAAGGAGACGGCCGACCCGGAGGCCAACATCATCTTCGGAACGGTCATCGACGAGCGCATGGGCGATGACGTGATGATCACCGTCATCGCCACCGGCTTCGACGCGTCGCGCAAGCGCGAGTTCCAGCGCCCGGAGACGCCGTACGCCGTGGCCTCGGGCACCGCCGCCGGACGCGACAACCGGGACTTCCTGCGCGAGCTGGAGACGGAGCGGGCGGCGGTGGGCGCGGCCATGAAAGAGCCCGTCGAGCGGGCCGAACCGGCAGCACGCCGGCCGACCTATGAGACCGAGGACCTCGACATCCCCGCCTTCCTGCGCCGCAAGCCCTGACCGTACCGAGCGCTGCGCCGCCGGATCGGCCGGATCCGGCACTCGTCGCCGCCCTGCGCGCCAGCAGCGCGGTCGTCCGTGATCGGATCGCGGCTGCCTGCGCTCGCGTCGGGCGCGACCCGGCCGGGGTCCTCCTGGTGGCCGTTTCCAAGACCGTGCCCCCCGCGTCGCTGCGGGCAGCCCTCGCCGCCGGCCTGACCGTGCTTGGCGAGAACCGCGTGCAGGAAGCGGCCGCCAAGGTGCCCTTCGTGCCCGGCGCGAGCTGGCATCTGGTCGGCCATCTGCAGGGCAACAAGGCGGCCGCCGCACTGGGGCTTTTCGAGGTCATCGAGTCGGTCGATTCGGTGGAGCTGGCACGCCGTCTGGACCGTCTCCTGGCCGAGGTAGCCGATCCGCTCGGGCGCGGGCTACCGCGTCGCGGGGTACTCCTGCAGGTCAACGTGGATGTCGATGCCGCCAAGACCGGCTTCACGCCTGACGGGCTGATGGCCACGTTGTCCGAGCTGGCGGCATTGCCACGCCTGCGCCTGGACGGCCTGATGACGGTCGGTCGCCTCGGTGTATCAGCGGAAGCCGCACGCCCGACCTTCGTCGCCCTGCGCCGCCTTGCCGCGCGCCTGCGCGAGGGGGAGCCCAGGCTCGGTCCGGAGCTGTCGATGGGCATGAGCGACGACTTCGCGCTGGCCGTCGAGGAGGGCGCCACCATCGTCCGCATCGGTCGGGCCCTGTTCGGCGAGCGTCCGGCGGCCTGACCGGGGAAGCCGGCTTCGTGCGCGGCGTCGAGGCGCGCCCGGGGCGGCCCGACGGCCTCCTATACTGCCGGCCGTGGCCTACCTCAGCGTCTTCCTGCGGCTGTTCGTCCTGGCTCTCTACCTGGCGCTGCTGGGGCGTGTGCTGCTCAGTTGGGTCAACCCCCGCTTCGAGGGTGCGGCGGGCCGTTTCCTCTACCAGGCCACCGAACCGTTCCTCGCACCCATCCGCCGCCTGCTGCCCTCCGGTGGGCCGATCGACTGGTCGCCGCTCATCGCCTTCCTCGTCCTGAGCGTCGTGGCGGGCATGGTCGGCGTCCGCTGAGCCGGCCATGCCCGGCGCCCGACCGCCGCAAGCGGGTCCGGGTCGTCGGTCGCAGCGCCGCCGAACTGCGCGAGCGATGGCCGGGCCTGGCCGTCGTTGACGTCCCCGACCCACGGGCCGGATAATCGGTCCTCGGCGGCGGCCGCCTCCACGGGCGATTGGCTCAGTCGGTTAGAGCGCACGGTTCACATCCGTGAGGTCACTGGTTCGAATCCAGTATCGCCCACCACTCCCGGTCCGCCCGCTGAGCGCCGATCTCGCCGGAGTCCTGGCCGCTACCATGCCCCCGTGGAGGGTGACGTGCTCGAACAGGATCACGCTCACGAGGGGCGGCCGGGGGCGCACCCCCACTCCCCGCCGCAGCCGGGCCCGGGCGACGACCCCAACGCCGCGCCGCGCATCGGTTTCGTCGGTGCCGGGCCCGTCGGCCTGACCCTTGCCCGCGCCTTCAGCGCAGCCGGATGGCCGGTCGTAGCGGTGGCCAGCCGCGACCCCGCCCGTCGCGCCGCATTCCGGGCGGCGATACCCGCCGCGCGGGCCTACCCCGAGCCGGCCGCCGTCCTCGATGACGCGGCGCTCATCTTCCTGACCGTGCCCGACGATGCGATCGCCCCGGTCGCCGCCAGCCTGCGCCTGTACAGCGGGCAGGCGATCGTGCACACCAGCGGGTCGCTCGGCCTCGAGGTGCTCGCGCCGGCCCTGGCAGCCGGCACCATGTGCGGCAGCTTCCATCCCCTCGTCGCGTTCGCAGATCCCGACGCCGCCCTTGCTGCGCTGCCCGGAGCGACCATCGCCCTCGAGGGGGACGAGCCGATGGTGCGTCTGCTGGTCGAGCTGGCCGAAGCCATCGGTGGGCAGGCGGTGCGCATCCCACCGGGAGGCAAGGCCGCCTACCATGCCGCGGCCGTCCTCGCGGCGGGAGGTTTCGTGGCCCTCCTCGATGCCATCGCCGAGCTGGGCCGCGGGGCCGGGCTCGACGAAGCCGGCGCGCTGGCGATCTATGCGCCCCTCATCCGCCAGAGCCTCGCCAATGCCGAGCGGCTGGGCATCCGCGCCGCCCTGACCGGACCCATCGCCCGCGGCGACGCGGGCACGCTGCGTGCGCACCTGGCCGCCATGCGCGCCCTCGCGCCGGGTGCGATCGAGCTCTACGTGGCCGCGGCACGGCGCGAGATCGCGCTGGCCCTCGAACGCGGCACGCTGGAACCGGGGAGCGCCGCGAACCTCACCGCGCTCCTCGACGGCGACGTCCGCTGACGATGTCGGCGCGACGATGCAGATCCGCGCCGACCGGGTACCATACGGTCATGCAGAGCAGCGTCGCCGCCATCCGCGGCGCCCGCCCCCGCGCCCACTTCGCGCCTCCCACGAGCCAACAGCGCGTGCGCCGGCTGGGACTGTTTCACGCCGCTGTGGGGCGATCGCCCAGTTCACGGCCGGCGGCTCGATCGGGCCCGACGGCCGCCATCGCGCCTCTGCGCCGGGCGCCGCGGCTGATTTGGACGCACCCGTCGGCGACCATGCGCCGCGATCGCGCGGGCGGTCGTGCGACCCCGTGGCGCGCCTGAACGAGGCGCCTCGCCCGAAGCTCCGGACCGCGCGCGCCACTTCCGCCGGAGGGATCGTCGTGCGCCGCGTGGATGGCCGCCCCCAGATCGTGCTCGGAAAGCGACGCCGCGACCGCGACGGCGTGAGTTGGACGCTGCCCAAGGGCACGCCCGAGGAGGGCGAGCTGTTGACCGAGACGGCGCTCCGCGAAGTCATGGAGGAGACCGGCCTGGAGGTCGCCATCGGTGAAGCGGTCGGCGCCATCGAGTATTGGTTCGTGCAGGGCGGCACGCGCATCCACAAGACCGTGCACTACTTCGTGATGACGGCCACCGGCGGGGACATCGGCCGCCACGACCACGAGTTCGACGATGTTCGCTGGTTCGACCTGGACGAGGCCCAGCGGCTGATGAGCCATCTGAGTGAGCGGCGCCTCGTGGCCGACGCCCACCCGGCCGTCGAACGCCAGCTGCCCATGGGTGGCGCGGGCACGCCGGCCGCGGGCGCCTGATGCGCCGCACCTCGCTCTACGCGCGCCACGTGGCGGCTGGTGCCCGGCTCATCGAGTTCGGTGGTTGGGAGATGCCCGTCCAATACGGCGGGATCCTTGAAGAGCATCGGGCGGTCCGGGAGCGAGCCGGCCTCTTCGACCTCTCGCACATGGGCGAACTCCGGGTCAGCGGTCGCGGCGCCGGGGCGGGCCTCGCCTACGCCCTGGTCAGCGATCCGCCCCGACTGGCCGTGGGCCGCGCGCACTATTCGATGATGGTGGCCGACGACGGGGGCATCATCGACGACCTCATCGTCTACCGCACCGACGAGGACCGCTTCCTGGTGGTGCCAAATGCCGGCAACCGCGAGGTGGTCACGACCGCCCTGCGCGCACGACTGAGCGGGTTCGAGGCGACCATCGACGACGCCTCGTTGCGCACCGCCCTGGTGGCCATCCAGGGTCCCCTCGCCGCCGCCATCCTCGGCCCGCTGACCGACGTCGCGCTGGCGTCGTTGCGGTACTACGCGATCGCGTCGGGAAGCGCCGCCGGTCTGCCCGCCTGGGTGGCCCGCACCGGCTACACCGGTGAGGATGGGTTCGAGCTGTTCCTGGCCTGGGACGATGCGCCTGCCGTGTGGGACGCGCTGCTGGCCGCCGGCACGGCACGCGGCCTCACCCCGGTCGGGCTGGGCGCGCGCGACACGCTGCGCCTGGAGGCGGGCATGCCCCTCTACGGCAACGAGCTCGATGCTTCGGTCGATCCGTTCGAGGCTGGGCTGGGTCGCGTCGTTAAGCTGGACAAAGCCGGTGATTTCGTGGGCCGCGCCGCGCTCGAACGCAAGGCCGCGGGACTCCTCCATCGCCGCCTGGCCGGCCTGATCGTGCGCGGCCGCGGCATCGCCCGCCACGGCTACCCGCTCTACCTGCCTGGCCGGGCTGAACGATGCGGAGTCGTCACCAGCGGCACCGCCTCGCCCACGCTGGGCGTGCCCATCGCCATGGCCTACCTGCCGCCGGATAGCGTCGAGCCGGGTACCATCGTCGAGTGCGGCGTGCGCGATGCGCGTGTGGCCGCCGAGGTCGTGCCGCTCCCGTTCTACCAGCGACCCACCTGACAAGGAGCGATCGCCCGTGGAGGTTCCCGACGGACTGCTCTACTCCGCCGATCATGAATGGCTCGCCTTCGACGGCGACGTCGCCGTGGTCGGGGTCACGGACTACGCTGCCCATGAGCTTGGCGACATCGTCTTCGTGGAACTGCCCGCGCCGGGTGCCACGCTGCTGCCGCGCCAGGTCTTCGGGGTGGTCGAATCGGTCAAGGCCGTGTCCGACCTCCTGGCGCCCGTTGGCGGCGAGGTGGTGGCCGTCAACGAGGCCCTCGCCGCACAGCCTGAGCTGGTCAACAGCGATCCCTATGGCGACGGCTGGATGATTCGCGTGCTTCCGTCCGACCGGACCCAGGTCGGCGACTTGATGGACGCCGCCGCCTACCGCGAGCTGACCGGGGCGGGCTGACCGGATGGCCTACGGACCCCATACCTCCGACGACCGGGCGCACATGCTTTCGGTGCTCGGCATCGACTCGGTCGAGCCGCTCTTCGCCGACATCCCGGCGGCCGTGCGGGCACGCGGCCTCGATCTGCCCGGGCCGCTGTCGGAACAGGCGCTGGCGGCCCGCATGGAGGGCCTCGCAGCACGCAATCGGGTCGACCTCGTCAGCTTCCTCGGTGCCGGCGTCTACCGCCACTACATCCCCGCGGCGGTCGATCAGATCATCTCGCGCAGCGAGTTCTACACCGCCTACACGCCCTACCAACCCGAGATCAGCCAGGGCACCCTGCAGGCCATCTACGAATACCAGTCGTTGCTGGCCGAGTTGACCGGCCTGGACGTCGTCTCGGCGTCGCACTACGACGGTGCTGCGGCGACGGCCGAGGCGACGCTGATGGCCGTGCGCGCCACGCGACGGGAGCGGGTGCTGGTCAGCCGTGCCGTCCACCGTCACGCCATCGAGACGATGGAGACCTACTTCGCGCCGGCCGGCCTGGTGCTTGACGAGGTGCCCACGCTGGCCGAGGGGACCACCGACCTGGCCGCCCTGGAGGCGGCGCTGGGGCAGGGGGCGCCGGTGGCTGCGGTGGTCCTGGGGCAGCCCAATGCCTTCGGGCTGTTGGAGCCGATGGCCGAAGCGGGACGCCTCGCGCACGCCGCGGGGGCACTCTTCGTGGCGGTCGTCGAACCGGTATCGCTCGCCGTCCTGGCCTCGCCGGGCGAATACGGCGCCGACATCGCCGCCGGGGAGGGACAGCCACTGGGCATCGCCGCCCAGTACGGTGGGCCGTACCTCGGCGTGCTGGCCACCACCGACGCCCTCATCCGCCAGATCCCCGGCCGGCTGGTCGGCCAGACCACCGACCTCGATGGGCGTCGCGCCTTCGTGATGACGTTGCGCGCACGGGAGCAGGACATCCGCCGCGACCGCGCGGCCAGCAACATCTGTACCAACCAGGCGCTCTGCGCACTGGCCGCAACGGTCTACGTCGCCACGCTCGGCCCTCACGGGTTGCGCGACGTGGCCGCCGGGGGGGCGGCGCAGGCGCGCCGACTGGAGCGCGCCCTGGCCGGCGCGGGGGCGCCGCGACTGCACGCCGCGCCCTTCCTGAACGAGTTCGCCGTGGTCGTGCCCGACGCGGAGCGCGTGCACGCGGCGTTGCTCGAGCGGGGCGTGCTGGCCGGCCTGCCGCTGGCCCGCTGGTACCCGCAGGACGGCCTGCTCCGTGAGGCCCTCCTGGTATGCGCCACGGAGGTGACCAGCGATGAGGAGATCGACCGATTCGCGGACGCGCTGCGGGCGGAACTGGGCGCAGCCGGTCGGATCGGCGCCGAGGCTGCCCGATGACGGCGCCGCGCAGCGACACGACCATCGCGCCGGACCTTGGACCGCGCTCGGCGGTCGGGCCGATGCTGCAGCCCACGCTCATGGAGCTGTCGCGGCCGGGCCGCGGCGGGGGCAAGGTGGCCCACCCACCCGCCGACGCGCTGGCCGGCATCCCCGCGGAGCAGCGACGCCGGCGGCCGCCGGCGCTGCCCGAGCTCAGCGAGCCCGAGGTCGTCCGCCACTTCGTGAACCTCTCGCACCTCAACTACAGCATCGATTCGGGCATCTATCCGCTGGGCTCCTGCACCATGAAGTACAACCCCAAGATCAACGAATGGGTCGCCCGCCTGTTCGGCTTCGCGAAGCTCCATCCGCTGGCTCCCGACGCCGTCGCCCAGGGTTCCCTGCAGATGCTCTGGGAGTTGGAGGCGGTGTTGTGCGAGATCGCCGGCATGGCCGGGGTGACGCTCCAACCCGCCGCCGGTGCACACGGCGAGCTGACCGGCCTGCTCATGGTGCGGGCCTATCACGAGGCGCGCGGCGATCACCAGCGGCGCGAGGTCATCGTCCCCGATTCCTCGCATGGCACGAACCCGGCGACCGCTTCGATGTCCGGATTCACGACCATCACGGTGCCCTCCGACGAGCGCGGAGGCGTCGACCTCGAAGCCCTCAGGGCCGCCCTCTCGCCACGCACCGCGGCGGTGATGCTGACCAACCCATCGACGCTGGGCCTGTTCGAGGACCGCATCATCGAGCTGCTCGAAGCGGTCCATGGCGCGGGGGCACTGGCCTACATGGACGGGGCCAACATGAACGCCGTACTGGGCAAGTTCCGGCCCGGCGCCGCCGGCTTCGACGTGATGCACTTCAACGTCCACAAGACCTTCAGCACGCCCCACGGCGGTGGCGGTCCGGGTGCCGGACCGGTCGGTGTCGGGGAACGGCTGCTGCCCTTCCTGCCCTCGCCGCGAGTGCTGCGCGACAACGATGGAACCTTTCGACTCGAACGAGCCGGCGAGCGGCCCACCTCGATCGGCCGGGTGCGCGCGTACCAGGGCAGCAGTGGCGTCCTCGTGCGCGCCTACGCCTACATCCTTGCCCACGGTGGGTCGGGGTTGGTCGAGGTCAGCGAGGACGCGGTGCTCGCCGCGAATTACCTGAAGGCCCGGCTGGGGGAGGCCTATGAGATCCCCTTCCAACGTCCCTGCAAGCACGAGTTCGTGGCCACCGCGCGACTGATCAAGGCAGCCACGGGCGTGCGCACGCTTGACATCGCCAAGCGTCTCATCGACAAGGGCTACCACCCGCCCACCATCTACTTCCCGCTCATCGTCGAGGAGTGCCTGCTCATCGAGCCCACCGAGACCGAATCGGTGGAGACGCTGAACGCCTTCGCCGACGCACTGCTGGCGATCGCGGTCGAAGCCCACCAAGACCCCGACCTCGTGCGCGGCGCCCCGCACAGCTCGCCCGTGCGTCGCCTGGACGAGACCACCGCTGCGCGGCAACCGGATCTTCGATGGCGGGGCATGACCGGCGCCGAGACGCCCTGCCCGCAGTGAGGCGGGCGGCGGGGCCGATCCTCGCTGCGGCTCTGACCCTGGCGGGCTGCATCTCGGGCCCCACGCCGAGCCCTACGCCGAGCGCGCCGCCGCGTGCCACGGTCACGCCCGGCGGGGCCGCCGGCACCGTGCTGCGCTTCGCCATCGCGGGCGAGCCGTCGGGCTTCCTGCCTCCCGCGCTCGATGCCGGGACGGCGCGTATCCAGCACTTCCTGTACGACGCTCTCTACCGGCTCGACGAGCAGCTGCGTCCGCAGCCGGACCTCGCCGCCGACCCGCCCAGCGTCTCGGACGACGGCCTGACGTGGACCATCGCGCTGCGAACGGGCGTCAGCTTCAGCGACGGCAGCACGCTCGCCGCTGTCGACGTGGTGACGACCTACGGCCTCGCCATGTCCGCGGCCTGTCCCTTCGCCGCCCTCTGCGCGGTCGCCCATACCAACCTTGCCGGCGTCGTCGTCGATGCCGCCGGCCGCGTCGCGTTCACGCTCCGTGCCCCGTTCGCGTCCCTGCAGGCCGAACTCCTGGCCCAGCTGCCCATCCTGCCCTCCGCCGCGCTGACGGCGAGCGTCGCGCGCCTGGTGGCGGGGGCTGCCGACATGGACCCGGCTTCGCTCGCGGCGACCGTGGAGGGCATCCTGGCGGCCACCACCGCCGAGACGTGCCTCGTGCCCAGCCCGCCGCTCGGCTGCGACCCCGCCGATCACATCGATGCGCTCATGGCCCTCGCCGCGGCGGCCCATCTTGCGCCCCTCGAGGGGCGCCGCTTCGTCGACGACGCCGGCCGGCCCGATCGCAGCGCCTATGGAGCAGCTCTGCTGGCGGCGGCCCGGGACCTGGTCACCGTGCTGACCAGCAGCGACGCTGAGCAGCTCGCGGCCGCCCTGCCGCTGCTCGACCTGGGTGCTGTCCCCATCGGGACTGGCCCCTACCGGCTCTCCCGCTACGAGCCCGGCGCGTTCGTCGAGCTGGAGCGGCGCAAGCCTGGCCGCGCCGGCGAACCGACCCGCATCCGGGCGGTGGTGATGCGCGATCCGACCGCAGCCGTGACGGCGCTCCTTTCGGGCGAGCTCGACTGGCTGCCCGACGTCGCGCCGGAGATGGCATCCGTGCTGGCCGGCGATCCAACCGTGCG
>Ga0315281_10001595_pt1 | contig 33638 bp, 30 predicted proteins | sample YL17G07_0_MG_FD_204540 | JGI IMG/M metagenome (GOLD analysis project Ga0315281, IMG submission 204540) | Sediment microbial communities from Yellowstone Lake, YNP, Wyoming, USA - YL17G07_0 | ecosystem: Environmental > Aquatic > Freshwater > Lake > Sediment | place: USA: Wyoming | collected...
TATTGTCCAGACACTGCTTCTGCAAAAAAGACAAGTCGTAAATGCTATTGCTTTAGCCTACCCACCTCATCGCCAAGGCGTTGCCCCTGTATCCATCCTTTTTACTTCAAACCACTAAAGAGACACGAATATTTAACGGGAAATAAGTAGAATAAGTAAGGACTGGCACCATTACCTAAAGTTTGAATATAAATGATTAGTTTTGTATAATAAGGCCATTGACAGCAATTTTGCCATCTGAAAAAAATCTGAAGAGATGTCAAAAACAGCATGTTATTTTAAGGTATCAGGAATTGTCAGGAATTGGCATAAAGTTTGTAATATAGTTGAATTTATCGTCGGTAAACATTTGAATTAATATTTTTAGACGCAAAAGGGCCTGTAGCTCAGTTGGTCAGAGCGGTCGACTCATAATCGATTGGTCGTAGGTTCAAGTCCTACCAGGCCCAATTGGATTTAGCCAAACGTCCCCTATTTCTACTGCGGAAACAGTATTTGGGCTGCAACAAGAAAGAATCTTTGCCTTACGTAGCCATGCTACGCCGCGGCAAAGATTCTTTTTATTTCGCCTCAAATCCTGTTTCCTCGCTACGAAACAGGGGACGTTTGGCTAAATCCCAAGAACATTCTGTGGGGCATTGTTAATTCAATGGGTTTTGCTTGACGACAAAACCAAAACTTGGTATAATCCACTTAAGTTCAAGCGGGTACCCCCGAAGGGGGCGAACGTCATTCATGTTGTTAACCACTTAGAAAAGGTTCAGCGGAACGGAGTGGAGCGACGAAGGGAAAACCTAGTTTTCCCTTGTGGAGCGTTGAGCGGAGCAAATTCCACTCGGAGCGAAACAATTCCTCGCATAGCGAGGAATAAGCCCGTAAGGGCGCGACATAGGGTAGTTAGCTCAGCGGAAGAGCACTCGCCTCACACGCGAGTGGTCGCAGGTTCAAATCCTGCACTACCCACCAAAATTTTCATGGCGGGTACGCGAGAGTAAGAGAAGCGGGGTAAGGTGGTACGGGATGGCGGATATTAAAGAAAACGTCAAACTCCTGGCAGCATTGCAGGAAAAAGACTGTGCGTTGGATGTATTGCGGCTCAAGATCCGGGAGATACCTGCACTTGTTGATCGGGAAAAAGAATCACTGGCAGAGGCGCGAACCGCGTTTGAGACAAGGAAAAGCGCGTTGACCCAATTGCAGATGAAACGCAAGGAAAAGGAGATCGAGCTCGATACGAGGGAAACGCAGATAAAAAAACATTCCATGGAACTGAACGCCGTCAAGAGCAACGATGCCTACAAGGCGCTGATCGCCGAAATCGCGACGTGCAAAAACGATAAATCTACGTTGGAAAACGAGATACTTGATCTGATGGACGGTATCGAAAAAGAGGCTGCACAGATCAAAGAGGAAGAGAAAAAACTTAAGCAGAAAGATGCTGAGGTGCAGGTGACCGTTGCCCGCGCCGAAGCGGAGCGGAAGGATATTGAAATAAATGTTACGGCCATGGAGAAGGAGCGCAATGATTTTTCCGTTTCCGTGCCAAAGGACTTGCTGAGTCGCTATGAATACATCCGTGAAAGCAGTGGCGGCATCGGTATCGTGCCCATTGAAGGCGGGGACTGCGGGGGGTGCCATACCGTCCTTCGCCCCCAGATCATTAACGATGTCTGTAAGTCGCACGATATGATCGTCTGCGACAGTTGTTCGAGAATACTCTTTAAGAAATGAAATTACGTATTTTTACCGATGGCGCGGCCCGCGGAAATCCCGGTCCGGCCGGAATCGGCATTGTGATCTATAACGAAAAAGGCGAGATACTGGAGCAGCACTATCAGTATGTCGGTACGGCGACGAACAATATCGCTGAATACGAAGCGCTGGTCGCGGCGCTCAAGCTTGCCGGAAAATACGTCCCATGTTCCGTGCAGATCCATTCGGACTCGGAGTTGATGGTACGTCAGATGATGGGCCGCTATAAGGTGAAGAATGAGGTCTTGCTTGGCTATTTTAATACGGCACAGGCGCTACGGGTGGATTTCATCAACGTGAATTTCGTCCATGTTCCCCGGGAACAGAACAAGCTGGCAGACCAATTGGCCAATCAGGCGATCAATCTGGGGTGCGTTGCCAATACCGATAACCCGTCCGTTGAATAACTGTTCAATGAACATAGAACATTGAGCTTTTTTGATAACCGGAGGATCGCTCTCCGCCTCGTGCGGAGAGAGGAAAGTCCGAACTTCATCCCCGCCTTGGGGCGGGGAAACGGTAGTGGGTAATCCCCATCGTCCCGGCCGCAAGGCCGGGCAGAGGTGCGAACAGAGACGCAGGAAGGCGAAAGCTTTCCTGAACCATGGTTTGCCTCGGGCAGGCCACGGCGAGCCCGGCAGAATAAAGCAGGTTTTTCCTGCAAAGTGCCGGGGTGAAACGGCTAAATCCTTACTGGGAAGCAAGGCTGACGTTATAGCCGCTTGATCCTGCGGAGTAATCCGCAGGGCAGAGAAATGATCCTCTCTTTCTGGTGTCACTATCAGGGAGAACAGAATTCGGTGTACAGGTTATCAAAATTCATTCATGTTTTGGGGTCAGGGTTGCTGCGGTGGCCGTTGGTGCTCGCCCGGTTAGTATTATGATGACATTCGGCGCCTATATTCTCATCGGGCTCGTGGCCGGCGCCATGAGCGGTCTCCTGGGTATCGGAGGGGGGATTGTCATCATCCCTGCCCTGGCGTATCTCTTCGGCCTTTCTCAACATCAGGCGCAGGGCACGACGCTTGCGCTTATGGTGCCGCCGATCGGGCTGTTGGCCGCGTGGACGTACTGGCGTCACGGCTATGTCAACGTCCCGATGGCGGCGCTTATCTGTCTGGGATTCTTCGCAGGCGGTTTTTTTGGCGCCAAATTGGCTGTAACTGTTCCCGATTACATACTGAAAAAAATATTCGGCATAGCGCTTCTGCTCATCTCGCTGAGAATGATCCTCTCCAAGTAGGCCTTTCCTGCTCCACCCTCCCATCCTATTGCAAAATCCGGTTCAAATATTCCCCTTGACAATAGTAATTTGCTTATAGTATACTTGTTGTAGTATTGTGGTGGGAAGTGGTGGATAGTGCAATTGCAATATAGGAACCGGAGCTCGCGCGCATGTATATCGGTCAGTTCGCTCACACGCTTGACTCGAAGAACCGGGTTTTCCTTCCGGCCCGCTTTCGCAGCAAAAATAAAAAATTTATTATTACCAGGGGACTCGAGAGTTGCCTGTTTCTCTACGATTTTTTGTCGTGGGGGAAAGTGCTGAAAAAACTCGAAGACCTGGCCCTTCCGGATAAAGTCCAGGAACGGGCTTTCAAGCGGGCCCTGTTGTCGGGCGCACACGAGGCCGAACCTGATTTCCAGGGGCGCATTCTCATACCCCAGGGCCTCAGGGAATACGCAAAGATCGGTGACGAAATAATTATCATCGGTGTCGGCAATCGTCTTGAGATATGGGGCCGGGCGGCCTGGGACAAGTACTACAAGCAGCAGGCCGATGTTTCATTCCGTGATCTTGCCGGGCAGCTTGAAATTTGATAATGACAACAACAATGTATCATGCGCCGGTCATGCTCGCGGAGGTGGGAAAATTTCTTGTCAACAACCCGCGTGGTTTCTATGTGGACGGTACCCTGGGCGGAGGGGGGCATAGCGCGTATCTCCTTTCAACGTTTCCCGATATCCGTGTCATGGGCCTTGACTGGGATGCCGAAGCCATCGCGGAAGCCGGGCGCAACCTTGCGTCTTATGGCGAGCGCATGCAGATAAACCGGGAAAATTTCAGAAACATCCGCCGGTTCCTTGAACAATCGCATAGATTGCCCGTTGACGGCATCGTGCTTGATCTTGGCGTGTCCTCGCATCAGTTTGACCGGCGTGAGCGTGGTTTCAGCTTTCAGTCGCCGGTACTTGACATGCGAATGGACCGGCGCAGTGAGCATCTTGCCGTTGACCTGGTCAATACTCTCTCGGAAGACGAGCTGGCAGACATGTTTTTTCAACTGGGCGAAGAACGCTTTTCGCGGCCCATCAGCAGGATCATTGTGCGGGAACGTTCGCGCCTTCGGATCACGTCGGGAGAAGAACTGGCGGCGCTTGTATCCCGGGTGAAAAAACGGAGGGGAAGGGTCCATCCGGCGACCCAGGTTTTTCAGGCGTTGCGCATCGCCGTGAACCGGGAACTGGATAACCTGTCGGGTTTCCTGAGCGACCTTCCGCATGTGCTTTCCGTTGGCGGCAGGGCGGTCATCATCAGCTATCACTCGCTTGAAGACCGCATGGTGAAACAAAGTTTCAGGAAACTGCACGACGACAAGAACTATATGCTCCTGGCAAGGAAAGTTGTCGTTCCGTCATCCGACGAGATGAAGAATAATTCGCGCAGCAGAAGCGCCAAACTGCGGGTTCTGGAGAGGGTGAAATGATCTTCCGTTATTTTTACGTCCTCGTTTTCGCCGCATTTATTCTCTCATTCTATGTTTGGGGCCAGACCCAGTCGGTGCGGTTGGGTTACGACGTTGACAATCTGCGCAGGGAATGTGAGCGGTGGGAGCAGGAGAACAGGACATGGCGATTGAAAGTCAATTGTCTTCTTTCCATGGAGCGACTGGACAAAGTAGCACAGGAAAAGAAGCTGGTAACGCCTGATGAGAAGGTGATTATCTACTTATCCAGTTGATGTCGTAACGGTATTTGTAGACGATAAAGCCCGGTTATTGTGCCTGTGAATACATTGTGTATAACTACCGCCGGACAATCTTACCATTCGTTTTACTGTTTGCCTCCTTCGCTGCGGTGGGGGCGCGGTTATTCTTCATCCAGGTCTGGAATCACGAAGAACTTGACCGGCGCGTCCAAAAACTGATTTGCCGCGACCGGCCGGAACAACCGTGCCGCGGCATGGTGCTCGACAGCCAGGGCAGGATACTGGCGATGAGCGTCCGCAGCTATTCCGTTTTCCTTGATATGAGCAGGATCGATGGCCTCGATGAGGTCGATACGGCGCTGCGCAAATTCCATATCACGATCCCCCGTGAGGCCTATTCGACCGCGAAGAACTCGTCTTATCTGCCTGTTGTCAAAAACATCGATATGGCGACGATGCAGAGTATCAAGGCATTGGCGTTAAAAGGTGTCGGTTTTACCGCAGGCTACGAGCGACAGTATCCGCAGGGAAGGCTGGCATGTCATCTCCTGGGTGTTGTCGGGAAAGACGGGGACGGGCTCGAAGGCGTTGAATTGCGCTCGAACGAAATCCTCTCGGGCGACCGTATCAAGGATCGGCGTTACCGGGACGGACGCGGTCGGGAGATCTCTGACCGTTTAGTCGATCTTAAAGACATGCGCGGCGCAAACGTCTACCTCACGATCGACAGCAACCTGCAATTTATTGCCGAACAGGAGCTGGAGAAGGCGTGGAAGGAGTCGCGCGCTAAGAAGGCCATGGTCGTTATTCAGGACCCCCGTACGGGAGACATCCTCGCCATGGCGGCCCGCCCCAATTTCGACCCGGCTGATTATGCCGGTTCGGGTTGCAGCCTCCGGAACCCGGTCATCAGTGACGTCTTTGAACCGGGCTCGACATTTAAATTGGTGACGGCCGCAGCGGCCATTGAAGAAAAGGCTGCAAAACCATCAGAGGTCATCTGGTGCGAGGACGGCAAATACCAGCTGTTCGGCCATACGGTCAGCGATCACGAGAAAAAAGGATTTTTGACGCTGGCGCAGATCATAGAATACTCGTCGAACATCGGCGCGGCGAAGATCGGCCAGCGGCTCGGTAAAGACACGCTTTACCGCTATATCCGGCAGTTCGGGTTTTATAGCCTTACCGGTGTCGATCTGCCGGGTGAAGCTAAAGGCCTGCTGAAACGGCCAACCTCATGGAGCGGCCTGTCGTTGCCCGTCATTTCGTTCGGCCAGGAGATCGGAACGACGGCCATGCAGATCACCAATGCCTACTCGGCGATAGCCAACGGCGGGTTGCTGTTGGAACCGGAAGTGATCGGAGAGATAAAAAGTCCCGACGGGCAAACCGTGTCCAGGGCACAGAAGCGGATAATCCGCCGGGTATGTTCCCCGGAGACGGCAGCGCAACTCAGGGAAATGCTCCGCGGTGTCGTTGAAGAGGGTACCGGACAGCTGGCCAGGGTCCCGGGTTATTCGGTCGGCGGCAAGACCGGGACGGCGCAGAAACGGGATCCGAAAACGGGGCGCTACTCTTCGTCGGCATACGTCGCGTCGTTTTGCGGCGTGATACCTCTCTCGCTCCCGCGGCTGACTATCTACGTCGCGCTTGATGAGCCGCAGGGCGATTATTGGGGCGCCTCGCGCGCCGGCCCGGTGTTCTCCCGGATCGCCTCGCGCGCCGTGCATCACCTGAAGATCGACCCCGACCGTGAACCCCTCCGACTGGCAGGCGGGAAGAACTTTTAATACATGCGACATGAATGCATAATGAAGTCGCAGTAGGCCGCGTTATTAAAGAAGCCCCCGGAGGAGCGTCACTATGGAGCAGTTATGAACCTCGCAGCATTACTTGAAGGAATAGACCATTCCCTCACCGGGCCTGTGGATCGCGCGATCAGGGGCATCGAGTACGATTCCCGGAAAATCAGGGAAGGCTGTATTTTTGTCGCACTGCCCGGCGAGCATGCCGATGGCAAAGATTTTATTCAGCAGGCGATTGACCGGGGGGCAACTGTTATCGTTGCCAATGAGCGCCGTCCGGCGAGCGGGGTAACGTACGTCGTAGTCAAGGACCCGCTGGCAGTCCTGTCTGATATCAGTGCGCGCTTTTACTGCCATCCGGATCGTAAACTCTATCTGGTCGGTATTACGGGCACGAACGGGAAAACGACTATCAGCTATTTTCTCGAATCGATGTTCCGCAAGGCGGGCAGAAGGCCGGGGGTTATTGGCACCGTAAATTACCGCTACGGTTCGCAGGTGATCGCCGCCCCGAATACCACCCCCCAGTCGTCCGATATTTACCGCATCTTTCACGCCATGACGGCTTCAAGTTGCGACAGCGCCATAATGGAAGTGTCATCGCATGCCCTCTCGTTAGGCCGGGTCAGTGGACTTGAATTTGACTGCGCCATTTTTACCAATCTTACTCAGGACCATCTTGATTTCCATCAGACCATGGATGCCTACTTTGAGTCAAAGGCGAAGCTGTTCTCGGGCCTCGGCCCCGGAGAGAAAAGCAAACCGAAATTTGCTATAATCAACCGGGACGATCCGTGGGGCAGGAAGCTGATCGCGCGCGTCTCCGGCGCGACGGTCTTAACCTACGGCCTGAATGAAAAAGCCGATATCAGTGCCCAGCATATTCGCGCGGGCAGCAAGGGTTCCGAATTCGTTCTCGTAACGCCGCATGGCCGCAGGAAAATAAATATCCCGCACCTGGGACAGCATAATATCTACAATGCGTTGGCCGCAGCCGGGGCGGCTTTCGGCGCCGGTATTGCTTTTAATATGGTTAGTGAGAGTCTCCAGCAGGCGCCAATGGCCCCGGGCCGGCTGGAAAAAGTAGATGCGGGCCAGTCATTTACCGTTGTCGTGGATTATGCCCACACTCCGGACGCCCTGCAGAACGTAATTACGGCGCTCCGCGCTCTGAAGCCGGCGCGATTGATCACTATCTTCGGGTGCGGCGGCGACCGGGACCGGGCCAAACGTCCGTTGATGGGGCAGGTGGCCGCGGAACTCAGCGATTATGTCTTTGTCACATCGGACAACCCGCGCAGCGAAGACCCGCAGCGGATCGCCCTGGACATCGAAGTGGGCATTCGTCGGCGGCACCTGGACAATTATCAGGTGATTCTCGAGCGGCAGCAGGCGATCGCCTCGGCGATCAGTATGGCGCAGAAAGGAGATATAATCCTTATCGCCGGCAAAGGCCACGAGAACTATCAGATAATCGGTGACAATAAGATCCACTTCAACGATGTCGAAATCGCCGCAAAATATTTGCGGCAGCATTACCATACTTCGTCGGTTGCTTAGTGTGGATCATCGAATGGAACATATTAGACTTCAGGAATTAATAAGTGCGGTTCAGGGGGAATTTCTATCGGGTAATCCACATGCTGACGTTGCCGCCATAGTGACGGACGGCCGAACCCTGCGCAAGGGCGACTATTTTCTTGCGCTGGCGGGAAAGAATTTTGACGGCCACGATTTTTTGAGGCAGGCTCTTGAAAACGGGGCGGACGGTATTATCGTCTCGCGTGAAAATCTTGACCTCGGCAACCCATTTCCAAATTTCCCCGCCATCGTAAGAGTGAAGGATACCCTGAAGGCGCTGGGTGATATTGCGGCATACAATCGCCGAAAGTTCACCATCCCCGTTGTTGGTGTGACCGGCTCGAACGGAAAGACAACCACTAAGGATATGCTGGCAGCGATACTGAACGGCAAAGGGCGGACGCTGTGCAGCGAGGGGAACTATAATAATCAGATCGGTTTGCCGCAGACTCTGCTGCATCTCGACACCTCGCATCGCTTTGCGGTCGTCGAGATGGGTTCATCCTTCCCCGGGGAGATTCAGCGTCTGGCGGAGATAACCGCGCCGACGATGGGTATCGTCACGAATATCGGTTCGGCCCACCTGGAGAACTTCAAGAGCCAGGAGGGTGTATTTGAGGAAAAAACCGCACTGTTCCGGTCTCTTCCCGATGACGGCTGCGCCATAGTCAACGCGGATGACCCTTTCCTGCGCCGGGTGATGCTGTCGCTGGGAAAGGAAAACGTTACATACGGCATCGAAAAAGTGGCGCAGGTCACGGCTAAGAATATCAAGCTCTGGCCGGATTATCCGTCATTCGATTTGTGCATCGGCCCGGATTCAGTCAACGTTACGCTTCCGGTTTACGGCCGGTTCAATGTTTACAATGCGCTGGCGGCAGCGGCGTCGGCATGGAAACTGGGGGTGGGCCTGGATGCCATACGGACAGGGTTGCAGGGATTCATTCCGTCGAAAATGCGCATGGAAGTGCGTCGTCTCATTTCCGGCACCGTCTTCATCAATGATGCCTATAACGCTAATCCGGTATCCGTGATGGAATCGGTGGAAAGCCTGGTGCAGACGTTCCCGGACCGGGAGAAAGTAGTCGTCCTGGGTGACATGCTCGAACTCGGATTACAGGCCGAAGCGGAGCATTATAAATTAGGCGAGTTTCTTGCGTCCCAGCCGCTTAGCGGTATTTTTCTGTACGGCCCCCTCATGGAAAAGGCCATGCTGGTTTTGAATAATACTTCCGTGAAACATTTCCTGGAGCAAGACAAACTCAAGGCGGCATTAAAGCATGCCATGCCGGAGGGAGGCGTTGTGCTCTTTAAGGCATCGCGGGGCATGGCCATCGAAAAGGTAGCCGACGAGCTTTTTTCAGAACAATAACCGATTTTTTTCAAGAGAGATTTGAATGTTCTATCATCTGCTGTACCCGCTGCGCGCCTTTTTCTCGCCGTTCAATCTGTTTCAGTATATAACCTTCCGCTCGGCCGGGGCTATATTGACAAGTCTTGTCATAAGTTTTGTGATGGGCCCGCCGCTGCTGAAGTTTCTCAAGGCGTTGAAAATCGGCCAGACCATTCGAAGCGACGGGCCGCCGGCCCACATAATCAAGTCGGGAACGCCGACCATGGGCGGGATACTGATACTCATGTCGCTGGTTGTATCCACGCTGCTTTGGGCGCGGCTGGATAACCGTTTCATCCTGTTATCTCTGGCGGGGACGATATGCCTGGGCCTGCTTGGTTTCTGGGACGATTATCTGAAGCTCGTTAAAAAAAATCCGAAAGGGTTGCAGCCGCACAAGAAATTCATAGCCCAGAGCGTATTTGCCTTCGGCGTCGCCGTCTATTTGTGGTTTTACCCGGCGAACCCGGAGCATGCCTCGAGTATTAACATCCCATATCTGAAGAACGTTTTTCTCAATCTGTATCTGGGGTACATCCTCTTTGCCATGATCGTCATCGTCGGCAGTTCCAACGCCGTCAACCTTACGGACGGCCTCGACGGACTGGCGATCGGGAACCTGATCATAGCGGCCGCGACGCTGAGCCTCTTCGCTTATTTCTCCGGGCACCTGAAGATCGCCCAATACCTGCGCATCGTGCCCGTGCCGGGGGCCGGCGAATTGAGCGTTTTCCTGGCTGCGATGGTGGGGGCGGGGCTGGGATTTTTGTGGTTTAACGCCTATCCGGCCCAGATGTTCATGGGAGATACGGGCAGCCTCTTCCTCGGCGGGACGCTGGGGCTGGTGGCGGTCTTTATCAAGCAGGAATTGGTCCTGGTCATCATCGGCGGCGTTTTCGTGTTGGAGGCGCTCTCGGTAATTTTTCAGGTGTATTCCTTCCGCCATTTCGGAAAACGCATCTTTAAGATGGCGCCCATCCACCATCATTTTGAATTGTGCGGCTGGGCTGAAGCAAAAGTGACGGTGCGGTTCTGGATCATCGGCATTATTCTGGCGCTCATCGCATTCTCATCGCTCAAGCTGCGATAATATATAATCCAAATCATGCGTGTCCAAATTACAATCGTCGGTTAAACGTAAGAAATGACCTGCATTTGACACGTTTCAGTGTAGGGGCGGCTTCAGCCGCCCGAAGGTGTTGACACATACCGTCGAGCGGGCGGCTGAAGCCGCCCCTACGACTTCCTTTGAATCCAAATATGAAGATAACGTTTGTCAGCGGGAAAAAAGTCGGCGTCATCGGCATGGCTCGTTCCGGAATTGCGGCGGCGAATCTCGCCAGGTCGCTCGGCGCCCGGGTTCTTGTCAGTGAGATGCGAAAGAAAGCGCAATGCCGGGAGGCGGCCAAACTTCTTCGCCCGGGAATATTGACAGAGTTCGGTGGTCATACACCCCTGCTGCTCGAGTCCGATCTTATCATCAAGAGCCCCGGCGTTCCGCCCGGCGCGCCGGTTCTCAAAAATATTCAACGAAAAAAGATACCGCTCTGGAGCGAGATCGAGTTTGCGCTGCATTCCGTCTCACCCCGCCTGCTGGCCGCGATAACCGGCACAAATGGAAAAACAACGACTACCGCCCTTGTCGGAGAACTTTTCAGGCAATCCGGCCCCAACACCATAGTCGGCGGAAACATCGGCGCGCCGCTTGCGACCCTTGCGCAGGGGATAGATGCGCGGACGACGGTCGTTCTGGAAATGTCCAGCTACCAGCTCGAGGATTCGCCTGCGTTCCATCCGCAGATAGCCGCTGTCCTGAACATTACCCCCGACCATATGGAACACCATGCCACGATGCGCCGGTATACCGATGCCAAGGCCGGTATTTTCAGAAACCAGACCGCGGCTGATTTCTGCGTCCTTAACTACGACGACCCGCGGACAAAGCGGCTGGCCTCGCGGTGTCCGGCGCAGGTCATTTTTTTCTCGCGCAAGAAAGCGCTCGCGCGAGGTGTTTATTGCCGGGGGGGGCGGATCGTCGTCGCCTTCGGCGGCATGAAGTTTACGCTTGACGCGCGGCTGAAAATTCCGGGCCTGCACAACGTGGAAAACGTGCTGGCTGCTGTTGCGATGGCGGCGGCGGCGGGGGTGAAACCATCCGTCGTCGAACGAGTGATCGGCAGTTTTCCGGGCGTCGAACACCGGATCGAATTTGTTGCCGGAATAAACGGCGTAAAATACTATAACGATTCTAAAGGCACGAATGTAGATTCGACCCGTGTCGCCCTGGAATCGTTCGTTCAGCCCGTCTGGCTTATTTTGGGCGGGCGCGACAAAGGCTCGCCCTACGAACCGCTGCGCAAGCTCATCGAAGACAAGGTGTGCGGCGTGCTGCTGATAGGCGAAGCGGCGGACAATATCCGCCGCGGGCTTTCGGGCGCGGCGGCTTTCTATGACTGCGTAACGCTGGCCCGTGCCGTGCGGACGGCGAAGCGTTATGCCAAAAGCGGAGATATCGTTCTGCTGTCGCCTGCCTGCGCGTCCTTCGACCAGTTCAAGGATTTCGAAGACCGGGGAAGGACGTTCAAACAATTAGTGCGCTCGTTCAAGAAATGAAATTCGTGCAATTTTGTGCATGAAAAAGAAACAGTTAATTTGAAATTTGAGATCTCGAATGAGTCCTTTCTGGCTCATTCGGGTTAGGGTGAGGATATGCGAATTCCGGCGAACGGTGATGGTGCGATCAGGAGGCTTGACTATACGCTGCTTTTCTTGACGGCGGTGCTGCTTGTGTTCGGTATGATAATGGTCTTCTCGTCCAGTGTCATCATGGCGGAAGCCCGCTGGCAGGCGCCGTACCATTTCATTATAAAGCATATCATCTGGGCCGCGGTCGGTTCCGTGGCCATGCTGGGCCTTTCACGGTATGATTATCGAAAACTTCAGCGCCTGGCCCGGCCTCTGCTGATCATAACCGTTGTCCTGCTCCTTATGGTATTGGTCGTAGGGGTCAAGAAAGGCGGCGCCCGGCGCTGGTTGCAGTTTGGCCCCCTCGGTTTCCAGCCGTCCGAGATCGCGAAACTCGTGATTGTCATCGTGCTTGCCGATTACCTGGACCGCAAAAAAAGCCGTATGAAGTCCTGGCCCGGTCTGATGCCGGCGCTTGTTGTCATCGGGATATTTTCCGGCCTGATCGCGCTTGAGCCGGACCTCGGTACGCCCATCATCATGGTAAGCGTCGGTCTCGGACTACTGTACATGGGCGGTGCGCGTTTCAAGCATATTCTGCTGTTAGCAGCGAGTGTCGTACCGATAGTGATCATGGAAATCCTGCGGAAACCCTACCGCCTTGTCCGGTTGCGCGATTACCTGCATTCATGGGGCGATATCAACTCGGCATCCTACCAGCTTAACCAGTCCATACTGGCGCTGGGTTCCGGCGGTTTTTTCGGAAAAGGCCTTGCCCAGAGCCAGATGAAACTCTTATATCTTCCGGAGCCGCACACGGACTTCATCTTCCCAATCGTCGGAGAAGAACTGGGTTTTATCGGGACAACTCTGCTTATTACGGTTTTTATTCTGGTCACCCTGCGGGGCTGGCAGATCAGCCGCCGGAGCCAGGACTATTTCGGAAGCCTGCTTGCAGCGGGTATCACATGGCTCATTGCGTTCCAGGCATTGCTTAACATGGGGGTTTCGAGCGGTCTATTGCCGACAAAAGGGTTGCCGCTGCCATTCGTCTCGTTCGGGGGTACATCCCTGGTTTTCAATCTGGCCGGTGTGGGGATACTCCTGAATATTTCGCAACGGTTATACGTTCGGAATAAATAACGCATTTTCTGCCGATGAACATCATAAGCGATTTCAATACGCGGCCTGTGGCTTCGGAAAGCGTGGCCTTATGTAGCCTCTGGCTACACCGCGCCCCCGCTTTCCTGTGCCGCGGCTCGCGTCTTGAAATCTCACATCGTTAGAGGTTTGAGTCGCGTAAATAATATGAATTCACTGGATACCATCATCATTGCCGCGGGCGGCACCGGCGGCCATCTGTATCCCGGTATTGCGCTTGCCCGTGAACTGCGGCAACGCGGCAAAAACATTGTTGTTATCGTTCGCCGGAACGATGCCGGCCGTGAAATATTGGAAAAAGAAGGCATCTCCTATGCGGAGATCCCCGTCGCCGGCATGCCGCGCAAGCCGTCGCTGCATGTTTTCAGTTTCGCGTACTTGTTGGTGCGGAGTTTTTTTGCCGCCGGAAGCCTGCTGGCGCGGCTGCGGCCGAAAGCTGTCATAGGTATGGGTGGCTATATTTCGTTCCCCGTCGTTGTTATGGGGTGGTGGAAAGGCATACCTACGGTAATACACGAACAGAACTACATTCCCGGGTTGGCAAACAGGCTGCTGGTACGCATGGCCAGCAAGGTGGCGATCAGCTTTCTGGAGTCAAGGCACTATTTCCCTGAGCGGAAAACCGCTGTCACAGGCAATCCCGTGCGGCGCGAACTATTTGTGGCGCCGCCGCACGACGTTTTCCGCCACTTCAACCTTACGCCCGACAGATTCACGGTGCTCGTCTTCGGTGGCAGCCAGGGTGCAAGCATCATCAATACAACGCTTGTCCGTGCATTCCCGCGGCTTGCGGCGATCAAAGACCGTGCCCAGTTCCTGCATATTACCGGTAAGCGCGATTGCAGCGAGATGGAAAAACAGTTCGCCGCCGCCGGCATCATGGCCAGGGTTCTGCCCTACCTGCACGAGATCGGCGATGCTTATGCCGCCGCTGACCTTATCATCTGCCGTTCGGGCGCGACGACGGTGGCCGAACTGAAAATACTTAACAAACCCTGCATCCTCATACCGTTTGCCCGCGCCACAGCCAACCACCAGGAATACAACGCCGGTGTGCTTGTTAAGGATGGTATTGCCGCGATGATTGTCGAAAGCGACCTGACGCCGGAAAAACTTGCAGGGGCCGTTCTTGACCGCTGCAATGCCTTCGCCGGTCACCGGACGGCAATTCGGATGCCGCATCCCCTCCCGCAGGCCGCTCTTGCCGACCTGGTATTGCAATTAGCGAAATAATTGTTGTATAATAATCGAAATTGATGAAGTTGCATTATTTGTTCAGATAACGAGCATAGGCATATCTTACCCGGTGCGTTCCGCTATCGGATCCCTACCTCCCTACCCGTTACAATCAATACTTAACTGATGAATTACTTTGCCCTGGATTATTCATTTCTCCCGGACCGGCTTTCGCTTTTCTTTTTAGCGGTCATATTTCTCGTGTCGCTGCCATCGGCGATCTATTCACTCGGGTATATGCATCACGCCTACACCCGGCCGAAAAGAGTCATGGCGGGGGCGCTGCTTTGCCTCTTTGTCGCATCCATGGCGTTTGTTGTGACGCTGCGCAACGCCCTGATATTCCTGGTGGCATGGGAAGTGATGTCGCTGGTGTCCTATTTCCTGGTCATTTTCGATACCGAGCAGAAGAAGTCGCTCAAAGCCGGAACTATCTATATAATCATGACGCATATCGGGACAGCCTGTATCACCGCGGCGCTGCTCGTGATATTCGCATACTCCCGTTCCTTCGATTTTACCGTAATGAAAGCGGCATGTGTGACGATGCCGGGCGGGACGCGAACGACGGTCTTCCTGCTGTTTTTGATCGGGTTCGGCACGAAAGCAGGTCTGGTGCCGATGCACGTCTGGCTGCCCTACGCGCATCCCCAGGCGCCCAGCCATATATCGGGCATCATGTCGGGCGTCATGATCAAGACCGCGGTCTACGGCATGTTGCGTTTCATCATCAGCATTGTCGGCGTGCCTGAGGCCTTGTGGGGAAACCTGCTGATGATCCTTGCGTCCGTCACCTGCCTGGTCGGCGTCACCTACGCTTTAATGGAAAACGATATCAAACGGTTGCTCGCATATTCAAGCGTTGAGAACATGGGTATCATCCTGCTGGGTGTTGGCGCCGCAATGACGCTTGCGGCTATGCACTTGTCGGTACTGGCGGTCTTCGCCCTGACAGCGGCGCTCTACCACCTGGTGAACCACGCGGTTTTTAAGAGTCTTTTGTTCATGGGCGCAGGGAGCGTTTATACGGCGACCGGCACGCGGAACATCGAGAAGCTGGGTGGGCTGGCGAAAGTGATGCCATGGACGGCCGGCGCCTTCCTGGCCGGTTCTCTGGCGATCTCCGCCCTGCCGCCGTTCAACGGTTTTGTCAGCGAGTGGCTCACGCTGCAGGCGTTTTTTCTCGGAGCGATAAGTAGCGCGTCGATCGGCATGAAAGTTTTTTTCGGTTCGTGCGCGGCCGCGCTGGCTCTGACCGGCGGGATGACGGCGGCGTGTTTCGTCAAGGCCTTCGGCATAACCTTCCTTGCCATGCCGCGGAGCCAGCGGGCGAAAGAGGCGCGTGAGACCGCGCTGTCCATGCGCTGGCCGATGGTGTTCATGGCGGCTCTTACTCTGGGCATGGGACTAGCCGCTGTCCCCATGATCCGGCTGCTTATTCCGGTCGCGGGCGAGGCCCTCGGCATTGATACCGCGGGTATCCATTTTACTGCCGGCAGTCTTATGGCCATTCCGTCAACGGACGGGATCCGTCTTTCGATGCCGCTCATTGCCGCTCTGCTTGCAGGTATTGCGCTGATTGCGTGGGCCGTGTACGGTTACGGGCGGTCACGGCGAACAATTGTGACGGGCCGCACCTGGGGCTGCGGTTATTATGCCCTCGACGCCCGGACCGAGTACACGTCCACCGCATTCTCTAAACCGTTCCGGATAGCGTTCAGCTTCTTCCTGATGCCCTACCGTAAAACGCTCAAGATACATGAATCCCATTACCACGTCACGTCCGTCACTTACGAGACCATGACGACGCCGATCTTCCGGCGATATATTTACGAACTGATTCTGAAGATCACGTTCCTTTCCGCGAAGCGCCTGCGGAAGCTGCAGCCGGGCAGCATCCATCTCTATCTCGGCTACATATTCATGACCGTGCTGATCCTGATCATGTTCATGAACAGGTTTTAGAACTAATATCATGGAAACGATACTCGCGATAATCCAGGCCGTCATCATCGTGATTTCCGCGCCGCTCGTCAGCGGCGTCATCCGAAAAATTAAGAACAACCTCCGGATGCGCCAGGGGCCCGGCGTGCTGCAGCCGTACTACAACCTCGCCAAGTATTACGCAAAAGATGAGGTGGTTTCGGAACACGCGTCATGGATATTCAAGACCGCGCCCCTGATCGTCCTGGCGACGGCAATTACTGCAACGATGCTCGTGCCGGCGTTTTTGCCCGGTGTTGCCCTGCGTCACATGGGTGATTTCCTGCTGGTTATATTTGTCCTTGCCGCCGGCAGGTTCTTCCTGTCTCTGGCGGGGCTGGATACCGGCAGCGCTTTCGGCGGCATGGGCTCATCGCGCGAGATGTTCATTGCGGGGCTCGCCGAACCGGTCGCGCTTTTGGCGTTGTTTGCCGTCGCCCTTGCTCACGGTACGACCAGCCTTGCCACGATATCTGTTGCGCCCATTTTCCGAATATCGACCCTCGTCTCGGCCGCGGCGCTGTTCGTCGTTACCGTTGCGGAAACATCGCGTGTCCCAGTTGATAATCAGGAGACGCATCTGGAGCTGACCATGGTGCACGAGGCTATGGTACTTGAATACTCGGGGCGTTCGCTGGCTTTGATCGATCTGGCGTCGCACGTCAAGCAGATGGTTTTCTTTTCACTGATTGTCGCGGTTGTCCTGCCAGTCGGAGGTATTGAGGGAATGACGCATCTTCCAGTCGCCATCTTCGCCTACGCCGTCAAGATACTCTGCATCGCCTGCGTTGTTGCCGTTCTTGAGGTCTCTGTCGCAAAAATGCGTCTTTTCAGGGTTGCCGATCTTCTGGCATTCGCCGCTGCCATGGCGGGCCTGGCCGTCGTGCTTGCGGCTGGGGGATTATAATATTATATGAATTTATTCTTACTGGCTGTTTTGATCATGACCTATACGATGGTTGTCGCCAAACGAATTCAGTCGCTTATCGCCGGCTTCGCGGTACAATCATTTTTTCTGTTCCTTTTAACGTTCGCGTTTGCCCTGACTATCAGGGGTGTCGAACTTTTTTTCGTTGCGGCTCTCCTGCTGATCGTCAAGGTAATCCTTATTCCGCGTTTCCTGATCTGGATTGTCCGCCGCATCAAGGTCAACGAGAACATCGGGCTCTCTATCAGTCCACTGCTGTCCCTGGCGGCTGCCATCGCGCTGACCTATCTGGCGTACCTGTTCGCCACACATACCGTGCGCTTGCGCACGGCGCTGGAGACGATCCCCTTCGTCGTCTCTCTATCCGTGATGCTTATCGGCCTGTTTATCATGATTTTCCGGATGAAAGCCCTGGCTCAGATAATCGGGTTGCTGGTCATGGAGAACGGCCTGTTTCTCGCGGCCGTGTCCCTCTGCGGGAGCATGCCGTTTTTCGTTGAGATCGCCATCTTCTTCGACTTGTTCGTTTGCGTGACGATATTGGGGGTATTTGTGTACCGCATCAACGAGTTGTTTACGCATATTGACGTAGATAAACTGGCCGTATTAAAAGGATAACCTCCGATGCTGCTGATCGCTTTGCTGACGGTTCCGCTGATGCTTTCGTTAATCTCGCTGTTTAACCGGAGATCAAAGGCGAGCGGCATTATCAATGCGGCCGGCTATGCCGTCATTTTGCTGTGCGCCCTGCGCCTGACGGCCGCGCCTGCGCCGGTCGCGCTCTTTAATTTCTTGTATGCGGATGCGCTCAGTGTCTATTTTATTCTGGTCATCGCGGTCATTAATTTCGCTTCAGCGCTTTATTCGATCGGTTACATCGAGGATGACCGGCGCAGAAATATCATCTCCGCACGGAAATCGTCAATTTATTACATGCTGTTCAATTTGTTTTCCTTTACCATGTTTCTGGTGCCGATGCTCAACAATCTCGGTATGGTATGGGTGGCTATCGAGTTGACCACATTGACCTCAGCTTTCCTTGTGGGCTTCTATAATGACAAACAATCGGTGGAAGCGGCCTGGAAGTACGTAGTCGTCTGTTCGGTGGGTATCGCGTTAGCTCTGTTCGGAACTATCCTTTTTTATTACACGGCCTCGCTGCACGGGGGGGTGCGGAGTTTGAACTGGACGGACATCGTTGCCGTGGCGTCGAAACTCGACCCGCAGATAGTGAAGATCGCGTTCATATTTATCCTCGTGGGATACGGGACCAAGGCCGGGCTTGCGCCGATGCATACGTGGCTGCCGGACGCGCACAGCCAGGCGCTTGCGCCGATCAGCGCGTTGTTGTCCGGCGTGCTGCTCAAAACATCGGTCTACGCCATCCTTCGGTTCGTCATTGTCGTAAACAAAACCGTCGGGCCGCACTATACGGGAAACCTCCTGACGATCATAGGGTTGCTGTCGATGGGGATTGCCGCCGGTTTTATTCTGGTGCAGAAAGATATCAAGCGTCTCCTGGCCTACAGCAGCATTGAACATGTGGGCGTTATTGCCGTTGGCCTGGGGCTGGGCGGCCCGGCCGGTTGTTTCGGCGCGCTGCTTCACGTGTTTAACCACGCGGCGACCAAATCCCTGATGTTTTTCGGTGCGGGCAAGATTGTCAAGACCTACGGCACACATAACATGCGCAAGATCCGCGGTGTTATTCAGGCTATGCCGTTCGTGGGTTTTTTTGTAATACTGGGCGCCTTCGCGCTGGGTGGTTCGCCGCCGTTCTCCCTGTTCGTCAGTGAGATCATAATCCTGACCTCGGGGTTCACGCAAGGGGCGTACCTGTCCAGCGTACTGTTCCTGGTGTTCGCGGTCGTCGTTTTCGGCGGATTGATCTTTCAGTTCAGCAGGGTTATTTTCGATCGAAAACCTGACGAGGTGCCCGTGGTGGCGGAACCGCTTACCGGGAAACTGTCCTTCCTGTTCCTCTTTGCACTGATTGCCGTTCTCGGACTGATCATCCCGGCCCCGCTCAACAGGATCATAACCAAAGCTGTCGAGGTAATAAATGGCATATAAGGATGTGCTGAAAGGCATTGAAATAAAACATAATCTGCCGCCATTCGTGATCGCTGACGAGCGGGGCGACGAAATCCATGTGACGGTGAAACTCACGGATTTTTCCCGGGTCTGCCGTGCCTTGCACAAAGAGCTGAAGTCGCCGGTGATGATGCTCTTTGCTGTCGATGAACGGGCGACACATTGCCGGTTCGGATTGTTCTGCGTTTTTGAAGGCGCGGCGGACGGCATATGGCTCCTCGTCAAAACAGATATCCCGGAAACCGAGCCGTCCTTCGAGTCGCTGTCTAAAGACATATATTCTGCCAGTCTTTTTGAACGCGAGATTAAGGAGATGTTTGGCATCGAACCCAATGGCAATCCGGATCAGAGGAGCCTGCGTTTGCATGACGAAGTTTGGCCGCGCGGCGTGTACCCGTTGAGGAAAGGGTTCAACCCGGGTGCAGTCAGGATACCGGATACCGCCGAATACCGGTTTACACGGATACAGGGCGACGGCGTGTTCGAGATCCCGGTCGGGCCGGTGCATGCGGGAATCATAGGGCCGGGCCATTTCCGGTTCAGTGTTGCCGGCGAGCCGGTGATCAACCTTGAGCTGCGGCTTGGGTTTACGCATCGGGGAGTGGAAAAACTTATTGAAAGCAGAACGGCGTCCGGGGCGCTGCCGCTGGTCGAGCGCGTCAGCGGCGATTCGGTCGTCGCGCACAGCGTAGCCTTCGTTACGGCGCTGGAGAAGATTTGCGGCAGGGACGTTCCAAAAAAAGCTAAATACCTGCGCGCAATCGTCCTGGAACTTGAGCGGATGTACAACCATTCGGCGGGTATCGGCGGCATCGCGCTCGATGTCGGTTTCAGTTTCCCGTCCGCCTTCGCGTCTCTCACCAAGGAAAAGCTGCTGGCCGTCAACGAACATCTTACCGGCAGCAGGTATTTGAAGGGTTTTATCCGTGTGGGCGGAGTTGCGAAAGACTTTACAGATGCCGACCGGGGGGTGTTGCTGGAATCTCTGGGTATCGTCCAGGACGATTTTCGGGAGTTGAAAGAGATGCTGTTTGCCAGCGCATCGTTCATGGACCGCGTCGACGGCACGGGTGTCCTCAAGAAGAACGTGGCCGAAGACCTCGGAGTCACCGGCCTCGCGGCCCGGGCGTCGGGCATTGCGCTCGATCTCCGGAAAGATTTTCCCGGCGTCTACGATGACGCGCGTTTCGCCGTAACGAAACAGGTGGAGGGCGACGTCCTGGCCCGTCTTAAAATGAGGATAGAGGAATTCGAGGAATCGATACGGTTGGTGCGGGAGTTCGTCCGTCTTCTCGAGGATGGCGACGTCTGCTGCGGCGTGGAGACATATCCGCGCGCGGGTCACGCGCTGGGGTATGCCGAGGGCTGGCGGGGTCCGGTGCTCTATTGGGTTGCGACCGGCGAAAATGGCAGGATCGAACGGTGTAAGATCGTCGATCCATCGTTCCGCAACTGGGAAGGCTTGGCGCTGTCCGTGCCGGGCAACATTATCCCGGACTTTCCGCTATGCAACAAGAGTTTTGACCTGTCATACTCGGGGAACGACCTATGATAGGGTTCGCTGAAGCACCCTTTTTCTACTGCAAAAGCAATCTTTGGCGGCAATTGAACGATTTTTCCGTCTTACGTAGCTCTGCTACGCCGCGCCGTAAAAATCGTCCAATTCCCGCTCAAATCTTGCTTTTTCGCTACGAAAAATGGTTCTTCAGCGAACCCTGTCGGAAGTGAAACAACGTAAAATGTACCTTTCAGGCACTCCGATGATAACAACATAAGGAAGTCGTAGGGCGCGTTCCCCTGAACGCGCCGTCTAAGCGGGCTGTTCGGGGAGCAGCCCCTACACCGAGAATTATGATAAGGATAATTAAGAACAGTTTGCGAAAAGGACGGATGACACGGCGCATTGAAGCGCTGCGGACGGCGGAGCTTGAGCTTGTCGGCACTGAACTCTCGCGGGAGATCAAGAAGAAGTTTGCCCGCTCGTTTCACCTGCGCGAAGTCGATACCGGTTCCTGCGGCGGGTGTGAGTCCGAGATCATCGCGACGACCAACCCGCTCTATGATATCCAGCGGTTCGGTGTCGATTTCGTGGCCTCGCCGCGCCACGCTGACGCGCTGCTTGTGACGGGGCCTGTTTCAAAGAACATGGAACTGGCGCTGCGCCGCACGTATGAGGCGATGCCGGCTCCGAAACTGGTCATTACACTGGGGGATTGTGCGAAGGACGGGGGGGAGTTCAAGGATTCCTATTATGTTACGCGTGGAGTGGGTGGGATATTGCCGGTGGTGATGCACATTCCCGGCTGTCCGCCCAAGCCGGTCGATATCATAAAATCGATTTTGTCATTCCTGAAGACCATGGCCGGATAAACCGGCTATTTTACCGCCAGTTTTTGCAGTAGCCACGCCATATTCCTGCCCAGGTTCGTCATTGTCCGCAGGCCTTCATCGTCTTTTTCCACATCGCCCTTTTCCCGGCCCGCGCCGATATTCCAGTAGCTTGACCCGGGCACGACCATCTGGCTGATTACGTGCTTAATAAGCGCAGCCGTATTGCCGTCCTTGCGTGCGCTTCCGTTAAATGCGATTATTTTCACAGGTACCCCCGGAAGAACAAGTACTACAGATTTGCTTCCGTTTCCTCTACCAGTTCCCGCATCAATTCCTTGACCGAAACGATCTTGTCGACCCGGTGGACGTTGGCGCCGACAAAGACGAAGCCGTCTTTCAAGTTTCCTTCGGCGGCATTGATGAGCGCGTCGCCGATGCAGTAGGGGGATTTATCCGGGATGCATGTTTTCAGGCACTGGTAGGAGCATTGAAAGGTTATGACGCCCTTCTCGGATTTTTCGAGAAACTCGTTGCGAAGGGCCCGTCCCGGCATGCCGACCGGGCTATGCACTATCATTATATCTTCTTCTTTGGCGTCTATATAGGCCTGCTTAAAGGCCTCGGCGACGTCGCACTCGTGCGTGGCGACAAAACGCGTGGCAATCTGAACGCCTGCGGCGCCGAGCTTGAGCATTCGGGCGATATCCTTGCCGTCATACACGCCGCCGCCGACAATGACGGGTATCTTCCGGTTATATTCGCCGCCATATTTTTCGGCGACCTTGATGACCTCGAGCGTGATGTCCTCAACCCTGGGCATCGTGCTCCTGTTCTCGAGTTCCTTAAAGCTGTAACCGAGGTGGCCGCCTGCCAACGGCCCTTCGACCACGATGGCGTCGGGGACGTATTGATATTTCTTAATCCAGTTCTTGCAAATGATGTCGGCGGTGCGCGCGGAGGAGACGATAGGGCAGATCTTTGTGTTTGTGCCCTCAATAAGTTTCGGCAGGTTCATGGGCAGCCCCGCGCCTGAAAAAATGATGTCGATGCCTTCGTTCGCCGCGGCCTTCACCAGGGGGATGTAATTGGTGAGCGCGACCATGATATTGACTGCGATGACGCCCTTGCTGAGATTCTTTGCTTTTCGTATCTGGGCGATCAGTTCCTGGACGTCGGCGCTTTCCGATTCGTTCGAGGAAAGATGGCTCTTTGTGCCGCCTACAAGCGCGCCTGAAATCGTTCCCACCGCGCCTTCGTTCGCTACGGCGGCTGCGAGGTTCGCCAGTGAAACCCTCACCCCCATGCCTCCCTGTACTATGGGAGGGTTGATCTTAAGGTCTCCAATAATCAAGTCATTTAGCTTTGCCACAGAAATTTCCTTTTTGCTGCATGGAATATTTACCCGGGAACGCGAATGGGCATCGGGTTCAGGGTTCCTTCCTCTGGTTCTCAAGGGGCGGAATCAAAAAATATGACGAAAATGCGCATGGGTACATTGCAACAGGCTCACATTGTAGCATTTATCAAAACAAAATAAAAGAGTTTGGCTACTAAAATTCCGAATATTTTTATGAGGCCCCCACTGTTTCTTCACTGGCAATATTGGCTGAAATATGGTAGGATATTTTTGTTCGCATCCAAAACTGATGCGTGCGGGATGTCGTCCTGCCGGAGGAACTCCGTTGAAACATATACTGGTCACTAACGATGACGGCATTTACGGTCCCGGCCTGAACCCGCTTGTCAGGGAACTTGGGAAAATAGCGAAAGTCACGGTTGTAGTTCCCGACCAGGAACGCTCCGGTACCAGCCATTCCATAACCCTTCATAAACCGCTCCGAATACAGAAGCTCAGCGCGCAGACCTATATTGTCAACGGTACGCCTGCGGACTGCGTGAGGTTCGGCGCGCTCTTGCTTATGGAACGCAACGTCGATCTCGTAGTTTCGGGTATCAACTCCGGGCCCAACATGGGGCACGATGTCATTTATTCGGGGACGGTGGCCGGGGCGCGGGAAGGGGCGCTCCTGAAACTCCCCGCGTTCGCCATCTCGATCGTCGAATTGCTCAGACCCGATTTCAAGCTGGCGGCCCGCGTTGCCTTAAAACTGGCGAAAGCCATCTTTCAAAACGTCCTGCCGCCGGACATCTACCTCAACGTGAACGTCCCGAACAAGGTCAAGGGGTACGCAGTAACCTCGCTCGGCCAGCGCATTTACGATGAAGAGATCGAATGCCGAACCGACCCGCGCGGCATAAAATATTACTGGCTGGCAGGCAAGTTCGTGTCCGGCGTGCACCAGCCGGGAACGGACATAACGGTTGTAGAGGAGTCGCGCGTTTCATTGACACCCTTGCGGCTCGACCCTACTGCGACCGAGTCGTTTGGAGTATTCGATGCGTGGAAAAAAAGTTTATAACCCGGACTTTGTAATAGGTTTGAGCACCGAGACGGGAAAGCTCGCAGTATTTTCGCATAAAAAAGTTCGAGAATACTGTTAAGTATTTAAGAACTTTTTTATGCGAAAACACAAAGAGATTTTACGTCGAATGCCAAATCCTATTGCAAATTCCGGGTTTAAGTTAGTATCACCGTTTCAACCATCGGGCGATCAGCCGGCGGCGATCGACGGGTTATACCGGGGTGTTCAGGAAGGAAAAAAACAGCAGGTCTTGCTCGGCGTTACCGGTTCGGGAAAGACCTTTACCATAGCCAGTCTCATCGAGAAAGTCCAGAAACCGGCCCTCATCATCTCGCCCAACAAGATACTTGCGGCCCAGCTCTACGCGGAGTTCAAGGCCTTCTTCCCCTATAATGCCGTAGAGTACTTCATTTCATACTACGACTACTACCAGCCGGAAGCCTACGTCCCTCAGACGGATACCTACATCGAGAAAGATTCATCCATCAACGACCACATCGACCGCCTGCGCCTGAAAACCACGACATCGCTCCTTGAGCGGCGCGACGCGATCGTGGTGGCATCTGTCTCCTGCATCTACAACCTTGGTACGCCGGACGAGTATCGCAAACAGTGCGTCTTTCTTGAAAAGGGGAGAAGCATCGGGCGCGAAGATCTCCTGGCCAACCTTATCGACATACACTACGAACGCAACGACATCGAGTTCAGCCGAGGCAAGTTCCGGGTGAAAGGCGATACCATAGAAATATTCCCGGCCTACATTGAAACGGCGTTGCGCGTGGAGTTTTACGGTGACGAGATCGAACGCATCCGGGAGATAAATCCCCTGACCGGGCAGACGATCTCGGAAAAAGAGCGGATCTTTCTCTACCCGGCACGGCATTTCGTCATTACCAAGCCCAGGCTCGACGCCGCCATCCGCAATATTACCGAAGAGATGGAAGCACGCGTAGTGGAATTGGAGTCACAGGGCAAACTGATCGAGGCCCAGCGCATCAAACAGCGCACGCGCTACGATATGGAGATGCTGAGGGAAACCGGCATCTGCCACGGCATCGAAAATTACTCGCGTCACCTTTCCGGCCGTCCGGCGGGTTCGCGGCCTTCGTGCCTTATAGACTACTTTTTTGCTTCGCCCGCTTATGGCCCCGGCGACTTCCTCACAATCATCGACGAATCGCACATCACGCTGCCGCAGATCCGCGGCATGTACGAAGGCGACCGTAGCCGCAAACAGACACTTGTCGATTTCGGTTTCCGCCTTCCGTCGGCGCTCGACAACCGGCCGCTCAGGTTCCCTGAATTCGAGAAACTCGTCAATCAGGAAATATTCGTATCCGCAACGCCCGGCCCCTATGAACTGACGGCCACGAAAGGCGAGATCATTGATCTCGTTATCCGGCCGACCGGTTTGATAGATCCGGTGGTCATCATCCGTCCCATCGAGAACCAGATACAGGACCTTATCGGCGAGATACGGGAGTGTGTGAAAAAGAAACAGCGCGTGCTTGTGACCACGCTGACCAAGCGGACATCGGAAGACCTGGCCGAATACCTGAAAGAAAAAGACATGAAGGTCGAATACCTGCACTCGGAGATCGACGCACTTAAGCGCATCGAGATACTGAAAAATCTGCGCCTTGGCAAATTCGACGTTCTGGTGGGTATCAATCTGCTGCGCGAGGGGCTCGACCTGCCCGAGGTGGCGCTCGTCGCCGTGCTCGACGCGGACAAGGAAGGGTTCCTGCGCTCCGAGACGTCGCTCATCCAGGTGTCCGGACGTGCGGCCCGCAACGTTGACGGGCGCGTCATACTTTATGCCGACCGCGTTACCGGCTCCATGGAACGCGCGTTGTCCGAAATGGACCGCCGCCGCAAAAGGCAGGCTGCCCACAACAAAAAGCACGATATCACGCCGCGTTCCATAATAAAAGCCGTGCAGGAGCTGGACGAATTCGTCTATAAGGCCAAAGAGGACGGGCTTGCAAACATGATTGGCGAATCGGGCGCGGAGTACGTGACGCCCGCGAACCTGCCGGCCATATTGAAAGAGCTGGAGCGGCAGATGAGGGACGCCGCAGACAACCTCGACTTCGAGACCGCCGCGGCCCTGCGCGACCGCATAGTCGCCCTGCGCGAGATGGTGCCTGCCAGGAAAATATAACTTTAACTCATTACACAAAAAATCTTGTAATAATCAGTTTAAAGTTATACAATAATTTTGTAAATGCCAGATCGGGTGAAGATCGGCCAGGGGGTGAGAATTAATCGAAAAGGCAAACAATAGCATTGATTTGGGGTGAAAGCAGCAGATTTTACTGAACCGCCGGGTGCAAGCGCGCCTTGTGATTTAGAATCGCATCAGCAGTAAAATCGCAAATAAGACACAAAAATACATTCGGGGGTTATGCGGAATTCTGACTCCTGCGGTAGCCGGCCATGAGAATGGAAATGCCGATGCCAAGAATACACAGAGCCGCCGCAATGCTGACTGCAATATCAGCGAGAGTATGTGCCATGGGATTCTGTCCGACAGAAAGCACACCATCCGGCCCCTGGCGACCGGCCAAATAGAACGTCGTAAACAGGTAGTCGCCGGGAGTATCGATGGTGAACGTCCGGATCGGCTGTTCGCTCAACCCCTGCACGGGGGCCGTCATGGAAGATAAAACGACCTGTGCACCGGTCGTCTTTGAGCATAATGTCATCTGTATCTCCGAAATACCGACAACGGACATGCTCACCTTCTGATTGTAGTTAGGGGCCGTAGCGCCGAAAATATAGTACGTGCCGCGAGACGCGAGCATTATTTCCTGCTTGCCGGGTGCCTGCACCTGAGAAAATCCGGTGGTGGCATCCTCGTTTATTCCGGCGAGGGAATTGTACCCTATTGACAAGCCGATACACAACGTCAGGATGCCGAAAAAGTAATACCAGACGGCGGACGGCTTCTGATTGCTCATGATGTTCCTCCCGGGAACAAGCGTCTGCTAGCCGCGGTTCCCATGGCTGCAGTCACCATTACATTTTCAGAAAACTAATTATTACATGAATGCAAAATGATGTTGCAGTAGGCCACTGCCGCCCATAATAATAGCAATTGTTTCCGGAATTGTACACAGCACGTCGTGAATCATCTATAATGAAACACAACTGTCCGGTTAAAATATAACGATCGTCGGAAAATAGCGTAAATTTGTCTCCATGTCTCCATTGCTATTTTCCCCTCACCTCAATCCTCTTCCGCTTCGCGGCCCAAAGTCCTACCCGCAAGGGGAGAGGAAGCCTATTTTCGACGATAATTTCCTCTCCCTTGATGGGAGAGGGTCAGGGTGAGGGTGGAAAACTAACGGTTTTTACCGGACAGATGTGATAATGAAAAGAGGTTTATCCATGAGCAAAGTTATTAAAACGGAACGGGAGTTTGCTGATTTATTGGGGTCAGGAAAGAAAATATTCGTTCTTTTCTATGCTTCGTGGTGTCCATACTGCTCGGAGTTCAGGCCGGTATATGAAAAGCACGCCACGGACGGGAGTTTCTACCGCGTTGAGTCCGACAATCTGGGAAGTTTGGAAGAAAGATATTCCATAGACGTCGTGCCGACGGTCCTGTGTTTTGAAAATGATGATGTCTCCTGCCGGCTTGACGGTGTGCCGGGCAAGGGGTTGAGCGAAAAACAGTTGGTGAATTTTATCAACGCCAACGAAAAATGAATGAAGTAAAGGTGGGCAAGAAATGTTTGCAGAGAAAAAGGGTGTGAAAGGCAAGATCAAGGTAACCGCGGACGGGCCGTACCTTGTTACGGGAGCCATTCCTCTTAACAGAGAAATAATCGTATCCGACGACGAGGGAATAGCGCTTAGGTGGGAAAAAGGCGAAAAATTTCCGGACAAAGAAACGTATGTCCTGTGCCGCTGCGGCCGGTCGAAAACCATGCCTTACTGCGACGGCGCGCACGTGAAGTCCGGTTTTGTCGGCGACGAGACCGCGGACATGAGGAAATACATGGAGCAGGCGGAAACTACGACGGGCCCGGGGCTGGTGCTGACGGATGTTGTAAAACTTTGTGCCATTGCCCGGTTCTGCCACCGTGACGGCGATGCCTGGGCCCTGACCGAAAACTCGGGTGATCCGAAGGCAAAAGAGACCGCTATCCAGGAAACCATGGATTGTCCGGCGGGCAGGATAGTCGCCTGGGATAAGAAAACCGGCAAACCGATAGAACCGGCATTCGAACCTTCGATCAGCGTGATAGAGGATCCTTACAAGAACGTGAGCGGCCCGCTCTGGGTAAAGGGCGGGGTGCCTATTGAGTCCGCGGACGGAACGGTGTACGAAATCAGGAACAGGGTAACACTGTGCCGCTGCGGCAATTCCAATAACAAGCCGTTTTGCGACGGCCGCCACATTGCCGTTTGTTTCAAGGACGGCGATAAGTCCTTGAAATGAGACGTAAGAACCTGAATGAAGCCCTTTTTCTTGTAGTTCATGTAAAATTATTATACAATATCAATGACTTTTGGTAATCGTAGTTCTTTCGTGCGGTGGCCGGAGAAGTAAAATGAAAGATGACGGGAGGAGTGGTCATGTTGCGCATCAGTATTAAACACAAACTCATCTCCGTTTTTATTCTCATTTCCCTTATTGCGTGCATCGTGGGCATATTCGGGATCAAGGGCATTCAACGGGTTCATGAAGCCGGAGATATGATCTACCGGCGGATTGCTATCCCTGACGCGCTTTTGATAAGCATTTCTACGGATTTTCAAAGTATCGAGGTCGCTTTACGGGATATGATGGCGGCCCGCAATGACGCGGAGGCACGGGATTTAGCGAACCGTATCATTGAACTCGGTAATGACATTAAAGATAACGCCGATACGTTTGAAAAGACTATCGTTACTCCTGAAGGAAGAAAACTGTTTGTTGAATTTAATGATCTGTACAATCTTTATGACAAGCAGTTGGCGAAGATGGTTGGATTGATGAAAGAGAAAAGAAATAGTGAGGCTACCGCGCTCTTGCACGGTACTATGGCGAAATTATCGTTATCCACGCAGGACGCCATCAAAAGGATCGTTGACAGAAAACTTGACCTGGCCAAAAAGCTGGATGAAGAAAGCGATGTTACCGTGCAACGGTCAATTGTCACCATGATCGTTATCATCGTTGCCGGTGTGCTCATGGCCGTCATGATGGGGGTTCTCATTTCGCTGGCGATCACGCGGCCGATACGGGAAATTGTCAAAAGGGCCACTTTTATCGCGGGCGGTAACTTGAGTTTCGATCACTTGGTCATTAGAAGGAGAGATGAGATCGGTGATTTGAGTGAAGCCCTGAACGCGATGTCGGACAACCTGCACGATGCAGTGTGGAGAATATTTAACGCCAGTAGCCTGGTTACCGAGGCCGCGGCTGAACTTGACAAAACATTCGATGAGCTGGCAAGAGGTTCTAAAGACCAGTTGTTGCAGTCGGTGCAGGTGGCGGCGCTAATGGGACATATAAATGCCACGATGCAGCAGATCGCGATAAAGTTCGGCCAGGCTTCGGCAAATGCGAGCGCCGCCGGAGAGGCGGCTAAGAAAAGACATGGGGTTATCAGCCGATCCGCCCCGGTGATGGAAAGCATCGCCCAGGCGACAAATGAATCGAAACGGGTTATTGAAGGATTGAGCGATAACACCAGGAAGCTTGACGCTATTGTGGGTGCTATAGACGACGTAGGTGCACATGCAAACATGCTGGCAGTGAGCGCGGGTATTGAAGCCGCGCATATCGGGGAGAATTGTAAAGGGTTTGCCGTTTTCGCTGATAAAGTGAAAAAACTGGCGGAACAGACTTCGGTTGCAATTAAAGAATCAAAGGGGATATTCAAAAGCATTCAGGACGATATCGCAAAAGCTGCGTCCTCAATTGACGCAAGTGTTAATGAGGTCGAGGCCGGGGCACGGTTTGCGAGTCTGTCGGGCGATTCCCTGGCCGACATATTAGACACATCGCAAGCCATGCAGGAAACGATGCGGCAGATCGCGGATGCGATACAACAGCAATCCGCCGCGCTGGGCGAGATGACGGCGAGCAGTGAGTCTATAGCATCGGTTGGCCGCCTGAGTTCTCTGGCGGCACAAAGGGTATCGTCGGCATCTCGGGACTTGAACAGGCTGACCAACGACCTTCAGTTTGTGGTGCATCGATTCACGCTAAAAGAACCCTAGTGCATTGTCAAATTAATTTTTGTTAGTTTTTTGTAGGGACTGTTCCCCGAACAGTCCGGCCGTTTGACGGCATAAAGCGGCGCGTTCGGGGAACGCGCCCTACGACTTCCTTGCACTATCAAGAATTAACTTGACAATGTACTAGTACTATCTAATATGAAGAGACTTCAGAATATTCGTTTCTATAAGTCGTTGACCGATCCTGCCGAAATTGAAGACAGCGTTGCCGAGGTGGCCTTCGTCGGGCGGTCTAATGTGGGGAAAAGTTCCGTCCTGAACGCGGTCTGCGGCAAGAAAGACCTGGCGCGGACATCGCAGTTCCCGGGGCGGACCCGCGCGATAAATCTGTTTTCTTCAGGCCACGGCCGCTGGATCGTAGATTTGCCGGGGTATGGGTTCGCCGTCGGGCCGGAGTCCGAACGAAGCGGGTGGCGGGACATGATCGAGGGCTATTTGCTGGGCAGGCCGTCCCTGCGCATGGTTTTCATGCTCGTTGATGCCAAAGTCGGTGCGACTAAACTTGACCGGCAGATGGCGGCATGGCTGCAATGCAGCGCCATCCCGTTCCGTATCGTCGTCAATAAGACCGACAAGGTCGGGCCCTCGGCCCAGACGGGCCGGCGGGTGGAGATAGCGCACGCGCTTGGGCAGAGCCCCGAGAACATCGGCTGGATAAGCGCGGTAAAAGGCACCGGCGTGCGCGAACTTGAACGGGAAGTGGCCGAGTTGCTCACCCATGACTGATCGCTCGAGAGGGGCGAGATTATGTTCACCCCCCCCTGCTCACCGACGGTGTCATAACTGTTTTTTTGTCATCTTTCATGGTCATCTTTATAAATTAACTGAATATGAGGTGCATACGGAAGCTTTTAAGAAACTCATTATGGCGGCATTACGGGAAGATCGCGCCGCGCAGGACGCTACTACGCGTCCTCTGGCCGGCCCGAACGATATGATCAAAGGACAACTTATCGCCAAAGCCGACGGGGTGCTCTGCGGTTTGGGGATATTCACGGATGTTTTCAAAATACTGGATAAGCGTTGTGTCGTGCGGCCGCGCTTTAATGACGGGCAAAAGGTGAGTTCCGGCCGGATAATCGCGCAGGTGGCGGGGCCGGTGCGGGCGGTGCTTGCCGGCGAGCGCACAGCGCTGAACTTTGTCCAGCACATGTCGGGCATCGCTACGCTGACCGCGAAGTATGTTCGGGAAACAGCAGGGACGAAGGCAAAGATATTCGATACCCGAAAGACCTTGCCGGGCCTGCGCGCGTTACAGAAGTACGCCGTCCGCTGCGGCGGCGGGGTGAACCACCGCATGAACCTGTCGGACATGGCGCTCATTAAGGACAACCACCTGAAGCTCGCCTATGGCATAGAGGACGCGGTGACGCGGATACGGAAAGCAAAATCCGGCATCACGGTTGAAGTGGAGTGCGACACGTTGGAGCAGGTGAACGAGGCGGTTGTGTCGGGTGCCGAGATCATCCTTTTGGATAACATGACCGTGCCGACCCTGCGCAAAGCCATTGCCGTGATACGGAAAACAAAACGCAGCATCGCCATAGAGATATCAGGAGGAGTCAACCTCGCCACGGTCAAAACCTTCGCGCGGCTGGGTGTTGACCGCATTTCGGTCGGCGCGCTGACCCACTCAGTACCCGCGCTCGACATCAGCCTTGAACTGGGTGCATCCCCGCGTTTGTAAAGGTATTGTGGGGCACGTTCCCCGAACGTGCCGGACAACACGGTGCGTTCGGGGAACGCACCCTACATATCCGTGACGAAAATTAATAACGGGTTTGCAAATGCGGGGATGCACACTCTTGAACTTGATTAATGGAAATTCTTGAACTTTTATCCGCCGGAAAATCCGTTTCCGGCGAAATCATCGCACGGAAACTTAAAATATCCCGTGCTGCGGTGCATAAGCGGGTCACCAGGCTGCGGGACACGGGCTATGCTATCGTAGGCAAGAAGAACGTTGGTTACCGGTTAGTTTCGCGGCCCGACCGGATATTGCCGGAAGAGATCAAGCGTCACCTGGACGAATTAGGCACACGAGTAAACAGCGTGCGTTGTTTCGCGTCGATGAAATCGACCCAGACGCTCGCCAGGGAACTGGCCTGGCGCGGGGAAAGGGAATGGTCGCTGGTCGTGGCGGAAAAACAGGCCGGTTCCTACGGGCGGCTGCAGCGGACGTGGGCTTCGCCTTGCGGCGGTCTCTGGTTTTCGCTGATCCTCCGTCCGCTCGCCAGCCCCGACTTCGTCCCGCCGCTGACGCTGGTGGCGTCACTTGCGCTCTGCCGGGCCATCGAGCGTGAAGTGGGTCTGCGGCCGGGCATCAAGTGGCCGAACGATCTCTTGATTGACGGAAAAAAGATAGCCGGCATACTGACGGAAATGTCGGCGGAAGTCGGCCGGGTCAACTGGGTGGTGATTGGTGTCGGTTTGAACGTCAATAATCCGCTGCCCCGGATACTTTCGAAAGAGGCGGGATCGCTGCGCGGTGTGCTGGGGCGTCCCGTCGATCGCTGCCGTCTTCTGGCTGCCTTCATTCTCGAAATGGGCCGGCTCTACAGGCAATTTCTTGCCGGCGGTTTCGGCGCCTTTGCCTGCGAATACAACGGGCGCTTGATGCTTGTTGGGAAAGACATCAGTATCGATACGGGCGAGCGGGTGGTTACAGGGCGCGTCGAACAGGTGGATGGCGACGGACACCTGTGGTTGAAGACCCCGGCAGGCAATATCGAAAAGATCGTCGTCGGAAACGTGACGATAATGAAAAATAGTGTCTCTTTAGCCAATTGAAGTTGTACCTTTCAGGTACTCCGATGATAACAACATAAGGAAGTCGTAGGGCGCGATCCCCGTATCGCGCCGTCGTGACAATAGGGTACTGTCGGCGCGTTCGGGGAACGCGCCCTACAGGAACGCCGACGTAGAGCTATAGTTTTCTTCGCAACGCTAAAGAGACACTGATTTATCTTTTTGAACTTGACAATTCCCCGTAGCTTGCTACGGGGTTACCTTATACTCCTTCCCCCCTGGCGGGGGAAGGTTGGGATGAGGGGGCTAAAATCGAGAACGATAGCTTTCCGATCACCCTCACCTCAATCCT
>Ga0315281_10001596_pt1 | contig 33635 bp, 35 predicted proteins | sample YL17G07_0_MG_FD_204540 | JGI IMG/M metagenome (GOLD analysis project Ga0315281, IMG submission 204540) | Sediment microbial communities from Yellowstone Lake, YNP, Wyoming, USA - YL17G07_0 | ecosystem: Environmental > Aquatic > Freshwater > Lake > Sediment | place: USA: Wyoming | collected...
AGATGATTTGACACCGTAATCCTCGATCGTACTTGCAGCAATATTTACTATGCCGCTTTCGATATAGTCGCGGGCATATTTTTCGAAATCTGTGATGCCTTCAACCTTGGTTACTTTTTTACTGCGAACAACTAAATTCTGCCCACCCGTAATCTGAACCAGGCGGTACGGGCAGGGATAAGTGACCAGTGAGCCAGTCTCGATATCAAGGAGAAACTGGTTCTCCCCGGGAAAACGCACCATCGTGATATCCTGGGCGTGATAATGTCCTGTAAAAACCAAACGCACATCGTAAGCTGAGAACAATCGTTCTACGGCAACATAATTATCTACAATATATTCTCCAAAATACTTTTCTTGACCTTTGTAATGTTCAGCAATATTGTGATGCATGCCGACGATAACTGCTTTATGTTGCTGTCGGGCTTTAATCAGCATCTCTTCTATCCAACTTAGAGTCTTCGGTCTGAAAGCGCCATCGGTCACCGGATCTTCTCTTCCCGGATTTTCCTTATAACGGCAAGCATCCAGTGCCAGCAGCCAGAGCCCGGGTTTGGGCTCTACCACATAGCTTAAGGAATCAGAATCCCGATAGAGGGCTACATCAAATCCAAAAGCGTCATAAATTTGTGCAAATTGTTCCGGGGTGACACTTGGCACTGGTATTGAAGTATCACCCTCATAACGCACGGCGCGTGGATTGAGTATATCGTGATTACCGGGCACAACGTATACCTGTTTCCCGCTTTTTTCAATCTGTTTTAAATACGAAGCCATTAGCTCATGGGAGACTTTCTCACCGTCCTTGGTGAGATCGCCGGTCACGATGACGAAATCACTGGCTTCATTTTTAATCGATTCCAACAGTGATTCCATTATTTTCGTGCTCTCGTGCAGCAATTTGCGGTCTTCAGAAAGGTATTCTTCCAATGCTGCACCGGTCCCTAATTCTGGCGACAAAATGTGGGTGTCGCTAAAGACAATGAAATTCGTCGCCGGATAAGATATTTGACTGCTTTCAAGAAGCGCCGTTACCGATGCATCACTTTTATATTTAAAGTCCTGCTCTTTTGAACCTGCTGAACAGGCGGCGAGATTAACGAGAAGAAGCACACTTAGCAGTGTGATTAACGTCTTTTGAAATACTTGCATTAAAATCCAATCTGAGCGTTATCGTTATTATTGACGTTGATTTATGGTCAAGATATTAACATCGTGTATGCCAAAAGTCAAAAAATTCCCGATCATACAAATACGATTTGCAAATCACTTTAGTTAAGAGTGATAATATGAACATTAATAACGAAAGGTAAGAGCATGAAGTATCGTAAATTCGGAAAATTAAGTTGGCAAGTATCAGCGCTGGGCTTCGGGGCAATGAGACTGCCTGTCATCGACCGCAACCCCAACAATATAAATGAAGAACTCGCTATCAGCATGATGAGATATGCATTCGACCATGGCGTCAACTACGTAGATTCAGCTTATGGTTACCACGGCGGTAATAGTGAGAAAGTAGTTGGAAAAGCGTTAAAGGATGGCTACCGCGAAAAGGTTAAACTTGCCACCAAGTTCCCACTGTGGGCGATGAAGAGTGCAGATGACTACGACAAAACTCTGGATGAGCAATTAAAGAAGCTGCAGGTAGACAAAATAGATGTTTATCTGTTTCACGGACTCGCCAAGAGAACCTGGGACAGGATCAAAGAATTGCAGGTACTAAAACGTGCCGAACGCGCTGCGGCAGATGGACGAATCGGACATATTGGCTTCTCTTTCCATGACAATTTTGATGCTCTCAAAGAGATTGTGGATGGGTATGATAATTGGACAATGTGCCAGGTACAGTACAACTATATGGATATCGATATCCAGGCAGGCACGAAAGGCGTTCAATATGCCGCCAGCAAGGGATTGGCGGTGGTGGTTATGGAACCGGTCAGAGGCGGACGCCTGGCAAACCCTCCGGAAGCGGTGACGAAAGTCTGGCAAGACTTTAAACCAAAACGCAGTGCGGTTGAATGGGCGCTGTTATGGGTTTGGAATCAACCCGAAATCAGCCTAGCTCTCTCTGGAATGTCTACAATGGAACAGGTGGTTGAAAACGTGGATATTGCCAGCCGTTCCGGAGTAGGAATCCTTAAAAAGAATGAGTTGGAATTAGTTGACAGAATCCGCGATGCTTATAAAGGCTTGTGTCCTATCCCCTGCACAGCCTGCCGGTACTGCATGCCATGTCCTAACGGTGTTGACATACCACAAAACTTTGCAATCTATAACGAAGCCATAATGTATAATCAGCCTCAAATGGGAAGAGCCCAGTATCGCGGCGCTCGAGGACTGACGGCAGACCAGCAAGCCGATAAATGCATCGAATGCGATAGCTGCATTGAATTGTGCCCCCAGGGAATTAATGTTCCCGAATGGATGAAAAAGGTGCACGAATTTTTAGGTCCCCCGCCGCCAAAAGCTGACGCACCTAAACCAGCGGCTTAGCAGTTAGCTTTCCATCAGAATTATTAAATATTTTGACCCGACCTCACAACGAGTGAAGTCGGGTCGTTTTTCTTATATTACTTCATGATTGACATATATAACTTATAAGTGATACAATCATGATGCTTCCGGAGGTGAATGAACTTAGTTGGAAAAACCTGAAGTCATTTTCTACAGAGACATAAAAAACAAAAAGATAATAGACCTTGAAATTCAGTCTTTTCCAAAAAAAGATATCGCAAAATTATTGAGATCAATTCACCGATTGGAGGATTACGGCAGGTTACTTCCGAGAAGATATGCTAAGCAATTACGAGATAAAATCTGGGAATTAAAAGAAGATAGGTACCGCATCCTTTACTTTATACTCGTAAAGAACAAATATGTTCTAAGAATATTTATGAAAAGGACAAACAAAACTCCTAAAAGCGAGATAGAAACTGCAAAGAAACGCATGCGGGATTACCGAATGCGGCACATAAATGAGTGATAAATGCAAGGAACGAGAAATTATGGCAAAAACCTCACGAAAAACAGAATGGGCGTTTCAGGAATCTCTCAAGGAGTTTCTTAAAGACCCCGAAATCAAACAAGCCTATGTGGAACTTGAAGCCGATGACCAGGTGAAACGTGCGCTTATCGAATTACGTATAAAAAATAAGCAGTCCCAAAAAAAATTAGCTGATAAACTGGACACCAAGCAGGCATATATTTCGCGTATCGAAAAAGGCGGCGTCTCGCCAACAATTAACTACATTGCCAAAATGGCAGATGCCCTGAACGCTGACGCTGAAATAGTATTCCATCCGCGCGGTTCTAAGCAGGTAATCAGAGCGATTCTGGTGAAAGAAAAAAAACGGAAGTATAAGACAAAATGAAGATGAATTCCAAAGTAAAAAATCGTATTCTTAAACGAATCAGTTATCACACCGTTTATGATGATTCGATTTTGGATGCTTTAGAATACGCATACCAAAGCGGATTTGGTGGAATTCAACTTGCCATTGATTCACCACATCTCTCATTTGAATTGCTCACAGAAAAGTCAATTAAAAAAATTAGCTCTTTTCTTGAAAACAAAAAGCTTTATATGACCCTTCACGCACCTGATAATGCCACTTCGCTTTACACATATAGTAAATATTTAAGAAAAGGTTTGTTCGATTATTGGCGTGCTCTGCTTGATTTTGCAATCAGAATGAAATCACCCTTAGTCACAATTCATGCAGGTACTACGACTGAGTTTAAAACTGACACGAATCCTCAAATAAAAATACCTCCGAAAGACTTGGTATATTATGAAAATATCTTTAAAGACAACTTAGATACGTTAATAAATATTACTAATAACCGTTTTCTGCTTTGCATCGAAAGCTATCAGTTAAATAAGGCAAATATGAAAATAATACAACCTTACTTAGCTCGGCAAGAATTGTCACTTTGCTGGGACATTGCAAAGTACCACGGTGATGCGAAATTAGAAAAGTATCTTACTGATAATGTACAGCATCTAAAACAAATGCATCTTCACGATATTCGTCGAAGGGAAGACGGCAGTATTCAGAGTCATTGTGTAATTGGTACTGGAGAATTAGACTTTAGCTTATATCTGTCTAAAACGTCCAATGCTGACATAGTTGATTATTGTATTGAAGTTCGTCCTAGGGAAAAGGCAAAGGAAAGTTTGGAAGCGCTGAAGTCAATTTTGTTAACTGATAAACAACATTAAAATGGGTTTAATCTATCTGGATTTTGAATATTAGTGTTTAGTGTTTAGATTTTAGGATTTCCTCGATATTTTTCCCTTAACTTCGGTTTCTCAATTTTGCCGGTGGGGTTGCGAGGGACTTTATCAAAGAAGATTTTGCGGGGACGTTTGAAGTGGGAGAGTCGCTCTCCATAGAAGTCAAACACTTCCTTTTCAGTTAGCATCATCCCGGGTTTAGGATCGATGACGGCAACAGCAATCTCGCCCAACCTCTCATCAGGGATACCAATTACTGCAGCATCGTAGATTTTTGGATGGCTGCGCAAAATGTCTTCGATCTCAACAGGGTAAATGTTCTCGCCGCCGGTTATTACGACATCTTTCTTGCGGTCGGTAATCCAGATAAACCCGTCTTCATCCATCCGTGCAATGTCGCCGGTAAAAAGCCAGCTATCTTTAATCGTTTCGGCAGTTTTTTCAGGATTTTTATAGTACTCCTTCATCACACCGTCGCCTTTTACGATAATCTCTCCGTTTATTCCTTGAGGTACGTCTTTCCCCGCATCATCGACAATGCGAAGCTGCCAGCCGTAACCCGCTTTTCCGATAGCGCCCACCTTATGAATGTTTTCAATACCCAGGTGAATACAGCCGGGACCAGTCGATTCGCTCAAGCCGTAGTTGGTGTCGTACTGCATCTCCGGGAAGTAGTCCAGCCAGTGTTTCACGAGGCTCGGCGGCACCGGCTGCGCACCAATGTGCATCAAACGCCAAGGTAATAGGTCATAATCGCTAGCTTTCATTTCGCCTCTATCCAGAGCCAGCAAGATATCCTGCGCCCAAGGTACCAACAGCCAGACGATCGTGCCTCGTTCCTTGTGTACCGCCTCGAATATATTCCTCGGGGAGATCTCGGTGAGGATAGTCGCCCGACTACCTATGATTAGGCTACCGAACCAGTGCATCTTAGCGCCGGTGTGGTAAAGCGGCGGGATAAGGATGAAGTTATCATCCTTCTGCTGGGAATGGTGCTTCTGCTCGACTACACAGGCGAATTCCATATTCTTGTGAGTGAGCACAATAGGTTTAGGTGCTCCGGTTGTGCCTGATGTAAAGTACAAGCCGCAGACATCTTGTTGAGTAATTTTTTCCCCCGGTGTTCCATTCGATGTTCTGGAAACAAATGATTCGAAACCATCCATCCCCGCAGGTACAAGCTGTCCTACGAAAATATACTTTTCGATGGTTGGCAGTTCATCGCGGATGGATTGCACACGGTCAGTAAATTCTTCACCCAATATCATCATCCGGGCTTCTGAAATGTCGGTGCAATATTTGATTTCGCCGGCAGTAAAACGGAAGTTTAAAGGAACCGCCCAGGCACCCGTGCGGATGATCCCGAAATATACTTCAAGCCAGTTGATAGAGTTCATCATTAGATGAATAACTTTATCGCCTTTCTTAATGCCGCTTGTGATGAGAGCATTTGCGACGCGATTAGCACGTTTATCGAACTCACGCCAGCTTATTGTCTTTCTAAGGTTTTGGCTTGGCCTAAGCTCAACCAACGCAATGTCATCCGGGTAAAGTCGGGCATTTTGCGCTAAAAGTTCCGATACTAACATTAGAATAACTCAAAACTCATAACTTAAAAGTCAAAAGTCATAACTTACGATTTACGGTCCAGCCAGGTTTGGCAACCAGGTGGCTATCTGCGGGACGAAGAGAAGAATAATTGCTGCTGCAATCATCGCATAAAGATAAGGCATAACTCCCCGGAATACCGTTTGTAGGGGTACGTCCTTTGCAATTCCTTTGATTACAAACACGTTTATACCTTCGGGCGGAGAAATAACGCCCATCTCAGTTACCAGCACGATAATAACTCCGAACCAGATTGGATCGAAGCCCAGCTCTTTTACAACAGGGAAGAAAATAGGCACAGTGAGAGTAATCATAGCCAGCGAATCCATAAAAGTACCACCGAGCAAATACATGAGGATAATAACCGCCCATGATACCTAACGGCGGCAATGGCAACCCCCCTACCCACTCAGCTAACGTGAAAGGTATCCTCGTAACAGCGATGAACCGACCGAACACCGTAGCGCCGGCGACAATGACTATCACCTGACAGGTAACCTTTAGTGTGTCTTTAATGGCAATGGTAAAACCTTCCCAGTTAAGCTTGCGCCGAACTTGCCAGTGTACCACCTGGATAATAGGTTATATTAACAGCCCCATTAGTGCGGGTTTCGATCTCTTGTATCCACTGCTCGGCAAGAATCGAATTATATTGAGTAGCCGGGAAGAAGTTATTATAGGTAAGTTCGTAGACTGTCTCTGGGGTTTTATTCCCATTGCAGCCGGAAAATATAAGGGTAGCGAGTGTTAAGACCGAGAGCAAAATGGGAAAAATCTTGAATTTCATGCTTTCCCTCCAAGAAATTGTACCCCCATTAAAAAAGAAATCCTACCCGAAGGTGGATTTCTCTATGAATGGTCTAGTCACACATTTCCAGATACTTTATCACAGGCATCTGGACAGCGTCAAAACGAGCTGATAGCAGTCAGCTCTCAGCTTAAAGAAACTTGACTCTTGATACTGAACACTCATCTACCAGGGTGTTCCTTTCTGCTTCAGTGTCTGGATAAGGTCGTCGATACTTATTGCGGCTAATGTTAATGTCTGCGTGGTTCCCTTAGCACTTAGCCTGATAGCGAGTTTAGCAATTGACTCGTTGCTGGGTGCTTCCAAGACATTCAGGAAATCGTATTGCCCGAGCAGCGCATACTGGTTAAGGATCTTCACGCCGGAAAACTCGACTTCTTTGTTGATTTCTCGCAACCGCTCAGGTTCTTCCTGGATTGCCTTGCGACCGGCGTCCGTGAGCGTGGTGAGCATAACATAGACGGGCATTTTACCACCTCCCCATTGATAGTAAGTAGGTGATATTATAGCAGGAAATCAAGGTGGAGTAGCAATCAAAGAAAAAAGTGCCTAGTCGCACGACCACTTCTTCATAATTAACCGCCAACCGATAATATACAGCAAAACACCCATAAAACCGAAAACCAGAATTAACCACAGGGTGTTCTCAGGCTCTCTTCGGATTCATCGATAATCGTAATTACCAGGAGAATAATACCCATTAAAAACAGGGTTGTACCGAAAGATATACGGACAATTTTCTTTAATTTACCCATCGCCACACCTGCGCTCCGATTATAACGATTCCGAATCTGTGATTCAAACTCATTCCGCTTTTAAAGTATTCATACTTTGGCTATGCTATAATTTCACTTAATATGAACAAGTTACTCTCCGGTAATGAGGCAATTGCGCTCGGCGCCTACCACGCCGGACTTGGTGTTGCAACTGCATATCCGGGCACTCCGAGCACGGAAATCCTAGAAGCCCTGGCGCCTTATGAAGATATCTATGCCGAGTGGTCGACGAATGAAAAGGTAGCCCTGGAGGTGGGTCTGGGGGCATGCTACACCGGCGTACGCACTATGGTCTCGATGAAACACGTCGGGTTGAATGTCGCCGCCGATCCCTTCCTCGCCGCGGCAACCACTGGCATCAATGGCGGCTTAGTGATAGTGTCAGCCGACGACCCGGGAATCCATTCATCGCAGGGAGAACAGGACAACCGGCATTACGCTAAACTCGCTAAAGTGCCCGTCCTGGAACCGACAGATAGTCAGTCAGCTTACGACTTGATGTCTTCTGCTTTTGAAATTAGCGAGAAATTCGATACGCCTGTCATGCTGCGCACCACAACCCGCATTTCGCATTCGAAGTCAGTTGTAAACATCAGCGGCGAACGCCATCCTTTAACAAAAAAAGTAAGTTTCCCCCGCGACGTGCAAAAGTACGTGATGCTGCCTGTCAATGCTCGCATCCGTCGTCCCAATATCGAGGAGCGCCTGGTCAAGTTAGCAGAGTACTCCGAAACTTTTCCGTTTAACACCATTGAACACGGTGTAAAACAGCTTGGTATTATTGCCAGCGGTATAAGTTATCAGTACGCGCGTGAAGTGTTCCCAAGAGCCTCGTTCTTAAAACTGGGGATGACTTACCCCCTGCCTGTCAGACTCCTTCATGAATTTGCCGGGAGTGTCAGACAAATTCTGGTGGTGGAAGAGCTCGACCCCTTCCTTGAGGAAAGTATAAAAGTACTGGGTATCTATGTTGTTGGGAAGGAGTTTATCCCGCGTATTGGTGAATTGAACGTGGACGCAGTAAATGCTGCGGCAGAAAAGATGGGCGTATTAAAGACAAAAATAAGTCTGCCACAGGTTAAGATTCCAGCCGACTTACCCAAACGCCCTCCCCTCCTTTGTCCCGGCTGCCCTCATTCGAGCATGTTTTACGTCCTAGCTAGCGCGGGGCAACGCTTGAAACTCCCTGGTGCCAAAGAGAAGGAATTCAAAGAATCACCGTTAACCATTACAGGCGATATTGGTTGTTACACTTTAGCGACGTATCCGCCTTTAAATGCCATGGATACCACCGCTTGCATGGGCGCCAGCATCGGGCAGGCTATTGGTATGGAGAAAGCCGGACTAAATACAAAGATTGCGGCAGTAATCGGCGATTCCACGTTTTTGCATTCGGGGATAACGCCGCTAATCGATGCCGTCTACAACCAGAGTAAAATCACCGTCATTATCCTGGACAACGGCACAACCGCCATGACTGGTCACCAGGAGCATCCCGCTACCGGTGTCTCGGCGCAGGGCAAAAAGGTCGGACAGGTGGTGTTGGAGGACCTGGTCAAGGGATTAGGCATCAAAGATGTCAAGGTTGTCGATGCATTCAATATCAGGGAGCTCAGAGCAGCAGTTAAAGATTCACTGGACAAACCAGAACTATCGGTCATTATCAGCCGCGGTGCCTGCGCCGTCCGCACACCGCGAGGGGTTGACCCCAGTGCTATTGATGAGGAACGCTGCAACCAGTGCGACATCTGTCTCTTAATCGGCTGCCCGGCGATTCAATCGGATGGGAAGCAGCCATCCATCGACCCTTTAATGTGCATGGGTGAGAAATGCACAATCTGCCAGCAAATATGTCCAAAGCAGGCAATCAAACCTTCTTCGAAACTCAAAATTGGAGCGAAGAAGTGACCGGATTAGGAAAGCTCACCGCAGACAAATACGACCTGCTGATTACCGGCGTTGGCGGACAGGGGAATATCCTGGCGAGTGATATCGCAGGCGAAGTAGCACTGGCGGCAGGTTATGATGTCAAGAAAACCGACACGCTGGGAATGGCTCAAAGAGGCGGCAGCGTCATCAGCCACGTGCGTATTGGGAAAAAAGTATTTTCTCCACTCATCAAAGATGGCGAAGTCGATATCCTGCTTGCTTTCGAAAAGCTTGAAGGCGTGCGCTGGACAAACAGTCTCAAACCTGACGCGATCGTCATCATGAATAATTATGCTCAACCCCCGCTATCAGTCAGCCTTGGAGTCGACCGCTACCCGAGTGACAAGGAAGTTGTTGAAATATTAAAAATGCGTACCGACCGAATTTTTCTTGTCGATGGAACAACCGCAGTGACAAAGCTGGGCAACGTCAGGACGTTGAACATATTTATGCTCGGCTGCTTATCACGATTCATGCCTTTCGAGGTAGAAACCTGGGAGAAATCGATACATGAGCACCTGCCTGGACGCCTTCATAAAATCAACTCCGCTGCTTTCGAACTTGGCAGAAAGGAAATTAATAATGTACATGTCGAATAAAGTACGCACAGGCATGGCGTCGGGTTCCTGGATACGGCGGATGTTCGATGAAGGCAACATTCTTCGGCAGAAATATGGTGCGGATAAAGTTTTCGACCTGACCCTCGGCAATCCTGTTGTTGAGCCTCCTGCCGAGTTTCACCGCGAGTTGAAGAAGCTAGTAGAAAAACCACTGCCCGGTATGCACCGCTACATGGAAAACGCCGGATACGCGGATACGCGGGCAGCTGTGGCGAGGCAATTATATAAAGAGACAAGCATCAAAGTAATGGCAAGCGAGGTTATAATGACCTGTGGCGCAGCAGGCGCCATGAACGTTGTCCTTAAAACCATCCTCAATCCCGGCGAGGAAGTCATAGTATTTGCACCGTATTTTGTAGAGTACTTGAACTATATTGACAACCACGGCGGTGTACCCCGTATTGTGCAGACGAGCGAAAAATTTCTGCCTGCCATGGGCTTGCTGGAAGCTGCTATCAATAAAAAGACGCGGGCAGTAATCATAAACTCTCCAAACAATCCAACCGGAGTTGTATACCCGGAAAGCATGATGAAACAAATAGGCAATCTGTTACAGAAAAAAGAGTCGGAACTGGGCACACAGATTTATTTGCTTAGCGATGAACCATACCGCAAGCTAATCTATGATGGTTTAAAATATCCCTCTCCCCTCCTTTACCACCCGGCGAGTATCGTCGTTACATCGCACTCCAAAGACCTGGCGCTCCCCGGCGAGCGGATTGGTTATATCGCCATCAATCCTGATTGCCCGCAGAAACAGGAGCTGGTGGACGGTTTCATCTACTGTAACCGCATCCTCGGATTTGTAAACGCACCGGCATTGATGCAGCACCTCGTGAAGAATCTTCAGGATGTGACTGTATCGGTGGCTGACTATCAAAAGAAACGCGATTTTCTCTATAAAAACCTGACTGAAATGGGGTATCAACTGGTAAAACCCCAGGGTGCTTTCTACATGTTCCCGAAATCGCCAATCCCGGATGACATCGAATTCGTACAGGCATTAAAGGAACAGCTAGTGCTGGCAGTACCGGGTCAGGGTTTTGGCGGAAAAGAACATTTCCGCGTTTCATATTGCATCGACGACCGTACGTTAGCAGGCGCACTTGAGGGTCTTCGCAAAACAGCAAAACGGTTCGGATTATAAGAATATCACCTCTTCTTGATTGAAAACCGGAACATAACTCAACCTAGACTGTTCGTGTCAGGGGGGCAATAAATGATGAGACTGTCTTTTGTACTGCTATCATTGATTACCGTTAGCCTCATAGTGAGTGGCTGCGCCGCGAATAATTGTGGGGGTGATTTTGAAAATATTGCCTGGAAATTGAAGGAGTATGGCACACCCGGCAGCCTGCAGCTGGTGCAAGGAAACACCGATATTACTCTGCAATTTGAAAGCAAAGAAAAACAGGTCAATGGTTCTGGTGGGTGTAATTCTTATTTTGGTTCATATAACTTAGATAGTAACTGCAGACTGAAAATAACCGGACTAGGTGCTACCGAAAGGGCATGCCTTGACCCAGCGTTAATGCAGCAAGAACAGAATTATTTCAACATTTTGCCGAATGCAGAATCGCTCCTGGTTGAAGGCGAAGAACTACATATATCTGGCAGTTTGGGAGTGCTAGTTTACACACGATAAGTCTTAAAACAAACCAATTTACCTGGATCGGAGTTTTAGAATTGAAAGTTTATTTAACGCTGGCTTCGATATTAATCATCAGCCTATTATCTGGAGCCTGCAGCAAGTGTAGAGGAGAATGGCAGGATATCCTGTGGAAATTAACATCGTATGGTCCTTCAGACAATCTGCAGACTCTAGTAGAAAATACAGATATTACCGCTCAATTTGACAGTGAAGGGAAGCGAGTCCCCGGTTCCAGTGGGTGCAATTCATACTTTGCTGACTACAGCTTTGATCCGAACAAATGTGAGCTAGAAATATCAACTGTCGGTGCTACAAAAAAAGCATGCCTGGAACCTGGCGTAATGCAGCAAGAGCAGAAATATTTCGAACTGTTACAGAACGCTGATAAAATTACAGTCAAAGGTGGAGAGCTCACAATCACAAGCGGTACACAGGTTCTGATATATGTACGCTAAGCATTAAGTTTGAACTTATAAGTAAAAAGTCTGACGTTCATCACATTACGGGAGGCACCTCATGCCACAAGATGAGAACAAAGTAGCCGAAACCATCGCTGAGCTTAAAAAAGCCGCGAAAAATGAGCCGATTGCGAAGTTTCTCGGGATGAAGCTTGCGGAACTAGCGCCCGGTTACGCAAGGGTGACTATGAAACTAAAGCCGGAACATCAGAACTTTAACGGCTATGTTTTCGGCGGGGTCGTGGCAGCAATTGCCGACCAGGCTTTTGCTTACGGCAGCAACTCACTTAATCATCCCAGCATCGCAGTGGAATTCCATATCAACCTGGTTTCCGCCCCGGAACCCAATGATGAATTGACCGCAGAATGCAAAGTTGTGAAGAGCGGCAGACGTGCCGGCATCTCCGAAATGACAGTTTCTAATCAAACAGGCAAGCTAATTGCCAAAGCGACCGGGGTAACGATACCGGTGGGTGATAAGAATGAATAATACTAAGATTAGGATTCGGAAAGCGCAGCCCGTTGACGCACAAGAAATTGGTGCAATGGCTAAAGACTTTGCCAACTATTTACGAAGTCTTGGTGATAAAACAAAATTTCAGTTCAACGCAAAAAAATTTTTACGTGATGGATTCGGACAGAAACGGGCTTTCAATTGCTTGGTTGCAGAAGCGGATGGAAAGCTTCTAGGGTATCTACTATATCATGGCGGATATGATACCGATAAAGGGATAAGAATATTCTATATTGCTGACCTCTATGTTCTTCCTGAGTTCCGGCGGCAGGGCGTCGGACGAAGCTTAATCAAAGAATTGGAAAAAATTTCAAAGAAAACAGGAGTGAAAAAACTATTCTGGCAAGTCTTTGCTCCTAATCTCACTGCCCGAAAATTTTACTGGCATATTGGCGCACGCTATAGACAGGATATGCTTGAGATGAAACTCCCAGTGAAATAGCAAAAACATTGTTAGAACTACTTGTGCTTGTACGTCCTCTTTGATTCTTGTACCATTAATGGCTCTTTAGCAGCTGTTTTCTTTTTCCTCTTCTGCTCGGGATAACCCACGGCTCGGGCAAGGGCAGTCACCATATACTGATTCAGGCTTACTTCCTCGATACCCGCTCTATCCGTCAATAAACGATGCAACGAAGGAGACATCCTCACGCGAATTTCACCGCTATATTTGCGCTGTACTGGTTCGGGGATTGGTAATCCATCTTCCAGATTTGATTTAATCCAGTCGATTTTCACATCCTCAATCTCTCTGATAGCTTCCACCGGGGTGTTACCATGTATCAGGCAATAGGGCAATTCAGCTACTCGGGCAACCCAGTATGATCCCTGGTCATCATGACGTTCCAGGATAATTGTATAAGGCAATTTTGAGTAATATTCTAAATCTTTTACGACTGCTTTCATTTCCTCTTCCCTCATAGACCATCAATTAACTTCAGAAGTTCTTTAACGTATATCGGCTTTATGGGATTTTCTCTCTTTTATGGCAGTGTAAAAGCTCCAATCCTGGCTTTCAGATGACTGCCACTGCCTTTAATATATCCGTAGGTATTGATAAGCCTCTCAAAATCTTCTAATGATACATTCTTTGGATTTTGCCGAATCTTTTTCTCTCTTTTATCCTGTTTACTCATTATCAAGTCTCGCAATATATGGTATCACCTGCGTCACCACCAGTCAATGAGAAGGTTTAGGAATATATAATACTCCCGGGAAATAAGAAATACTGACAATCCAAAATATTTGACACGCTTTCCAGCGTTATGCTATCCTTATTTCCAATTAACTATGTTACACGCTATATTGAGACTGGACAGCTTTAAGTTCATCTTTACCCGGCGCACACAGGTGCGCTTGGGGGAGTGATGCATCGCCAGTAATTTATAGTAAAAGATATCTATAAGAATTTTAAGAGGCACCTCCAAGCGAGGTGCCTTATTGTTTCATAAAAACAGCGATAGGAGAATTCGAAAACACGATTGTAACTCTGTAAACAAGGTCAAGACTAGATTCTTCGCCCGATCGCATCGGGATCAGAGTGAAAAGCAAAGACGGGACTATTAATGACCACTAAACAGGAAAGATATCAGAAAAAGCAAACGGATACGATTCCCAAGCTCATCCGGCGAAACTATGATAACTGGGCGGATGAGACTGCTATGTGTATGAAAAAATTCGGCATCTGGGAAAAATTTAGTTGGCGTCGGTACTATGAAATTGTGCGGCAGTTCTCATTGGGACTGATCAGCCTCGGACTACAAAAAGGCGATATCGTATGCATAATTGGTGACAACGAGCCAGAGTGGTTCTGGGGAGAATTCGCCGTACAGGCAGCTCGCGGGATTGCTACCGGAGTTTTCGTAGATTCTATTCCATCGGAAGTAAAGTACATTGCCGAGCATTCGGGAGCCAAATTCGCCATCGTAAACGACCAGGAACAAACGGACAAATTTCTTGAAATCAGAGACCAGCTCCCCGCGCTTAAAAAAATTATCTACTGGGACCCTAAGGGTCTGAAAAGCTATGATGACCCTTTGCTCATAAGCTTCAAAGATGTGCTCAAAATAGGCATAGAATATGAGAAAACCAATCCTGACTTGTTCGAACGGAATGTTAGCGCCGGCGACGGTGATGATGTTGCTTTCATATACTACACATCCGGTACTACCGGATTACCTAAGGGAGCCCTTCTAACCCACCGTGCGCTCATCAGTACTGCCGAGGGATTTGTGGCGCGTTACCCGATTGGTGAGAATGATAATTTGATCTCCAATTTCCCCGCAGCATGGGTCGGAGATTCTTTCTTCGCGACCATTCCTCATCTCCTTACCGGGGCAGTACTCAACTTCCCCGAAGAACCTGAAACTATCGCTGAAGATACCCGAGAGGTCGGGCCAAACTTCGTTATTTACGGTCCGCGACAGTGGGAAAGCCTCGTCAGTGATATCCAGGTCAAGATAATAGATACACACCCAATAAAGAGGTTTGCTTACAACTTTTTCCTACCCGTGGGTCACAAAATCGCCGATATTAGATTCAAGGGCAAGAAACCAAACCTATTCTGGAAGATGATGTATCAACCAGCGTATTTTTTACTTTTCCGCCCTTTGAAAGATCGGCTGGGCTTGAACAACGTACGTTTTGCTGTAACCGGCAGCTCTGTTCTTAGTCTCGACACTTTCCGTCTTATACACGCCATCGGCATCGAGCTCCGCCAAAATTACGCGAGTACTGAAGCTGGACTGATCTCTTCCCACGGCGCTGGCGAAATTGATTTCGCGAGTGTGGGACGACCTGCTGTTAATACAGAAACGCGGGTAATGAACACCGGTGAGCTTTATGTACGCAGCGAGTCCATGTTCAGCGGCTACCACCACGATCCGAAGAAGACCGCAGAGGTATTGGTCGACGGCTGGCTGCATACAGGAGATGCGGTAAATATCAACGAGCAGGGACACCTGATATTCCTTGACCGCATGGACCACATGGGCGAACTGCGTTCAGGCGTAAAATATGCACCCCAATATATCGAGGGTAGACTGCGTTTCAGTCCGTATATTAAAGATGCGATGGTAATTGGCGGTAAAGACGACGACTACGTGAGCGCCATTATTAATATTGATTTTACGATGGTCGGAAAATGGGCGGAGCGACACCACATACCCTACACGACATTTGTCGACCTATCACAGAAAAACGATATCGCCGAGCTTGTGCAGAAAGATTTGTTAAGGGTTAACAGTTATTTGCCTGAGGCAGCCAGGGTAAAAAGATTCGTGCTGATGCATAAAGAATTCGATCCGGATGAAGCCGAGCTTACGCGCACGCGGAAAATCCGCCGAGAATTTATGGAAACCCGCTACTCAGAGCTCATCAGCGCAATCTATGGTGGCAAAGACGAGGTTCAGGTAGTGGCAACGGTTACATACCGCGACGGTAGAAAGGGCACAGTGACTACGAGCATTAAAATAAGGAGTGTAACAGTGAACAATTAATAATCAATAGACAATAATCAATAGTCAAGAGACTAGAAGCAAACAATGAAAAAATATCAAATTCATAAATTAAACACAAATTGCGGAGATACCATTTAATGGGTGAGTTACTGCAGTACGTAATTACCGGCCTTGCCATAGGTATGGTCTATTCACTGATTGCGTTGTGCTTTGTAGTCGTCTGGAAGTCCAGCGGCGTTGCAAATCTTGCCCTCGGACAACTGGTATTTGTGTCTTCATGGTTTGCATATGAGATGCTTTACCAGAGAGGACTGCCTGAGTGGCTTGGACTCATTCTTGTAATCGTGTTTGCTTTGATTCTCGGATGGCTGATTGAGAGAATCGTCCTGCGTCCACTAATTGCTCAGCCGATACTCTCCTTAATCACTGTCACGCTTGGATTGGGTTACTTTTTACAGGGACTGGCAGGTATTATCTGGTCCCAGAGTCTCGTGCCTTTCCAATTGTTTTCCGAGCAACCGATACATATCGGAAACGCCATAATAAAACAGCAGGAATTATGGGCAGCACTTATTTCCTTATTATTGTTCGGGCTGCTCTCCCTCTACTTCCGCTATAACAAAATGGGGGTTGCCATGCGTGCCACCGCCGACGACCAAAAAGCGGTACAGGCATGCGGTATCCCCGTCACCAGGATATTCTCACGCTCATGGATGTTTTCCTGTGTCCTAGCCGCCGTGGCTGGAGTCCTGATATCGAGTATCGCCGGAAGCGTCGGGAATAGTCTTATCCCGACAGGGCTCCAGGCTTTTTCTGTAGTCATACTTGGCGGTCTCGATTCTTTCCTGGGTGCTATTATCGCTGGACCTATCATTGGTCTTGCCGAAATCGTCGGCAGCGGTTATCTAACCTCTTTAACCTGGCCGGGGATAAGAGAAGTAGTACCCTTTATAATTATCATCCTGGTAATGTTTGTAAAACCTTACGGTTTATTCGGAGAGGAACGCATAGAGAGGATATAGGATGGATTTACCTGCCGGTACGAGAAATTATAGCTATTCAGAAGATGCGACAATTTTCCGGACAAAAACGCAGAAAATACTGCTTACTCTGCTTGTTCTCGTTTTATTGACTGCTCCACTCTGGTTTGGCAATTACTGGCTGAGCGTGGCAAATCTGATCGGTATCACTATAATATCTGTCACCGGGCTCAACCTTTTGACCGGTTATTGCGGACAACTCTCTATCGGTCATGCCGGATTCATGGCAGTGGGAGCTTATACCTCTGCGTTTCTCACCCAACAGTTTGGGATGCCCTTCCCAGTAGCATTAATTTCGGCAGGCTTACTCGCGGGAGCCGTCGGTATGATATTTGGAATCCCTTCCTTGAGAGTTAAAGGATTTTATCTAGCTATTTCCACAATCGCCGCTCAATTTATCATCATCTGGGTAATCCAGCACTGGACGCCGGTTACTGGAGGATTCAGCGGATTGGATGTAGAACCCGCTTCGATATTAGGCTTTGTCTTTAAATCACAAATGAGTAAATTTTACCTGATTCTCGTGATAACTGCCGCAGCAATCTTTGCAGCCAAGAACATCGCAAGATCAAGAGTAGGAAGAGCTTTTGTCGCTATACGCGATAATGACCTTGCGGCAGAGGTGATGGGTATCAACCTGTTCCGATACAAGCTCACTGCATTCTTCATCGGCTGTTTTTACGCTGGGATAGCCGGATCGCTTATCGCCCACACAGGCGCTACCATTAGCGATGCCCATTTCCCGTTTATGGACTCGGTATTATTCATCGGGATGATAATCATCGGAGGAGCAGGAACTACCATTGGTCCTATATTCGGTGTACTGTTTATCCGCCTACTCGATGTCCTGGTGACTAAACTGTCCCCGGCTTTACAATCTGCTTTCCCTCATCTGCCACCCGGCTTTACTTCCGGTATTGCACCGCTGCTATTCGGGTTAGCAATAATCCTTTTCCTTATTTTTGAACCACGTGGTATGGCGCATCGCTGGCAATTGTTTAAGTCCTCGTACAGGCTCTGGCCTTTCTCATACTGAGGTATAAAGGAGAGACGGCCTTTATGTATATATGACAAAAACAACAAATAGATTTACCGAATCAACAATTAAAGGAGAAAAAATGAAGTCGAAACTACTTACACTACTTATGGTAATCATGTTGACTTTGACCCTCGTATTGATGCCCGCCCTGGGGGCTTGCGGACCCAAGGCACAACCGGGTCAAGTCTTAAAAATAGGCATGATGACACCATCCACAGGTCCGGTACCGGAAAAAGGTTTGCCTGGTCAGCACGGTATTCAAGATGCAATTGAGTACATAAATAGCGAACTAAATGGCGCGGCGGGTTATCCCATACAGGTTTCCTGGAGAGACAGCGCCTACGACATGCAAAAAGTAGGCACTATTGTCCAGGATTTTATCAATGAAGGCGATGTATTGTTTACTACTCACTCATCTTCTGAGATGAAAGCCGCCCAGGGCATAGCAAATCAGAATGGCTTCCCTGGTCTTGCCATCTTCATATCGACAATGAACCTGCATCCTGCGTCACATATCTACGGGCCTACCCCTGATTACGGCGACGACTGGGTGGCACTGGCAAAATACTACAAGGAGAATATCTGGAAGGGGACAGGAACACCCAAGATGGCGTTACACCTCCTTTCAGGGACAGTTGGTCAAGGGACTCTGGACGGGGCTGAGGTAAAAGCAGCCGAGCTTGGGATTGAAATTGTGGCAAAGGAAAACCATCTGATCAGCACTACATCTGAAATTGATAGCCTGACAAGAATCAAGACCAAGAACCCCGATGTCATGATAATCTCCGGAGTCCCGGCATCCACAGCTGTCATTATCAGGGATGCCAACTCACTTGGTATTTATCCTGGGATGACTATCATGTGCGCATCTGCCAGCTTTACGAAGTCGTTGATCGACCTCGCTGGAGCCAGCAAAGTTGAAGGGGTATACGGTGTATTCCATACAGTCAGTTGGGATGACAATGTGCCAGGCATAGCTAAAGCAAAAGAATATTGTCAGAAAAATCATCTTGCCGATTATGGGAATATGGACTATCTGTCTACCTGGTCAACCTGTTTGGTTATCAGAGAAATCCTAGCCACCACCGTCAAGAACGTCGGTTATGATGTCCTTTCGAACGGTGGGGCAGAAGCCTGGAAAGCGATCGAAGAGCAGGGTATCCAGAAATTAAAGGGCTATAAAGTAGAAGGCTTACAGGGCGGCAGTATCACTTACACACCGGGCGATAACCGCCTTGACAATTACTTGAGGATGTACAAGATCAGCGGCGGTAAAATTGTTCCCCTTGGAGAATGGCAAGCGGCACCGTTAATCAAATATGAAAAATACGGAGATAAATAGACCAATCAAATTGAATACAACTTCAAATTGCCCGTAGCAGGGTGGGGAGGGACTTTTCTCCGAGTCCCTCCCCGAAACCAAAATAGATGAAAATCATGTTTGCAGCTGACGGCCGATAACTGAGAGCCAACTATGCTTAAACTGAATAACATTGAAGTAGCTTATTTAAACGTGATCCGTGTCTTACACGGTGTCTCACTCAAAGTAGATGACGGCAGTATTGTCGCTCTGCTGGGAGCGAACGGTGCCGGAAAAAGCACAACCCTCAAGGCAATCTCAGGGCTTTTGAAAACGGAAGAAGGCGAAGTAACCGACGGCAACATCGAATGGAACGGGCATCGTATCGATCGGAAAAATGCGGAGGAAGTCGGCAAGCTGGGAATTATCCAGGCTCTTGAAGGTAGGCATGTCTTCGGACATCTGACCGCCGAGGAAAATTTACTGGTCGGGGCGTTCAACCGGTCGGATACCTCTGCCGTAAAACAAGATCTTGAAATGGTATATTCATATTTTCCGCGCCTTAAGGATTTGCGCCGCAATATCGGGGGTTATTTATCCGGCGGCGAACAGCAGATGGTAGTCATCGGACGCGCGATGATGGCAAAACCAAAATTGATGATGCTCGACGAACCGTCGCTCGGTCTTGCCCCATTACTTGTTGAAGAAATCTACAATATTATCAACCGCTTCAATTCGGAGTCTAAAACATCCGTATTGCTGGTTGAACAGAATGTACGTATCGCTCTTAGTATTGCCCACTACGGATACGTGATGGAAAATGGCCGCATAGTACTCGATGGTTCGGCTGATTTCCTGAAGAATAATGAGGATGTCAAAGAATTTTACATCGGCTTATCAAAAGTAGGCACACGTAAGAGCTACCGCGAGGTCAAACACTACAAGAGGCGTAAGCGATGGCTGTGAAACAGGGGAATTTCTACGACAATCAAGAAACGATTCATCCTCGAGAAAGACACGCCAACCTTGAGAAAAAACTCCGGGCTGTAATTTCACATGCCTATCGTTTCGCGCCTGCGGTACGTGATATTATGGATAAGGCTGGTATCAAACCATCCGATATACGATCATACAAAGACCTTGATAAACTACCTGTTACGCGCAAGAACGACCTGATACAACTACAGAAATTGCACCCTCCTTATGGCGGTTTTCTCTCTATTCCACCAGAAGAAGTGGAGCGGGTGTTTATCTCGCCTGGACCGATATACGAACCGCTCCACTTCTCCCGCATTGAGTGGTTCGCCCGGGCATTCTGGGCAGCTGGATTCAGGAAAGGCGATGTTGTAGTCAACACATTTACCTATCACCTGTCGCCGGCAGGTATTCTTTTCCACGAAGCTCTTAGACATTGCGGAGCGACAGTTGTAGTGACCGGTGTTGGTAATACTGAAATCCAATTACAAGCAATGCGCGACCTTAAAGCGACCGGTTTCGTAGGCACTCCCTCCTTCTTGATGACTATCATTAAGAGAGTAGAGGAGCTGGGTCTAAATTTTCGCAAAGATTTTGCAGTCAAGAAAGCCTGGTTTACCGGCGAGATGCTTTCGAGTTCGGTAAGGAAGGTTCTCGAAGGTGAATATGGGATAAACACATCTCAAGCATACGCAGTGACTGAACCCGGCGGCGCTATCGCCTATGAGTGTGAAGAAAAATCCGGTATGCATATGATGGACGAATACTTCGTGGAGATAGTCGACCCACAAACAGGAAAACAGCTCCCGCCTGGAGAGGTTGGGGAGATAGTAGTTACACCGCTTCATAATAAATCCTGGGGACTTCTCCGTTTTGGCACCGGCGACCTATCTTCATATACTACCGAACCGTGTCCATGTGGGCGTACAGCACATAAGATTACCGGCGTTCTGGGCAGGACCGGGGACGCAGTCAAGGTCCGCGGGATGTTTGTAGTTGCCAAGCAGGCTGAAGATGCCATTATGGCACAGGGTGCTGTCTCCAGGTTTCAAATAGTAGTTACGCGCATCGAAAATAGAGATGTGCTGACACTAAAAGCTGAGCTGAATACGCAGTCCGTTGACCATCAAATCGTTGCTGATGACATCAACAAACGCTTCCAAAATACCTGCCGAGTCAAAATAGATGTTTTCGAATTAGTTCCTACTGGTACTCTACCAGAGAAATACCAGAAAATTTCGGATGAACGGAAATGGGACTAATTTACCATACACCACTCACATATCCCCACAAACTCTAATGTCTAAATCCTAATATCGAAATAATATTTAATATTCAATTTCCAAATAATAAAAAATTGCGCTTGACACACTTTGGCTTTTGTTCTATTATACCTAGAATCTCTATATACATAGACACTCTAGGTATATAGATAAACAGGGAGGGAACAATGAGGAACCTGGGTTCATTAATCATTATCGCTATCGGGGCTGCCAGTCTGGTTTTCGGAATTATATTTATCGTGCAATCCGGTTCAGCCAAACAGCAGATCGCCGATGATATTGCGCCGTTGACTCTGGATGAGGTGGATGCTCGATATGACGCCGTGGTCGTACAACACAATACCATGAGGAGCGCCGAAGAGCCTAAAATACAAACGGGTCAAGCCGCACCTAGCGCTATGTACAATTACCTTTCAATTCAAAGGACATCTCTCGGATTAACCCGAACAAGTATCGGACTGGCCAATTTCACTCGGATGACGGGGATTATCGATATTATTGTGGGAGTGGGTTTGCTGTTTGCGGGTGTGCTCCTGATGCAAAAGAGAGCCGCCTGATTGGAATAATATTAGATCCTGACACGTGATAATTGAAAGTTGAGAGCTTATCTGCGACGCTCGTAATATCATAGCGCAGCCTATATAATGGATGTGGGAATTCATTATGCTGCGTGCTGTTAACCTCACCAAGTCTTATGTCAATCGTGTGCTGTTCGCTAACCTGAGCTTCGACGTGGGCAATAGAGACCGATATGCGCTTATCGGTCCCAACGGCTCGGGAAAAACGACTTTATTCGATATAATTTACGGTGAGACCAGTCCTGATTCAGGACAGATTATTAAGAGGAAAGATGGGACAATCGGTTATCTGCGACAGGATATCAATCCGACATCACAAAACCAGCTGCTAACCGAAGTAGAAAGTTCACCAACTGCAATTACCAGCCTGGCAGAGCGAATACATACGGTTCAGAAAGCGCTGGAAGCAAATGCTGAATCCGATAATCATGAAAAACTGCTGCGACAGCTAGGTGAACTTCAACATAGTTACGAACTGGTAGGCGGTTACTCCGTAAAACATGAAGCGCAAACCATCTTATCCGGACTGGGATTCAAACAATCTGACTTTATCCGTCCGTTGAGTGAATTCAGCGGAGGCTGGTTGATGCGCGCCGAGCTTGCCAAACTGCTGCTCATCAAACCCGACCTGCTGCTGCTCGATGAGCCGACAAACCATCTCGACCTGGAAGCGCAAATCTGGTTCGAAAAATATCTAGCTTCTTATCGTGGAGCTGTGATGGTCACTTCGCACGACCGGGCATTCCTCAACCGCGTTGTAAGCAAAGTACTGGCAATCGAGCCTGAAGGTGTAATCTATCACCATGGTAACTATGATAGCTACGTCATCGCGCGGCAGAAAGATCTCGAAGTTAAAGAAGCGGCGGCAAAAAGACAGGAAAAATTCGTTGAGAAAGAGACCCGTTTTATCGAGCGCTTTCGTTATAAGAACACTAAAGCGAGCCAGGTGCAGAGTCGGATTAAACGTTTAGAGAAATTGGAGAGGGTGGTCGTACCGCGAACCACCAAGAAAATACACTTTTCATTTCCTGAGCCGCCGAGAAGCGGGCGGGAAGTTGTTAATCTCAGACATGTTAATAAGGCATATGAAAATAACGTTGTTTACAGAGACCTCAACCTGGTACTTGAGCGTGGTGACAGAGTCGCATTAGTAGGTCCGAATGGCGCCGGGAAAACAACACTATTGAAAATATTGGCAGGCGTACTTCCGTTTGAGAGCGGCGAGCGGGAGCTCGGTTACAACGTAGTCACCGCTTATTACGCTCAGTATGTCCTTGATTTACTCGAACCTGAGAACACCGTTCTGGAAGAACTGAGAAGGTCGGCGCCTAACCAGACGGAGCAGGACTTGCGGCGCGTGCTTGGTGGATTTTTATTCAGCGGTGATGATGTGCTAAAAGTGGTATCAATCCTATCGGGTGGAGAAAAAGCGCGTTTAGCTCTCGCAAAAATACTAATGCAGCCGAGCAATTTCCTATTGATGGACGAGCCTACCAACCACCTTGATATAGCATCCCGCGAAATTCTATCGGACGCGCTGGACGCTTACCAGGGCACGCTTTGTCTCATCACACATGACCGGACACTAATACGCGAAATTGCTAATAAGATTATCGAAATTCAATCGGGAGTACCTGATGTTTTCCCCGGAGATTATGACAGCTTCCTTTATCGCAAAGAACACGGCACCCTGCCTGCCAAAGAAGAGGCTCCCATTGAAGTTGATGCAGAAAAAAGTGAACCGGAAGATGAAGAAATAGAAGATGGACTGGATTGGATAGCGGTTAAACCGCGTTCGCGTAGAAAACCGAAGCCGCCTCCGGACCCGAAAATTGTCCGGCAGAAACGTCTTCAGCAGGAAAGCTCTGGGATAGCAAGGCGCATCGAAGAGAATGAAACGCGGCTCGTCAAACTTGAAACGCAGTTGATGGAAATCGAAAGCTCTTTTTCGAAACAGGAACTTTACGAAAATAGCGCTCAGGTTCAGTCGAACATGCAGAAACACCACCAGCTTAAGGGAGAAATCGAGCAGCTTACCGAAGAATGGGAGAAGCTATCTCTCGAAGCGGAAAGGGTAAGGCTAGAATTAGAACGCGACTAAGGCTACCCGGAGGCTAAGTAATGACAGTGTCAGATAATAGGGAACCTGCTGAAGAATCCAAGTTGGGTAAACACGTAACGGAACCGGCATCGTGGGAGCTGGAAGTAGATGAAATTATCAGCTATCCTTACCCGTTCACAATGTCGAAGATACTCACTGAGAAACACGTTGGCAAATACGCCATAGAAAAATCTGTTACACCAGTGGGTACTGTCGTTGAAGGATTTGATTGGCACACTGGAAAAATCCGCAGTGTTAAAATCACCTTTAACTACCCGGTGGTTAAGCTTACGGAAGATGGCAATACATGGATGTCCGATAACATGTTCGAGGTGGAATCGAATTTAGGAGCGGTCGATCTAGCGAGAGGCGATGTACTCATCGGCGGCCTGGGTATCGGCATGCTGCCCACTTTAATTCAAGACAAGGTTAACAGTATAGATATAGTTGAGCTCAGCCAGGATGTCATCGACCTTGTATTCCATCAAGTCGCAACCGATAAGATGAACATTATTCAAGACGAGATTTGCCATTATCTGACAACGACAGAAAAAAAGTATGATCTCGTATGTATCGATATATGGCAAAACACCTTTCTCCCAATATGGGACATCGAAGGTATGAAAGGTGTAGCTCAAAGATGTCTAAAACCCGGCGGCATTACCTGGTGCTGGCTTGAGGAAATGTATAAGCACAGTACAGTGGCAGAGGCTTAACTTCTGCTCGATCAAACATTTGCATTATTAATTCGAAGAAAAACAATCTCCCTCTTTTGCATTGGCTGAGTCCAGCTATCCTATTTCCTTCGGTTCCTTCAGAACAAGTTATACGGTATTACAGGTTATAATTTAACTATAAAATATCTTGTCCTGGATAATTTATACTGATAAAGATAGGATAACCGTATGTTTTTGCCCACAACACATGATGAAATGGTACGGCTGGGATGGGACAGGCTGGATGTCATCCTGGTAACCGGCGACAGTTACATCGATAGTCCGTTCATCGGCATTGCAATAATCGGGAAAGTCCTTGTGCAGGCTGGTTACCACGTCGGAGTCATTGCACAGCCGGACACCGATTCTACCGATGACATATGCCGACTCGGTGAGCCGGATTTATTCTGGGGAATTTCAGCCGGCAGTGTCGACTCGATGGTTGCTAACTACACCTCTTTAAAAAAGAGGCGGAAAAGCGATGATTACACGCCCGGCGGATTAAATAACCGCCGCCCGGACCGCGCGTCCATTGTTTACACCAATCTCGTGAAACGTTATTTTCACAGCCAGAAGCCAATTGTGCTGGGGGGCATCGAAGCCAGCCTGAGACGAATTGCCCATTACGACTACTGGTCAGACCAGGTACGCAGGTCGGTTTTGTTCGATGCTAAGGCTGATTACCTGCTCTACGGAATGGCGGAAAAAGCAGTTGTCCGACTGGCGGATGCGCTAAAAAACAAAGCAGACACGCGCGACATCCTGGGACTATGTTACATAACCGCGGAACGAGACGCTATCAGCCGGCAGTTCCTGGAACTTCCCTCGTATGAAACGGTTCAAAACGATAAACAGGCGTTCACCGATATGTTTCATAAATTTTACCAGAACAACGACCCGCTTACCGCAAAAGGTCTTTTCCAGAAACACAGCGACCGCTACCTCGTCCATAACCCACCCGCTTCATATCTGACCCAGAATGAACTTGATAAAGTCTATGCGCTCGATTTTGAACGTGCTCAGCATCCTTATTACGAGAAGCAGGGAAAAGTGAAAGCCCTCGAGACCATTAAATTTTCGATTTCCACCCACCGCGGGTGTTACGGGGAATGCAATTTTTGCGCTATCGCTGTCCACGAAGGACGCACCGTACAATGGCGAAGCGAGAAATCGATTCTGGCCGAAGCTAAAAAGCTCACGCAATATCCAGATTTCAAGGGGTATATCCTGGATGTCGGCGGTCCAACGGCTAATATGTACGGCTTTGAATGCGAGAAAAAACTTCATCACGGGAACTGTCTTGAAAAAAGATGCTTGCATCCTCAAATTTGTCCTTCGTTAAAAGCCGATCACCACCGCCAACTGGAACTCCTGAGGAAAATCCGGCAAATCGAAGGGGTAAAGAAGGTTTTCGTAGCTTCGGGAATCAGGCATGATTTGGTGTTGAGCGACAAGAAATACGGCATTCAGTATCTACAGGAGATAACAGGACATCATGTCTCAGGACAGCTAAAGTTAGCGCCTGAACATTCGGTTGACCGCGTTCTAAAAAAGATGGGCAAACCCGGGACATCATCTCTCCTGCAATTCAAGCAATTGTTCGATAACATGACACAAAAGGCAGGCAAGAGACAGTTCCTGACTTACTACCTCATCGCCGCACATCCAAGCTGTACCGAGGTGGATATGGAAAGCCTGAAAAAATTTACCGACCAAAAACTTAAAATGAATCCGGAGCAAGTCCAGGTTTTCCTGCCAGCACCATCGACCTATTCCGCTTTAATGTACTACACCGAAATAGATCCATTCACCGGGGAAAGGCTCTTCGTAGAAAAAGATAACCGTAAGAAAGAACAGCAGAAAGATATTGTGGTGACGAAAGGGAGAAGGACAAATTGAAACAAGAAATTGCATGGTGGAGATAAGTAATAGTTACTTTGTTCCGGTGAATCTTGGAGTATAATAATGAATATTTTAATTTCGATAATTATTCCGTGAGGAGGATTCCATGACTCAAGAACGATATGAGAATTTGCGAGGTAGACCTGCGCTTGAAGGAACCGGCGAAGAGCAGCAAGCCACACCAGATATTGTAAGGCTGGGTATAAGTACATCGAGTGTGGTGTACACAAATGACGGGGTGGTCGTCGTAGATGTACCGATGGGCAACCGATTTGGTCGTAAAGCCCTCGATGCAATCAGGAAACGCACTGATAAACCTATATATGCCATAATCTACACCCACGGACATATGGACCATGTTTGGAGCGTGCCAGGGTTTTATTCCGATGCCGAAGCTCATGGTTATCCTAAACCTCATATCATCGGACACAAGAATGTGGCACGTCGGTTTGACCGGTACCAGCGTCTGAAAGGCCAGCACGAGCATATTAATACCATCCAGTTTGCCATTCCAGCCGGAGAACCGGTCCTTCCTCAGCAGTTCTATTACCCTGATATAACCTTTGAAGACTCGATGCAGTTCAAATTTGGGGGTCTGACATTCGAGCTGAACAGCTACTTGGGTGAGACGGATGACTGCCTGTGGGTATGGATTCCGGAACGGAAGACGGCTCTCGTTGGTGATTTGCTTATCGGTGGAGTCCCAAATGTAGGCAACCCCTTTAAAGTACAGCGCTGGGCGCTAGAATGGGCGCTGGCGCTGGAAGCAGTCGCCGGTAAAACTCCGGATTTCGTTGTTACCGCGGGTCAGGTTTTACAAAAAGAACTGGCTAAGGAAATATTGTTAGATACCGCGAAGTACCTCAAATTTATTGAAGATGAAGTGGTACGTTCACTCAATGAAGGTTGTTGGATTGAAGATATCATCGATAGGGTCAAGATTCCGCAAGACCTAACGGAGAAGCCATGGCTACAACCTCTCTATGGACATCCTACTTTCGTTATTCACGGGATTTACCGTCGATATGCGGGATGGTATAACGGTAATCCATCCGAACTTTTTCCAGCGAAAAGCAATGAAATTGCCGCCGAGGTAGTTAAATTGGCAGGTGTTGATAAGCTAATACAAGAAGCTAAAACCCTTAAAGAAGCAGGCAAAATCCAACTATCATTGAATGTCATCGACTTCGTTATACGAGGCAGCCAGGATAACCGAGTGCGGAAAGAAGCTCTCCTGTTAAAATCCGAGCTTCTGAAAGCGCGAGCGCAGGTTGAACCTAGCTTCATTGCGCGCAACATTTTCCAAGCCGGGGCAACTTTGACGAGACGGGAGGCGGATAAGGTTTAACAAATCTGACTGTACGAGTATTTGAAATTATTAATCTTTATTCAAAATCCATTTTCTGATAATTGAGCCTACAAACACTCCTAACAAACCAAAGACAACAGCTCCCCCAATAATATTAAATAACATCAGACCACCGAACCGGCTCAACAAACCACCGATAACCGCTCCGACTATAACGCCGATTAATGCACCGATAGCGTAGTATTTGTCTCCGGGACCTTTCGGCGGAGGTTTCTCAGGGTCATTTTGCGGATTATATTGCTGCTGAAGCTCCAGTTCAGCTACTTTTCTCATCATTTCTCCGCCATCTAAGACCATTGCTTACCCTTTTCCAATCACAAAAAATATTCTAGAACCAACGATTTTACTACTTCACCCCTATCACCAGGGAACTCCTCGCACCTGCCGGTAAAGGCGTTACTTTTGTATCTTTAAAGCCTACAGATCGCATCAAGTCCATGATTTCTTTGCCCGAATAAGATTGCCCTTCGCCGGTATTAACCAGCATATTAAGAGAAAATAGTACCGCGCCAACGGGCGACGTTCCATCGTCATCGAGCAGCCCTTCGCGGATGACTACAATGCCGCCCGTCACAAGTGAGTCAAAGGCTTTTTTCAAGAGAATTTTACTTCTCTCAGGACTCATCGAGTGTAAAATAGCCGAAAGAAGCACGACGTCATTGCCATACACGAAATCATCCTTGAAGTAATTGCCTGGCTGTGTGCTGATGCGGTCTGAAACACCATATTTTGCGATCACTTCTTTAGCTATTTCTATTGTTTGAGGCAGGTCAAATACAATAGCTTTCAAGCCGGGATTTTTCTTAACGAGGAAAATTGAATAAGTGCCCGGACCGCCGCCGGCGTCGAACAGTTGCTTTCGTCCCGTAAGGTCGAGAGTATCAGCTACAATCGGCGCTCCCACCACTGCGCCGTCGTGCATTGCCATAATAAAATTACGGTGCACCTTAGGTTCTTCAACCAGGCTCCAGCGCTCGGAGGCGGCACGATTAGTCTTTACCGCTTCTGGTAGTTTTCCCCAGCTTGCCCAGAGATCGTCCTGGTGAGCAATGCCGTCGGTAATCGAAGTAGGTTTGCCGCGCACCAGCAATATTTTGGCTTCGGCGGTATTTGAATACAGGTCACCCTTTTTCTCCATAAAACCCAGGGCGACACAGGCGTTGAGAAGAGTGCGGGTGGGACGCGGTTGAGTATCACATTTTGCAGCAACCTGTTCTGCCGTCAAGGCACCGTCAGCGATCGCAGTAAAAAAATTGAGCCGGTTTGCGCTCATTAAAACCCTGGCGGATTGCCATCCGGACATTGCCCTGCTTATGGCACTCTGTCGGGGAGCTTCACGGTTTGAACCTGTCGTCATATTCAGCACTCCTTAAAAATTCGTACACGATATGGCAGGATTCTAGTCCGTGACGTTAGAGATGTCAAGCGCAGGCAGTCAAACGGTATTAGACATTTTATGGCGAACTAAAGACCCAGGAAAAAATTGGGTCAAAACAAAAAACAATTAATTTTGAATGTGCGTTGCCCCTCTCGCTTTTGAAGATGCGTGAGACGTTCGGTGTCCCGGCACCGAATAAAAGCTATCAGCAGTCAGCTGTCAGCAATCAGCGATCAAAAGTGAGTTGAAGGTTGTCCCCACCCTGAGATACATTCGCGGTTTAAGACCGCTCAGTACGACTCTGCGGAGTCGGATTGCCACGTCGCTAAACTCCTCGCAATGACACTGCGGGGTCGGATTGCCACGTCCCGATGTTTTCGGGACTCGCAATGACAGAGGGAACAGGCATCAGCGGTCAGCTAACAGCTTGGCTTCAATATTCTTCTAGGCGTTGGGGCTGGATTCTGACGAATATTGCCCTCGTCGGCAGTCATTCAAATCAGGGTTTTCCCGTCTAACCTGAAGTGTGACCTGGAGCGGCCAGAATCAACGGCGCGTTTCTTCGATTTCTCCGATCTCGCGCAAACGGTGAAATAATAATAGAGCAGAGAAGAGAATATGGGCAAGGGGATTTTGACGTAAGTAACAAGTATCAAGTAACAAACAATAATCAATAATTGAGAGATAAGAATCAATAATCAAGAGTTTTGAGGGTGTAAAGTGAATTTTTACCGATGCATATTAGACACAACGACCCACTCCCATACCCTCGCCCTTAGTAGTAGGGCGAGGGATTGAGTGTTAAGGGGGTTGCACCCCCTTAACACTCCTACACTCTTTTTTATGTGTCATTATCAGGCTTGACCTGATAATCCATGAAAGTAATGCTACTTCTTTGGATTCCCCTCCCGTATCGGAGTACGGGACAAGGCTTGAAGCTGGGAATGACAAAGGAGAGAAAGAAGGGGGATACCTCCCCACCTCCAGATCGCCACGTGACCTCGCGATGACAGATTATAAAATGGGGGCTGGGATAATAAAGGGAAAAGGGGGGACGCTAGATGCGCCCCTCTTTCGTATTACAAAAGCAATAGAAATAATCTTGAGAACTAGGCGATGACTCTATTTTCTTTAAATTTGATGATATCGTCCCAGGTGTAGCCGTATTCTAACAGCACCTCTTCAGTATGCTGACCGAATTCCGGAGCAGCCAGCCTGTAAGTGGCCGGGTTTTTACTCATATTGATGGGATTGGCGAGCATTTTAATCTTGCCCCGGGTGGGATGCTCATACTCACAAAAGAAATTGTTTGCTTCTGCCTGAGGGTCTGTGATGGCTTCTCTTAAAGTAGTTGCTGGGGCATGGGGAATATCAGCCAGTATAGGCTTCCACTCGTCCCATGTCTTCGTACGGAAGATCTTGTCAAAAATAGCCATGAGTTCATCCCTGTTTTGGGCTCGAGCGTCAAAAGTATTGAACTTCGGGTTGTCGATTAACTCCGGTACACCTAACGTCCGACAGAACTTAGGCCAGTAGCGGTCAGGAGTAAGCATCATCAGAAGAATACGCATCCCGTCCTTCGAAAGATAACCGGCGGCAAGTGGATTCAACATATCCTTTCGATAGAACGCCATCACCGGCAACATTGCATCCAGCACACCATCTACCAACTCTTGAGGAGCCTGCTCTCTCTCTTCCTTGTAATCATGGCCAGTAATCAAGAAACCGGCAACGTCAAAGGATATCTGGTAAAGCCCCATGTGCAGAAGCGATACATCAATCTCCTGTCCTATCCCGGTCTTTTCACGCTGGTACATTGCCATCATGACACCGTAAGCAAGCGCCAGCGCTGCTACATTGTCGCCCATAGCCGCCCGGAAACCAGGTGCAGGCAGTCCCCTTTGTGAAAGCATGTATGAAAAACCTGACCTCGTCCAGTAAGCGGTGATATCATAGGCTGGGACATCCCTGTCAGGTCCCTTTTTCCCATATCCTGTTACAGATGCATAAATAATGCGAGGATTAATTTTCCTCAGGACTTCATATCCAATTTTGAAATTCTCTATTTCAAATGGCCTCATATTGGTCAAGAAGATATCAGCTTGCTTTACCATGTTGTGCATGATTTTCTGGCCTTCTTCGCTTGCCAGGTTCAGAGTCATGCTTCTCTTATTACGGTTGAAGTTTTCGAAGTTGTAATTGAAATCGCTGGTAACGCCGTTGTTGCCCGGTCCCTGTCCCGCCTGATAAAACCGCCAGGAATCTCCGGCTGCAGGATTTTCGACGTGTATCACATCCGCTCCGAAGTCGGCGAGATGCCGAGCTGCCATAGGCATTGCCGCCACCTGGGAACAATCGATTACTTTGATACCATCAAGAACGCCAGACATTTTTTTCTCCCTCTAATTTTAGATGTTGTGCAAACACAATTGTTGTGGATTCTAACCTGTAGGGTAAATAATGTCAAGTTCGAAAGCTCAACTTGTCACATAAATTTGATATTTTCACCCTGTCTTTTATAACTTTGTAACATTCTACATTATAGAATGAAATTCGATATCTTAAGTTATTAGATTTGCAAATCCAGTTTAGAGAGGAACAGGAGGTCCGATATGAATGAGCATGAACATCACGAAAATCTGATTAAAGAGATTTCAGAAGAAATGAAACCGGTATTAGAGAAATCCGCGCAGGCTATTTATCTGTATCTCGATGACAATCACAAAGTCTGCAACAAAAAGTTTTCAGACCTGTTTGGTTACAAATCTCCGAAAGAATGGGCTGATACCGACGCACCCCTCACGGATGTTGTCGAAGAAGACCAGCAAAAAGTTATCGATGCTTATATGAATGCGTCCGAGAAAATGATAGCGAGCCTGGTTGAAGTGAGGGTTAAAAATGTCAAGACCGCTAAAATCATAAAAACAAGTATGATAATAGCTCCGATCGGACATGCCGGTCACATTCTCACGGCACATTTTTTCAACAAAATTTAGCTTTGACAAGATAATCCTGTTTGTCAATTAATGACAAGGAGGCAATGATATGTGTCAGACCTGCAGGCAGCATCACCCTGAACTATATGCGGACAAACCTGCTTCAATGCCGAAAAAAGAAAAGAAAATAGCTCCTAAGAATAAGGTAAAGAAGTAATTATACCAGACGTGGTCCTCGAGGATGCACTTTAGGTATTAACGGTGCATAACGAATTTCCGCCTGGCACTCATTCAGCTGCATACCGAGCAGATCACGCATCGATATCATACCGATGACTTTCGGTCCGTCGACGATAGGTAAATGTCGGATTCTTTTTTGTTTCATCACGCTGATGGCATATTCGAGGTCGTCATCTAATTGACCTATTGCCACCTCGGCGGTCATAATGTCCCGGACTTTAAGGGAAGTGAAAGAGTCGATCTTCTTAAAACTCTTCCTTACGATATCTCGCTCTGTAATAATTCCCATGAGTTCACCTTTGTTACTAGTGACCGAAAGCGATCCCTTATCGTGCTCGATAAGTTTTTGTATGGCAGCAGCGATCGTATCATCCGGTCCGATAGTCACCAAGGTACGATTTTTAAAGTCACCGGTGTTTAATAAGTCCCTGAGTTTCATATAGACCTCCCCACCAAAAATCCACTAAAATTTAATATTTGTACGATTATCTTAAGTTGAATTTCTACAACAAGTCAAGTGGCAAATTATCCTGTTTATACTACATTTTGTGTGAAATAATATTTACGCACAGAGTAAATACACGATAACCATCACCACTCTCATCCTTCAATGTCGCTCAGGACAAGCTTTTGATGTATGAATACGTATTCTCCCTATGGTTAATAGTCACAACGACCTATCCCTTTATCCCTTCCCTTTGGTTGACAGGGAAGGG
>Ga0315281_10001597_pt1 | contig 33621 bp, 34 predicted proteins | sample YL17G07_0_MG_FD_204540 | JGI IMG/M metagenome (GOLD analysis project Ga0315281, IMG submission 204540) | Sediment microbial communities from Yellowstone Lake, YNP, Wyoming, USA - YL17G07_0 | ecosystem: Environmental > Aquatic > Freshwater > Lake > Sediment | place: USA: Wyoming | collected...
AAAAATAATAAAAACTCCAGGACATGATATGTTTCATTGTTCTGTTTTAATTAATGATAAAAAGTTAGGAAAAGTAGTGATAGCAGGTGATGTTTTTTGGTGGTCAGATGAAGAAAAACAAAAGACAGATAAAGAAAGCTTAATGAAACATGAAGACCCTTATGTTAAGAATAAAGGAGAACTAATAAATAGTAGAAAGAAAATTTTGGGAATTGCAGATTATATTATCCCAGGACATGGAGACATATTCAAGGTAAACAAAAATGGCATTTAAAACTAAAAAACGGAAAAAATCTAAAAGGCAGAGAGGAGGAACTACTTATGGGCATGGCTCCAGGAAAAAATGGAGAAGCAGCGGAGAACAAGGCGGGCATGGCATGTCTGGAACAGGCAAGAGAGCAGACCATAAAAAATCCCTTATAATAAAGCTTTATGGCAATAGCTATTTTGGGAAACAAGGAATCACAAGCAAGAGCACTAAAAGAAAAAAATCATTTATAATTAATTTAAGAGAAATTATTGAAAAATTTCCTGGAAAGACAGATATTAGCTTAAAAAAATATAAAATTCTCGGGGATGGAGAATTAAAAACAAAACTAGCAATAACTGCAAGGGCATTTACTGAATCTGCAAAAGAAAAGATTGAAAAAGCAGGCGGAAAAATTATTATTTCTGAAGCAAGGAAAAAACCAGAAGAGAATAAGAAAGAAGTTAAGGAAAAAAAGTGAATAAAAATGGAATTTGTAGATATATTAAAAAACTTGCCTGAAGTAGCAAGCCCCACTGAAAAGAAATTAAGCTTTAATGTTAAATTAAAATGGACATTAATTATTCTTGTTGCTTTTTTTGTCATGTCAAATGTTGCTCTTTATGGGTTAGCTAATAATGCATTACAAAGATTTGAATATCTTGCGGTTATTATGGGGACTAGTTTTGGTTCAATTATAAGCCTGGGTATAGGGCCAATTGTAATGGCTTCTATTATTTTGCAATTATTAGTAGGAAGCAAGATTTTGGATATTGATACAAGCACTCAAGAAGGTAAAAAATTTTTCCAGGGCTTGCAAAAATTATTGGTTTTCTTTTTTATAATATTTGAAGCAATAGTCTATGTAATCATGAAAGGGCTTGAGGCAATTCCTGGCTTTTCTTTTATTGTTATTTTACAATTAGTCTTGGGTGGCTTAGTAATCTTATTCATGGATGAGGTTTGTCAAAAATGGGGATTTGGAAGCGGAGTTAGCTTGTTTATTGCAGCAGGGGTTGGTTGGAGGTTAATAACTGCTGCTTTTGGATTTTTAGGGGCTCAAGGAAATTTCCAAGCATCTGGCAAAGTGATTGCATTTATAATAAGTTTAATCAATGCAGATTCTCAGGGAGCAATGCTTGCTTTAGCAGCAATACTTACTACAGTAATATTATTCTTAATGGTAGTATGGGCTCAATCATTAAAAATTGAAATCCCATTAAGTTATGACAGATTAAGAGGATATTCAATGAGATGGCCTTTACAATTCTTTTATGCTTCTGTAATACCTGTTATTTTAACTGCAGCATTAATTGCTAACTTACAATTATTTGGAGGACTATTGCAAAACTGGATGGGCCATCCTACATTCCTAGGAAATATGGTTAATGGAAGAGCTGTTTCTGGATTTTTATACTGGATTGGTTCAACAGATGTTGTGGATGCCTTGATTACTGGAAGCTGGCAATGGATAATATTAGGCCAAACATTAGGCCATATTTTATTTTTTGCATTTTTCTCAGCTTTATTTTCTGTGTTTTGGGTAAAAACTTCTGGAATGGATGCTTCAAACCAAGCTCAAAATATTTTAAAATCAGGGCTTCAGATTCCAGGGTTTAGAAAAGATGAAAGAATTTTAGAATCAATATTAAAAAGATATGTCATGCCTTTAACAATTATGGGCGGCATTGCTATTGGTTTATTAGCTGCTCTTGCAGATATTCTAGGAACATTAACCGGCGGGACTTCCTTGCTATTAGGAATTATGATTATTTTCCAGTTTTATCAGAACATTTCACAGCAGCATGCAGTAGATATGAATCCTGCAGTGAAAAAATTAATGGGTGCTTAAAAACTCTTGCTTAAGGATTATAGAATATTTACTATTACAATTACACTTAAAGCTAAAAAGATTAACACAATTAAGCCTATCTTTACTCTACCTCTTTTATCTAACATTATTAAATCATCCTTTTCTTTTAATTATAATATATCCAATAACAAACAATCCAATTAATATTATCATCCACCACCATTTAAACCAAAAACCTTCTTTTTTTATATTAGGACTTATTGATTTATTGTTTTCAGTTATTGTTTCATTTTCAGAATCAAGTGCTTCCCCAACTATACCATTAAAATACACTGCACTTATTCTTGTATCATTAATCAATTTATCTAAACCTTTTTTTGTAACCTCCCCCCTAAATCCTCTCGAGGTTTTTCTAACAAGATTAAATTCATCCTCTGAAAGTGCAGCAAAAGCTTCATCTATTTTTGGTTTAAACCAAATATCTCGTTGCCGTGATAATTCTTTTCTTTCTTCCTTATTTCCTGTAACTGTAATGTTAGAATAATCTTTCAAATCAACTAAAACATCCACCCACTCAGAACTCTGAAATCTATCTAAAATCTCTGAATCATAACTCACGTTTGCATCACTTACTAACATTTCTGCGTTTACAAAACTAGTCATACTAATAATGACCAAAATCCCTAAAACACCAAGTAGAATATAACTTTTATTTTTCATCACTTCTTTTTTTTCCATTTTTTCTTATAGCTAATCCTATTTATTTATCTAAAGAGTATTTTTTAAAAAATACTCTTTGCCAGTTATCAATAACCTTTGCGAAGGTTCGAGGATTGTTGCAATCATGGGCTCTTTTGTGTTTAATGCAATTAAAAATTCTTTTTCATTTAAGATTATCGGATTTATTTCTTTAGAGAGCAGACTTGAAAGATTTCTGCATTTATTTGAAATCTCTCTATCTTTAGATTTAACAACAAATAAAATATCAATATCACTTTTTTCGCTATGGCTTTCTCTTGCATAACTTCCGAATAAAATGCAGGACAAAACATTTTTATCACCTGAAAAAAATTCCTGTAAATTTTTAATTAAGATGATTAAATTTCTATTCTTTGTTTCTAATTTAAAGTATTCAATAAGGGAGATTATTTCAAAATAATCATTTATTCTTTTATTTATTGAGAGAACAAAAGTCTTTCCTCTTTTTTTCTCTTCAAGCAGAAATTTAATAGATTTTAATGTTTTTTGAACACTAAACGGGTGAATCTTAAGGTTTCTTGAAATTTCTAAAAGATATATCTCTTTCTCTTCATAAATTTCTTTTAAAATTTTAAGTTTATTCTCTGTTATTGGAATCAATTTATCAATCATTTTATTCGTTTAAAATTTTTATTATTTCTTTTATTTCATCAATTATATCTTTAGATGATTCGTTTAATTTTCTTTGCGTCTCAGGTAAGTATAAATATTTGTTTCTTAAAATCCTTATATCATCAATTTCATTAAAAAAATTCTTAAAAGGCTCTTTTTCGCACAGCTTATTTCTTTTTTCTAATATACTGCTTATTTTCTGAAGAGTTTCATTATTTATTATTCTATTTTTTATCAACCCCAGAATAACGCAGCCATGGTCTTTTGAATAATAACCGAGATTCTTAACAAGAATTGCATTGCACATTAAAAATAATCCTTGATATGCCTTAACAATTGCCCATTTGTCAGATTTGTTCAATTCTTCTTCAGCAGAGTTTAAATCAGAATATGCTTCTTTAACATAATCTATGTAACTCTCTTTAGAGATAATTACAAAAGATTTGCTTCTTTCACATCTCTTGAACTCATTCTCTAGCTTTTTTTCATTTTTAGGGATCATTATATATCAACTATAGTTGTATATATATACAACTTACTATTTATAAAGTTTTCTGTTTAGAAAAAATAATAAGATACTACTATTCTAAATTTTTTGGAGAGCCATAACTCCATTTAATGCACCAATGCAAATTCTATGAAAGCTTTAAAAAGCTTATCTGATTATATTAATAACTTATAACTCTTAAAATATTATGTTATGAAAAAAGAAGATTAAGCATTATAAAATATTAGGATAAAAATTACGAGAGGAAAATTAAAGATAATTAAATATTAAAATGATAACAGAATTTATTCAGGCAAATGCATGGAATGCAAGAATTTCTATTCTTGTCCTGTCTTTCTTAGTTACTTTGTTTATAACAATTATAACTTATTATATGACAGACAGAAAAAGAATGAAAGAACTTAAAGACAAGCAAAAAGCTTTAAGAGCTGAAATTAAAAAATGCAGGGATAATCCTCAAAGAATGATGGAGCTTAACAAGCAAATGATGGAGGATATGCCTGAGCAATTAAAACATTCTTTTAAACCAATGTTAATTACAATGATTCCAATTATTATTGTATTTGCATGGTTAAGAAGCACATTTGCTTTAACTGCTCTTGCAAAAACCTGGTTTTGGTGGTATATTGGAAGTTCAATAATTTTTAGTATTGGTTTAAGAAAGGTATTTGGGCTGCAATAAACAATTTTCCAGCAAGACATTAATAATTAATAATATAAATCCGGATTATATTCTTCATTAACCTTATTTTTAGATTTTATTCTAAAGCTATACAACAATCCAGCAAATAAAACTCCTGCAGAGTCTGTTAAAACATCTGATAAAGAACAGGCTCTTCCTGGAACAAATAATTGATGAAATTCATCGCTAATTGCATAAATTATTGAGATTAATATTGCCAATAAAAAAAGATTTATTTTTTTACCTTTAAAAATTTCTGCGGAAATTTTTAAGCCACAAAAATCTTCAGATTTTTGATGTTTAAGCAATGCAATTAACAAGAAAAAAGAAAATAAAAGGAAAATTAGAAAATGATAAAGAATTGGTTTAAAACTGAATTCAGGGCCTGGAACTCCTGCTTTAAATGTTAGTGAGGAGATATAAAAGATAAATATTGCAATTAAAATAGCGATAATTAAAGATATTTTATTATGTTTTTCAAACCAAGATATCATCATAGTTTACCTGTTTTATGAGAATATATCCTGACTCTTATATTTAAGTTTTGATGTTATTTATTATATTTATTCTGGTAATCTGTCAGAAGGCAGGTTTTGATTTAGAAACTATTAAAAACCCTTAATTCTGAGATTAAACATGAATCAGGAACAAATAATCCAAATGCAAGCCTTAGAGCAGGAAGCAGATGCATTGAACCAGCAGCTGCAGTTAATTGAACAAAATCTTTCTGAAATAAAAGACTTAGGATTAAGCTTGGAAGAAATTGAAAAAAAAGACAACAAAAATATTTTAGTAAATATTGGCAAAAAGATTTATCTCCCTGTTGAAATAAAAGACAATAATCTTTTTGTTGAAGTTGGGGAAGGAAATTTTATTAAAAAAACAGGTTCAGAAACAAAAAAATTAATTGAAGAACAGATTGAAAAACTTATTTTAGGAAAAGAAGAGATTACAAAAAGACTTGATGAATTACAGCAAGAGGCCAATGAGCTAATGCAGGCTTTTATTAAAGAAAGCCAGAAAGAGAAAGAAGAAAAGGTTAAAAAATAATCTTTCTAAAAGAATATAATAATCTATATCTAGATATTTATTATGAGGCAAAAGATTTATCTGAGAATCATAAGGTTTTATTTTTCCTAACCTTTCTTAAAAATTCTGGATAAGAGAGGGTTCCTAATTCACTGATTATTTTTGCGATATAATCTTTTTTAATTAATTCAAAAGCAGGATTTTTTATTTTAATTTTTTTTGTGGTTTTCCAAACCTCTTTAAAATCTCTTTGTTCTAATTCTATTTTTGAAATATACTTCAAGGAGTCTGCTAAAATATAAACAGGAACCTTGTTTGCATGAGCAATTTCTGCAAACATGCCGCTTCCTATCTTGTTTATAACCCCTTTTTTTAAAATAGCATCTGTTCCAAATAAAACCAAGTCTGCATGAATTTTATCTTTTTTATTCTCTTTTTCAATTGCAGTTGCTGCTGCAGAATCAACAAACATAGTTGTTTTAATTCCTGCTTTTCTTAGTTCAGAGGCAGTTATTCTTCCCTGATATAATGGGCGTGCTTCTGTATTATACACTTCAAATTTTTTTCCTTTTTTATGGCAATAAACCAAAGCATTAACAACTGTTGAAGAATGGCAATGAGTAAAGATTACATCCTTATTTTTAATTAATTCATAAACTTGTTTATTAATTATCTCCTGATTTTGCTTTAATTTTGTTTTTAATTCATTATAAGTAATCTTATCTGCTTTATTTAAAATATTAATTAAAAACGGCTCTGTTGGCCTGAGAGAAATAATCCTTTTCTTTGTTTGTTTATTTGGGGAAAGCTTATATGCTTTAAATCCTGCAAGAGCTATGTTTTTTGCTCCCTGAATTTTAATGGATTTGATATCTTTGCTAATCTGATTAAACCTCTTTTTTTTGTCCATGAATGATGAAAGTTAGAATAGTATAAAAAACTTGTTAATAATTAATTAAAGTTATAATTATCAATAATCTTTAAAAGGGTGTTTGTGTTCATATAATTAAGAGGGAAATAAAAAAGGCAAATAATAACAATATGAAATTGAAAATTTCAATTGCTCAATATAAGAGGTATATTTTCGCATGCTAGAAATGTTAGTTAATCCAGCAAAGGCAGAAAAAAAACCCTGGGAAATGTTTTTTATAGGTGCGTTTTATGCAACTATTTCTTTATTCCTTATAAAATGGATTTTTACTCCAGACCCTGTTTTATCCAGATACACTGGAATTTTAATTGTTACTTTTTGCGTTATGTTTTCTATTCCTTTTATTTATTATACTTTTAAGCTTGAGGAAGAAAAAGACCTTGCTATTACTGGATTTAAAAGACTTTTAGTAGAGCATGATAAAGCAATTTTAGCATTTATGTTTTTATTTTTAGGATTTGTTGTTGCTTTTTCTTTTTGGTATATTGTCTTTCCTACAGGAAACCAGTATTTTACAGCGCAAATTGAAACTTATTGCATGATAAATAAACCAGCTCATTTTGATGAATGTGTATCTTCTTATGGGATATCCCAGGTTTCAAAAACAACTGCTTTCCTTACTGTTAAAGACAAAATAGTTAATATTTTTGCAAATAATATTTATGTTTTGATTTTTACCTTAGTTTTTTCTTTAATTTTTGGTGCTGGAGCTATATTTATTCTGGCTTGGAATGCTTCTGTTATAAGTTCTGCAATTGGAATTTCTGCCAGTGCTAATCTAGCTAATCTGCCTTTAGGGCTTATGAAATATATGATACATGGGATTCCAGAGATTGGAGCTTATTTTATTGGAGCTCTAGCAGGAGGAATTATTAGTATTGCTATAATCAAACATGAGGTTCATTCAGAAAAGTTTTGGGTAATTTTACAAGATTCCTTAAATTTAGTAATAGTCTCTGTAGTGTTACTTTTTATAGCAGCCCTGATAGAAGTGTTTATTACTCCTGCTTTGTTTTAAGATAACTTCGAAAAACTTAAATATGCAGAAGATTTATTTTTATAATAAAACAAAGAAGTTATTCTGCATTAACTTTGTTTGGCGGAGAAGATGCTGTTGGAAGAGTGGCAGGAGCAGTTATTAATGCTTTAGGGGATATTAACGACGAGGCTGCTGAAATGTTAGAAGGAGCTTTTCGACTAGAGGCAGGCACACTAAAGAGAATTTATAAGGGAAAAGAAAGGCTGCCAGGAAGAGAGTTATTAAATAAGCTAGAAGTTACATTAAGAGTTCTAGTATTTGGTCTTTTGGGAACACCTAAATTTAAGGATAAAGATGAAAAAGATTATTGGGAATCAAGAATGAGAAAGTCTAGTTTGTCTTTTGTTCCTGAAGATGGGGATATATTAAAAGCATATACCAGAAACATTGCTTATTGTGAATTGACAAGCAGAGAATATCTTAATTAATTTTAGCTGTGTTTTATTATAGATAGATTAATATAGAAATTAAAAATTTCTATCTTTTCATAAGGTATATTTAGCTTATGAAAACTTTAAAAACTACTTAATTTTAATAAAAACATAAAAAATGGTAAAATTTTTATGCAAAAACTGTAGTTACAGATTTGAATCAAAAAGCGCTTCTGATTGCCCTTATTGTGGCAAAGAATCAATTGAAAAAGAAAAATCTGCAGGAGAACTTTTAGAAGATGTTGATAAGTTATTGCAGGACCAGTAATCATTAAATATCATAAAACAAAAACTTATATTAATAATAAAAAAATATTGGCAAGTTATAAATGGAAGAAGAAAATACTAAGAATCGTAGTGAATCCTTGCTTATAAAAGATACAAGAGCTAAAGGAGATTTAGTAGAAACTGAAAAAATAATTGAACAAAGAACTAAAAAATTTTCTGAAGTTTTAAAAAATCCTCGTATTTGGGTTCTTGGATTATTAATAATTGCAATTATTTTAGGAGTTTATATAAGAAGTATGCCTATGCAAGACCATGGAGGAAAACCAGGGTTATGGGATATTGCAACAAACACATGGACTTTAGGGCCTGACTTAGACCCTTGGGTGTTTACAAGATATGCTAAAACAATTATAGAACAAGGAAGCTTACCTAAAACAGATTTGATGAGGAATGTGCCCTTAGGATTCTCAACTTCTGCTGAAACCAGATTATTGCCTTATATGATTGTTTGGACTTATTACTTAGTTAATTTATTTGGAGAATATCCTATTGAATTTGCAGCAGCAATATTCCCAGTTATAATATTTGTATTAACAATAATTTTCTTTTTTCTTTTTGTTAGAGAAATTTTTCTTAAGAAAGAAGAAAATATAACTAAAGCAAATATTATTGCATTGATTTCAGTATTTTTTATGATAGTCGTTCCTGTATTTTTATCAAGAACAATTGCAGGAATTCCAGAAAAAGAATCTGCTGGTTTCTTTTTTATGTTTCTTGCTCTTTATTTATTTTTAAGAGCTTGGAAATCTGAAAATTTAAAGAACAGCATAATCTTAGGTGTTTTAGCAGGTATTGCAACAGCAGCACTTGGATTAATTTGGGGGGGTGTAATCTATGTTTTTATTACTATAGCTATTGCCAGTTTAGTTGCTTTTCTTTTAAATCAGGTTCATAAAAAGGAATTAATAGTATACTCTCTGTGGATTATTTTTTCCTATTTATTAATGTTGTTATTTTCTACAAGATTTTCTATAATAGGATTAATAACTTCTCCAAACACTGGCTTGCCTTTTATTGTTTTTTTTATATTTTTTATTCATTTTATTTTATGGAATACTCCTGTTTCAAAAAAAGAGTTATTTAAAAAATTTAATTTATCGAATAAAACTATTTCTTTAATTATTGCATTTATTTTAGGAATAATCTTAGTAATTTTTATTCTTGGCCCTAGTTTTATCATAGATACAATAAAAAATCTTAATCGTATGTTAATTAATCCTATTACTGGAAGATGGGGGCAAACAGTTGCAGAAAATAGGCAACCTTATTTTACAGAATGGGGAGCTAGTTTTGGGCCTTTTATAAAAAATATTCCTGTATTGTTTTGGTTATTTTTTATTGGTTCTGTGGTTTTGTTTAAAAATATGCTTAATAAAATAAAAAATAAAGAAGCATGGATTTTAACAGGATTATATGTATTATTTTTCCTTGGATTGGTTTTTTCAAGATATGCCCCTCATCCTTATATACTTGATGGAGAAAACTTTATTAGTAAACTATTTTATTTTGGTTCTGCATTATTATTAATTGCATTCTTTATTTATTATTCTGTAAAATATTATAAAAATAAAGATAATAGTTTTGAGAAAATAGATTTTTCACTTTTATTTTTATTTTCATTATTTGTTGTATGCTTAATTAGTGTAAGAAGTGCAGTTAGATTAATTATGGTATTGGGGCCTATTGCTCCTATTTTTGCAGGATATTTAATTGTTGCTATAGTTGTTAAATTTAAACAAACAAAAGATGAAACAGCTAAGATAATTATAGGAGCATTAGTTGTTTTAATCTTATTATTAAGTTTTTTTGTGTTTTTTGGGAATATAATCACTAAAACTCCTGGATTTTATCAGGAAGTAATAAGTCAAGCATATAATTTTGTACCTTCATCTTATAACCAACAATGGCAAAAAGCAATGAAATGGGTAAGAGATGAAACACCGAAAGAAGCTGTTTTTGCTCATTGGTGGGATTATGGCTATTGGGTCCAGAGCATTGGAAACAGAGCAACTGTTTTAGACGGAGGAAATGCTATTTCTTATTGGAATTATCTTATGGGAAGGTTAGTTCTCACTGGAGATAATCAAGCTGATGCTTTAGAGTTTCTTTATAATCATAATGCAACTCATTTATTAATTGATTCTAGTGATATTGGCAAATATGGAGCTTTTTCAAGTATTGGAAGTGATAAAAAATTAGATAGATATTCATGGATGGCTGCTTTTTTACTTGATGAAAAACAAATTCAAGAAACTCAGAATCAGACAGTTTTAGTTTATCCTGGGGGGGTAAGTTTAGATGAAGATTTGATTATTGAACAAAATGGAAAAGAAATTTTATTGCCTGGAGGAGGAGCAGGAATAGGTGCAATAATTATTCCAACTCAGAAAAAAACTAGAAATGAAACAAATTTTGAACAACCTTATGTTATTGCTGTATATCAAGGCCAACAGTATAAAGTTTATCTAAGATATTTAGCAGTTCAAGGCAAGGTTATTGATTTTGAGTCTGGAATTAATGCTAGTGCTTATATTTTTCCAAGTTTAATTGTTCAGGGAACAGGAGTTACTCAAAATCCAATTGGTGCTGCAATGTATCTTTCTCCAAGACTAATGAGAGGAATGCTGGTTCAAGTTTATATTTTAAATGATCCTTTTAATAATTTCCCTAATTTTAAATTAGTTCATTCTGAACAAAATTTAATTGTAGACAGTTTAAACCAGCAGGGCATGAATCTTCCAGAATTTATATATTATCAAGGGATTCAAGGGCCTATTAAAATATGGGAAATTGAATACACTGGAAAAGAAAAAATAAAACAAGAATATCTTGATACTGATGCAACTAAATATCTGGATTGGAATTTATAAAAATGAATCTTATATTAATAGTGCCTATCCTCCTTAGTTTTGTTTTAACTGCAATAATTTTACCAAAATGGATTAAAAAATCTAGGCAGGTTGGACTTTTATGGGAAGATATGAATAAATTTAATCATCCAAAGAATGTAGCTTCTTCTGGAGGAATTATAGTTATTATGTCTTTTGTTTTGGGAACTTTAATATATGTTGCTATCAGGACTTTTATTATTGAAGGCAATGGAACAACTTTAGAAGTATTTAGTCTGTTGGGTGTTATTCTTATCTTAGCCTTGGTTGGGTTAACTGATGATTTATTGGGTTGGCAACATGGAGGATTATCTGCGAAATTTAGATTATTTCTTGCTTTCATGGCTTCAATACCTTTAGTTGTTATAAATGCCGGAACACATGAAAGTATTCTTCCTTTTTTTGGTTTAGTAAACTTAGGTATTTTATATCCTTTATTATTTATTCCAATAGGAATTGCAGGAGCCAGTGTTACTTATAATTTTTTAGCAGGATTTAATGGATTAGAAGCAGGACAAGGGATTATTCTTTTATCTTTTCTTTCATTTATTGCTTATATTACTGGAAGCCCTTGGCTTGCTTTAATTGGAATGATTATGGTAGCTTCATTATTTGTTTTTTATTTTTATAATAAATGCCCTGCAAAAGTTTTTCCAGGAGATATTTTAACCTATTCTATTGGTGCTTTAATAGCTTGCATGGCTATTTTAGGGAATTTTGAAAGAATTGCTATTTTTATCTTTATTCCCTATATAATTGAAGTAGGGTTAAAATTAAGAGGAAGATTAAAAAAACAATCTTTTGCTATTCCTCAAAAAGATAGAAGCTTGGAAATGCCTTATGATAAAATTTATGGATTAACTCATTTATCTTTATTTATATTAAAAAAATTTAAGAAAAAGGTTTATGAAAAAGATGTTGTTTATTTAATTTTTATATTTCAAATAATAATTTGTTTGCTTGCTTTGATTATTTTTGGGGGTTTTTATTTTAAATGAGGCCTATTGAAAAACCCTTAAATATTTTTGAAAAAATAAGTTTTTTTATAATTTTAAATTTCAGTAAATTTATGGTATTTTGTTTTGTTGGATCAACAGCTGCATTAATTTATTTAACTGTATTTAATTTTTTTAGGTTTTGGGCAGGGATTAGTTTTTTTATTTCACTTGTTTTGGCAATATCAATCCCAACGGGTTATAATTTTTTTATGAATAGAAATATTACTTTTAGAGCAAGAGGGCATTCAATAAAAAGACAATTGCCTCGTTATTTTATTGTTTATGGTCTTTCTATTAGTGTTAACATTATAACTGCCTTAACAATAGAAGCTATCTTAGGAATAGGAGTATTGCAAGAAAATATAGCTGCAATAGGAGGAATAGCCTTAAGCATCCCAATTAGTTTTTTTGGGTCTTTATTTTGGGCATTTAAAAAAGAAAATGCGTAAATAAAAATTTTATAATTTATAAATTAAAAGTATAGGCTGCTGTTGTGCTTGATCTGCAAAATAAGCATTTACTAGAGTTAGATTATTCTTTTGAGGATAAGAATAAGTCCAATCACCGCTTCTTTGTACAAGAGAGACCATAAAATAACTTAAATTTGGATTTTTTTGCCTTAAGGCTTCAAATTTGTCTACTAAAGCTGGAAATTCCTCTGCTTTTCTATCTGAATAATATTCTATTTGATGTATGCTTTGTGTTGCAATAACATCTGTTGGTTTTGAATTTTGTTTAAACCATAGTCCTGCATTTTTTATTTCTAAATAAGAATAGCTTTTTGATTTAATTAAATCATTTGCATGCCCTGCAGAGAATATTTGAATATATATGTTAAAACTTAATAACAATACCAAGAAGATTATTGCAATAATTTTATTGTATTTTTTTATATAATCATAAATTTTTAGAATAAACATACTTGAGATTATAAATATTATTGAGAAAGTGCTAAGAATATATCTGTCTTCATTATGGCTTAGTAAAATACTAGTTACAATTAAAGAAACTATTAATATTAAAAAAACAAACCAGTCTCTATTTAGAGATTCATCTTTATTTTTAATTAAAATATCAAATCCTAAAATTAATTTATACATTGAAAATAATCCTAAAATAAAGAGTATTAAAAATATCCAGGAAAAATAAAAAGGAAATAAAATAAGATAATTTTTTAATACTGTATACCCGCTTAGAATATACCCACTTAGAAGATGATTAGCTGGAGCCAACACACTAGAAGCTTGTGTAAAAACAAACCCTTTAAATTTAATATACCCCCAGAGAATATAAGGGAGTTGAATAGCTGCAAAAATTAAAGCAGCAATCCATATTTCTTTTTTCTTTAAAAACTTTAATTTTTCTGTTGTTAAAGTATATAAAAAAATAGCCGCCAGCATAAAAGCAGTGCTTTGTTTAAACAAAGTTCCTATAGCTATTAAAAAGGAGGCGAGGTACAAGAATTTATTAGATTTATATTTAAAGTATTTATAAAAAAATAAAGTTCCAAAAATAAAAAAAGCAAGAGAAGGAATGTCTACCTGAAGCCTGTATGTAAAAAATAAATTAAGATAAAATACAGAGGCAAAAAAACAGGATAATAACCCTACTCTTTTATCATAAAGCTCTTTTCCAAGATAATAAACTCCTACAACAGACATTATGGATAAGATCAACATAAAAATTCTTGGTAAAAACTCTGTAAGAGAGATCTTAAAAAATAAGGCAGTTACTAAAGAGAATAAAATGGGCCTTACTGCATCATATCTAAGATATTCTGTTCCTAATGCCCAATTTTTAGCCATGTTCAAATATTCTGCTTCATCCCACCAAACTGGCTGATTTTTAACTAAAATAAAAAAATATAGTCTTATTGCAATAGCCAACAGGATTATTGAAAAAAATGCAAGATTATAGGGGTCTTTAAACCAATTTTTAATTTTTTCAGTTCTTTTATTGATTATTTCCTCTTGATTATCCATTTTTATTTTATTAATATATCTTTATTTTAATAGTCTACTAAATTATTTGAGCTTTGCAGATGAGAGATTAAGCTCCTCTTATTAGCCTTCTTTTATATCTTTTACTTATCTTTATTTATTGATGATAATTATAGATACTTATTGATAGTTTCTGGGTTTTTATTTGTTTTTATTTTGTGCTTTCTACTCTTTTCCATATATTTTTATGAGATTTTTTTTGGATGTTTATTTCTTTATAGACCAATGCCCATAAATATATTCTGATTAAAAAAAGTGAAATCAGCCATAAAAATTCCTTAAAATTTGAAATATATTTAAAAAGACTAAAAGCTCCAATTGATTCTTTTTTAAAGGACCTTATCTCAATTTTTGTTAATTTTCGTATCTGATTATACCCTCCTGCACTTCTTTTTTTCTGTGTAATCCAATCCTTGATATTTGTTGGATACTTAATATAAACCATGGATTTTTCTGAATAACCTATTTTATATCCTTGCTCATAAACTTTATGTGAAATAAAACCATCTTCAGATAAAAGCTCTTCAGGCAAAACAGGGAAAAGTTTTTTTCTTATAGCAAATAAATAACCTGAACAAAAAAGTCTTTTTCTTAATCTAACAGCTTTTTTTCTTCTTTCATTTGCAATATTTGTTAAAACATATGCCCAAAATCCAAGCATATTGTTTTTTGGATTTAAAGAAACTGGATTTCCTGAAACAGCTCCAACTTGATTGTTTTTAAAGAGTTCTAAAATAAGATTAATTGAATTCTCTCCAACATAGACATCCCCGTCACTAAGTACAATTATCTCTCCTTTTGCTTTAGAAACTGCTAAATTTAATGCAAGGGATTTTCCTTTTCCAAAATCTTTTATTAATTTTATATTTCTATTTTTGCTTGAATATTGTTTTGCTGCATCAAGAGTTTCCTTGTCTGGTGCAGTTACAAGTATTTCATAATCTTTTAAGTTATTTTTTAAAATAGACCCTATGGCTTTCCCAATTGTATTTGGTTCTTTATAAGAGGTTATTATTATACTTATCATTATAAACGACACCTATGGTTTCTTTTAAATTTTCCTTTCATATTAGTTTTTTAATCCCTTTTTCAATTAATAAAGATCTTAATTTTGTATAAAAAGGAACTTTTGTTAATTTTTTATCAATTAAGTCTATATAAGCTCTTTTTTTATTCTTATACCTATAAACTTCAAATCCAAATCTATCCCTAATTTTTTTAAGTTGTTTTGAAGTAAAATTAGGATGTTTAATATTTGTTGACTGAAAATAAGACTTAGAATAAGTGTTGTTTAACCAATTTTTTTCTAAACATAAATTATATAATTCTGTTCCTTTAAATGCATTGAATATTGAAACTCCAATATAATCTGGATTTACTTTTCTGTTTAATTCTATTGTTTTTTTTATGCTTTCGTTAGTTTCATAAGGAATGCCAATCATATTAAAAGAATAAGTTTTAAGCCCTGCTTCTTTTGCCCATTTAAATGTATTAATAATCTGTTCTTCAGTTTGGTTTCTTTTTAAGACAGGATTTCTTATTTTTGTATCCCCTGATTCAATACCTATTGAAACCCTAACACATCCTGCTTTTTTTAATATTTGAAAGTCTTCTTTGGTTACTGCATTTACTCTTGCATTTATATAAAAAGGGAGATTAATTTCCTTAGGATATCTTTCACAAAACTCTTTTAGTCTTTTTTTATCCAAAGTGAATGTATCGTCATAAAATTCTATTTCTTTAACCTGATATTTTTTAATCACATTTTTTATTTCTTCGAAAAGATTATTTATACTTCTAAATCTAAGATAAGCCCCTTTTCCCTTATATTTTTCTATTAATACTTTATTTATACAATAAGTGCACACAAACGGGCAACCTTTACTGGACATAAAAGTAGCCAATCCTCTGTTAGAATTAATATATTTTTGATAGTCAAAGAATTCCCTGTCTGCAAAAGGAAGTTTATCCAAATCCTGATTTAAATTTCCAATTGGATTCTTTATTATTTTTCCTTTGTTTTTGAACCATAAATTTTTAAGGTTATAATTAATTTTTCCTTTTTCTATAGAGCGTATTAATTTAAGAAAAGAATATTCTGCTTCTCCAATTGCTGCAATATCAAAACAATCTTGTTTTATTATGTCTTCAGGAGCAATAGTTGCATGATATCCTCCGCAAACAATTGGGATATTTTTAATTTTTTTAATTAAAGTGCAGATATTTATTGCATTATACAGGTCATTTGTTGCTGCAGTAACTCCCACTAAGTCTGGATTAAATGTCTTGATTTTCTTTATTATTTCTTTTTTAGTAATTCTAAAAGTAGTGTCGATTAATCCTACTTTATGATTTTTCTGTTTGAGCATTGCAGAAATTATCCCTAACCCTAAAGAAATATCCTTTGGAGATTCCACAACATTTGGATAAATTAATAAAACCTTCATTTTGTTAGGTTATTTTGGAATAAGCCCTCCCATTTATCTATAATCTTAGAAACTTGAAATTTTTTAGCATATTCAAGTGCATTCTTTTTCAAAGATTTTTTAAGGCTTTTTGATTCTTTTGAATTAATCTTATTTAAAATAGAACGCAATTGTAAATAATCCCCAACCTTAAACTTAAGCCCATTTATTTCTTCTTTTATTAGTTCTTCTGAACCCTGAGTTTTTGTTGCAATCACTATTTTTCCTCTTGCCATTGCTTCTAAAAAAACTATACCAAATGGTTCAAATTTTGATGGTAAAACAATTATTTCTGCAGAGTCTATTTTTTTTATTTTGTCTTTTAAATCAAAAATTGGTTCTGTAAAGGTTACTTTTAGATTTAATTTATTTTTTAGATTAAGAAGCTGCTGATAATACTCTTCTTCTTTTAATCCTACGATTTCTAATTGATAGGTTTTTTCTAATTCAGAATTTTTAAATCCTTTCATCAATGTTCCAATGTCTTTTCGTGGGTGAATTCTTCCGAGATAAAGAACTTTTTTTTCTTGTCTTGCTTTTTTTTGTATAAAAAACTCGTTGGGTATTGAATTAGGGATATGAACTATTTTCTCTTTTTTACATCCAAGTTTTAAAAGCAAAGGAATTTCCCATTTACTAATTGTAATTACTTTATCAAATTTGTTTAAATTATTAAAATAATCTTTTATTTTAACAATTATTCTTGGGAAAAACGGCCTGTCTTTTACAAATGGAGCATGAGTTACAAGGAAAACCTTACAAGTTTTTCCTTGTTTTTTTAATATTTTTCTTATTTTAAGTGCTTTAGTTGTGTGAATATGCCTGTAATTATGTGCGATGATTATGTCTGGTTTAAGTTTAATTGCTTGTTTTTCAAAATCCCATTTCATATAACTTTCACCACCTAGGGCTTTAAATGGGAATCTTTTTATTTTAATACCTTCATAAATCTCCTCTGATTCAGCCAAATTATTGTTTCCTTTTGTAGCATTACTAGAAAAAATATAAACATCATAGCCTCTTTTTTTAAATTCTATTGCTTCTACTTTTGCTCTCTGCCATACCCCGCAAATGCCTGCAGAATAATTTGACAATATTAAAATTTTCTTTTTCATTTTTCTACTTCTAATTCAAACTCTAAATTTCTGACAGGCAAGAATTTCCTTAAAAGGGTTTCATGCAGTTTAGGAGATTTATTTGCGATCCATTCTAAGAAACCTAATCCTTTGGGGTAAGTTATCCTTCTTTTTAATATTTTAAATTTTTCCTTACCTGTATAATAATCAAAAATATCAAAACTTTTTTTGCAACTTTCATTAGTATAAACTTCAAAAGAATAGTAAGTAAAAAAATGATAGTGTGTTGGGTCAACATAAGCACCTAAACTTTCAAAATGAGGTACAATTATTTTTATTCTGGCTTTATTTTTGCAAATTCTCCATAATTCTTTCATTATAGGAGTTATGTCTTTCAAATGTTCTAAAATATTATCCATGATTATTGCGTCAACAGAATTGGCTTTAAAAGGCCAGGGAAAAACATTTAGATCATGAACAATGTCTGTTTGAGGGGTCTTGATTAAGTCTACATTAAGAAATCCATTTATCTTTGTTTTTCCACCGCCAAGGTTTAGTTTAAGCATTTTAAAAATATTTGAATTTTATTTTAGATTTCAATTAAACAAAGCATTAATAGTTTTTTCCTTCTATATTTATGTTAGCAGGTTTTAACCAACCACAACGATTACAAGCTTCAATAGTATCTTGTTCTCTTATAAGATCATGGAAATTTTTTATTTTTTCGCCTGACATTATTTCCTTCAAGGTATTTTCTTTGATATTGCCAATCTGAATCGCTAAACAAGGGAATATAGAACCATCGATGTTAACATGCATACTTGACCAGGCATATTTGCAAGGTTTAAAATTTTGCTTGATATAATCAGCTTGATTCATTAAGTCTATGTTTATTGGGATCTCCTCAAAGATCAATGAACCAACTTTTGGGTGCAAAAATGCAATTGCGCCAGTTTTAAGGTTATATTGTTTTATTTTTTCAAATTGATCTTTTATTATATCAAACTTTTTGTAAACCTCTGCATTAGATTTTTTTAAAATATCATCAAAATCATATAAAATATCTGCATGTTGTATTGGAGAACCTTTTAAAAATTGAAACACATGAGTATCACAGCCTAATTTTTCAACACAATACTTATGTATCTCAAAAAGGTCTTCTGCATTGTCATCTAATACTGTGGTTTTTAAGTCTAACACGCAACCAGAATTTAACTCATCTCTTTTTTTGCGAAAATATTTTATTTGTTCTTCTGTTTTTTTCCATATATTTGGGTTTATATTTCTAAGTGTATTGCCAATATTATCTACAGAGATAGAAAGAACCTTAAAATTCTTATGTGAAAGAAGAAAATCAGAGAGTTCTTCAGTTAACAAAGTTCCATTTGAAATAATACTGCAATTAAAACGGCTTGCAACATATGAAAAAACTTCTTTAAATTTTGGAAATAAAAATGGCTCTCCTCCTGTGAGGGCAACTTTTGCATAACTAGGCAGTTGGTCTGTAAGATTAATCCAATCTTCTGCAGTCATTGGATTCTCTACAGATTGTTTTTTCATAAAACAAAAACTACAGTTTAAATTGCATTTATTGGTCAGGATATAAACATATCTGCTTGGAAGCATTCCTGGAGTTTTATAAATTTCATTAGTAAGCTCTTCGTGCTTGTTATGTGATTCTTCTTGTTTATTTTGTTTATTAAATTCTGTTTTTAGCATTTTAAAATATCTATTTTTTGCTTTATAAATCTTGATTATCCTCACTATATTCGCAATTTTTATATAACTTTGCAAGAGTAATCCTTTTTAATTATTATTATATCAAATAACAATCTTTAAAAGACTCTTTCTTATATTAAAAATATGACAAAAGAATTTGTTCTTATTACTGGATCTAGTAAGGGTTTAGGAGAAAGTCTGGCTTTAGCTTTTTCTCAGAATAATTATAATATCATCCTGAATGGAAGAAATGAACAAAATCTTGAAAAAGTTAGAAAAAAAGTTGTTGAAAATAATGCAGAATGTTATGTTGTTAAAGGGGATCTTAATTCAGAGGATACAATTAATGAATTAGTCAGAATCGCAAAAGAAAAAAATATTTCAATCCTAATAAATAATGCAGGCATTGATTTAGAGGGGGTTTTTGAAAATGTTTCTCAATCAGACTTAGAAAGGGTTTTAAACACAAATCTTTTTTCTTTGATAAAATTAACTAATCATATTTATAAGTTTTTTATAGAAAAAAAATCAGGGACAATTATTAATATTAATTCAATAGATAGTCTTAAACCTAAACCTCTAAAAGCAGTTTATTGTGCAAGTAAATGCGGATTAAAAGGATTCACAGATTCATTAAGATTTGAAGCAAAAAAGAACAATATAAGAGTCCTGGATGTATACCCTGGAGGAATGAAGACAGAAATGTCTGCAAGTGCTGGAAAAGATTTAAGTAAAAGCATGGAAACAAGCGAGGTTGCGCAGCTTATTTTAAATTCATGTAAGTCTTATCCCAGTGCAAGTATAGATGAATTAATAATAAACAGGACTAGGTATGATTGATTGCTTAAAAAATAATTAATTAGGTAAGTTGTCCACAAGTTGTTCTAGAATTTGTTTAGGCAATTGATTTTGTGGTCTGTCAGCCATTCCTAACTGCTGTTTTTTTAAGTCTCCGTGATAATCAGAACCTCCAGATCGAGTTAGGTTATGCTGTTTTGCAAGTTCATCAAAAAGAACATTTTGTGCTTGGCTGTTATAATAATTTCTTACCTCTATGGCACTAACTCCTTTATCAAAATAATGATTTAGTATTTTAGGAGTAAGAGCTCCAAAATCTCCTCCTGGATGTGCAATAACTAGTTTGCACCTCATTTCCTCTGCTAATTGCAATGCATTGTCTACACTAAAGCCTGCCATTCTTTGAACATAAGCAGGGCATCCAACACTATACAAAGAAAAAACTGCTGCTCCAAATGGCTTTTTTCTTATTTCTTCTTCAGAAAATTTAGAAGTTCTTTCTCTTGTATATCTTACAAGTTTGTCTAAGTTACCTGGATAATTAACAAAATCCATTAAAACATCAGGAGGGCAATGCATGTTTGCACATTGTGCATGAATATCAATATCAGGTATATCAAAACCTTCTTGCCTTAATTTTCTTAATGTTTCTGGCAAGAAAACAGTTTCCATATAATTAAAGTAAATATCCTGATATCTTTTAAATGGAGCTACTTTTGGATTCATCCCTAAAAGAACAAGATCAGGAGCCTCATTATCTGCAGGAGTTAAGACAGAACTAGGAAGTTCTGCGCTTATTTCAGTACCAAAAGGGATTCCAAAAACATCATAAATTTTACAGGCTTCATTAAATTCGTATAACCCTCTTATATTATGATGGTCTGTTAATGCAAGAGCAGTAACTCCTTTTTCTTTTGCTCTTCTTACTAACTCTTTTGGAGCATCTCCTCCATCAGAATAAGTTGAATGAGTATGAAAGTCTAAAAGCCCTGCGCTGTATTTTTCTGCTATCATTAAAAAGTAATAGGATATAGCTTTAAAAAGATTTGTAAGATGTAATCTATATTTTATAGATTAAGTTTATATGTTGCTTAAAATTATCCTATAATCTTTTGTTGATTAACTTTAGATTGCAAAACTATACTTTATTTAAGTTCTTGCATATCTCAGATGCAAATTATTGATGCAAATTAAAGTAAGAAAATAATGATAATTTTACATTTAAGTAAAATTATCATGAGCAAGCGGGTTTTTTAATCTGTCTAAATACCTGTTTATTACATCACATCTGCAGCCAACTCTGCAATCCTGAATTCCTTTTTGCCTTATTTTTTCCAAAACCTGTTTTCTTTTTTCTCCTTCCCAAATTTCACTAAAGCCTTGTTCATTTAGATTACCATAAGTAAAATCAGGATTTTCATAAAATAGATTGCATGGAAGGACATTTCCTTTTGCATCAATTAAACAAAAGAAAGACAAGCCATAACAATCAGGATAAGCATTTCCTTCCTGAATTCTTTTTATCATTTCTTTTCTAAAGAATACTTTAAAATTATCAGTATTAAATTCTTTTAAACCCTCTTCTATTTTGTTGTATTCTTCAGGATTTACTGCAAGATTATTAAAACTTTTAGGATGATGAGAGTATGGTTTTATAGACAGATAATCAACCCCTAATTCACTTAATTTTTTTGCCAACAGAACGCATTCATTTAAATTAGGGGGGATCATTAAAAACTGGGTTCCAATAGTTGATTTTAGATTATGTTGTTTTTTATATTCAACAACTCTTTTTAAATTATCTAATAGCTTATAAAACTGAGGTTCTGTTGTTCCATGAATTTTAGCATAAGACTCTGGAGTTGCTGCATCAATACTAACCTTTATCCAAGAAAGATAAGGCAAGCATTGTTCTATTTTATCCTGGTCCAAGAATATGCCATTTGTAGTGATTGCTACATCTAAGCCATATTCTTTTGCTTTTTTTACAAGAAGAGAAATATCTTTGTGTAACAATGGTTCTCCTTCTCCCCCAAACATTACAGATTTTACTCCTTTTTCACTCATTTCTTTGAGTGCTCTGAGCATTGCTTGAGTATCCATATCTGCTTTATGCTCTACAAAATCTAGGGCACAAAAAATACATTTATGATTGCATCTAGCTGTTATCCCAATCTCAATATGCACTGGATAACAATCTCCTGTTTCAATCCATTGAGCAACTTTTCTTGGATGATACATTAATTTATGGTTATCTATTTCTGGTTTTGCTTCTTGTTTTATTTCTTTTATATTATTTTTTTCTTCTTCTTGATTAAATGTTGTCCAGAAATAATCTCCTTTATAACCTACTTCATTAAATAAAGAAATCCAGTCGTCAACGTTCATAATTGTTAGGCCAGTAAGATTCCAGGCTTGCATTGCTTGTTTTTCAGCCTCATTTCTATAAGCATCAACTTGTATAAACATTTTTTCTTTGTTTTTTGAAACTCTTATCATTTCTTGTATTGCTTTTCTGCATCTTTCTTTAGGCAGATTATGAATCGTATTTATAGCTAAAACAACATCAAAAGAATTATCTGGATAAGGCAAATCATCTGCACTTCCTTTTATCATAAATGACATAACTTTTTCTTTTGATTTAGGGTCTGTATTTCCATTCATTGCATGATTAATTGCATATTCTGAAATATCCAGGCCTGCTATTTTTATCCCTGGAATCATTTCTCTCAGGTCATATAATAAAAATCCTTTTGCACATCCAATATCTAAAACAGAGCTTTCTGGGTTTATTCCATAAATTTCTTTTAAATTATTAACAACATTTTTCCACCTTCCATCATAAACATACCCTCCATAACCATTTGCCCTGTCTCCATCAAAAAATTCTTTATCAAATCTTCTTGCAATAATCCTGTTTTTATCAGTTCTCCAATTAGAATCAAATTTTCTTGCAATTCTTGGGGCGCTTTTTAATAAATTTATCTCTCTCATTTTAAACAAAATTCTTGTGTTTGTCGCTTTTGGGAACATATTTCTCTAAATTATTTATATCTAAGATTATTTCTTGAATTGCTATATTCCTGGTGTCTGCAGTACAATGGTGTTGGCATCCTTTTACTGGATCAAAATTATCAAAAATCTTTTTTGCTTCTGGACTAAACCATAAATCCTTGAAATGCCTATTTTTTATAGAACCTAAAAGCCCGCTGTCTGAATAGGCTTTATCATGACAAAAATATACACAAGAATTTGCAGCAATTACAGGAGTAACCTGCATCATAAAACATTTAGGATATTTTCTTTGGCACACAAGAGAAGAATCAAAATCAGTTTCATAAAAATCATAAACCTTGAAATTTTCATCTTCTAATTCTTTTGCTTTTGCTATTTGTGTTTTAACAGACTCTCTAAAGGGTTCATGATATTTAGCAGAACCTTCTGGGCAATCTTTATAGCCCTTAGGTATGAAAACAGGGGAAAATCTAATATGATTTAATCCTAAATTTTTAAAATATTTCGCAGCACTTAAGACATGGCTTGCATTTTTTTCATGAATTACAAAATTTATTCCAAATTCACAATCTGGATTTTTTATTTTAGCAAAATTTCTTAAATTATTTTCCAATTCATAAAAAGCGCTTTCTGAAATTCTTCTTGATGCTTTGAAAATTTCAGGGGTATCGCTATCTGCAGAAACCCTGACCCATTTTGCTTTTGCTAGTAATTCTGCTTTTCTTCCATTAAGGGCCTGTCCATTTGTTATGATAGACATGTCAATTCCATCATCAAGATTTTTTTGAAGAGCTTCTTCTATATAAGGATAAACTAATGGCTCTCCTCCTCCTGAATAAGTAATTGCCTTTACTCCAATTTCCTTAAGATCATTAAGAATTTCCATCATTTTTTCTCTTGGAATCTCATCCAGAAGATATTTTTTTTCTGATAAAAGATATCCAAAATCAGGATCATAAGAACAATAAAAACACCTGTGATTGCATTTGTTTGTTGGTTTTATTCTGACATAAAGCGGGGCGGTAATTCTTCCTTCTGCTAAACTTTTTAATTTCTCTTCATGAAATGCTATTTTTTGATTGCTGTATACCCCCTTCATTTTATCTGTTTTAGAGAATTCTTCAATCTGGGATTGTTCTTCTTGCTCATATAAATCTCTTCTTTCAATTATCATGCAAGGGGTTTTAAATTCTTTTGCATAAGAATAAGCATGTTTTAATTCAGAAACATTTTGAGGGTCATAAACTGGGAATTTTAATTTTGATTTAAAAAAATCTGAAAAATCTTCAGAATGCTGAGGGCCTGGATTAATAGGAATCATTGAACCTATTACAGCTCTTATTATCATTGGTGCATTATACTGTTTATCAGATAAGATTAAAACTTTATTTAAATAATTTATTAAACAATCTGATGCATTTAACATAAAATCATGCCTTTCAAAAATTAAAACAGGTTTAAAGCCTTCTATAGCCATGCCTGTTGCTAATCCTGCCATTAAATTTTCTGCTACAGGAGTCTCTAATATGCAGTTTTCTGGAACATCCTTTAATGAACCATAACCTTTTGAACCATGTTTTAAATTATATCCTATAAAAACTACTTTCTCATCTTTTGCCAATTCTTCCATTGAACTCTTGATTATATCTTTGTATTTCATTTACATTGTACCCCTAATTTGACATTTATTAAAATTAACAAATTTATCAGTTCCTGCATGAAGTGTTGTTGGAATGTAATGATATCTTCTTACACAGGATGGCCAGTTTATTTCTGATTCTCCATATCTTTCAGATTTAGGTGTTTCAACAGAACGATTATTATCTTCTATAACAAATACACATGGAAGATTCCATCCATCAACATACCTTACTGCTTCATAAAAATGACCTTGGTCTTCAGCACCATCTCCAACAAAACACCAAACTTTATTTTCACTTTTTTTCTTTTTCAAAGCCCAGGCAATTCCAGTTGCTATTGCAGGAGTTCCTGCAACAATTGCAGAAGAAATAAAATTTAGATTCTTATTATGAAGATGCATACCTTCTCCTTTTAAAATTTTTTCTTTTAATTCTTGTTTAGAGCCTCCTTTTAATAAATAATGATAATGTGAACGATGCGTAGAAAAAACATAATCTCCTGGTTTTATTTCCTTGAAAATTTCTATTAGCTGGTCTTCATTTCCTCCAGAAAGATGTACATAATATGGTATTTCAGCATTTTCCCACATTTGTTTTATTTGATCTTCAAACTCAATTAATTCTTGCCTGGTTATATTTTCTTTTTCTGTTTTTTGAGAGATCATTTTTTTAGCAGCCTCATAAACTCTTTCTACACTTATATCTTCCATACAATTTTTATTTTTAGAACAGGTTCTTTCAAAACAGGGCATGCACTCTTGAATAGGCTCTGGCAAAATCACTGTCCCGCGACCATAAAAATGGAATTCTTTATAAGGAGTAGGGCCAAAAAGACCAATAACTTTTTTCTTTAGCGCAAGAGCAATATGCAATCCTAAACTATCATTAGTTATAAGCATTTTACAAGAATTTATCCAATCCATATAAAAATACAGGTTAGTTAAGACATCATTGCCTGCTTTATCCTGCCTTGTTACAGACAAGCCGTCTTTTCTAAATAAGTTTTCCAATTCCTCCCATTTTTTCATTGGCCAAGCTTTAATAGGCCATTTTGTGCCAACAAAATTATTCAAACCAATATCATAAACCTCTTTTGTTTTTGGCTTGTATCCTAAGATATAATCTTCCCCTTTCCATCCTTCTCCAACTAATTCAAATAATAATTCCTGGATAGGTCTTTGATTTTGCATTTTATATTCTTTTTCAGAACTTACAGAAAAAACATTTTTTGCTTTATCATAGGCTTCTGAACTTCCAATTTGGGTATTAAAAGTAAAACCATATCTAGAAAATCTTGCCCTGACTTTATCAGCCAAAGCACAAATTCCTGGAATTTTTTCTAAGTTTATTACTATATCAAATTCTTCTGAGAGTAATTGCATTGTAGTTGTAAAATCATAAGGCAATAATCTTGCAATATAAGGATTTCCTTCTAATAATGGAAATGCGTCTGGTTCTGTAACCCAAGTAACCTGATCATTTCTGTATAAATGCAATAAAGGAGTAGCTCTTAAAACATCTCCTAGACTCATAATTCTTAGATTATTTTCTTTGTCTAATATTTCTGTATGACCTGTTTTTATAATCAAAACTTTTTGTTTTTCCATGTCTTATTTAAATTTTAAAATTACTTATAAAGATTTATATTATAAGATATACTTTTAAAGAATATGTAGGATGGATAGTAAGGATTTATAAATTGAAAAATTCCTGAAGGTTATAGAATAAAATGGAGTCTGTTTACGAGAGAAATAACAAAAAGGTAGTAATCATAATTTCTATTTCAAGTGATATTGGATTAGATTTAGCAAAAAAATATTCAGAATTAGGATATAAAATAATTGGAACCTATCGTTCTACAAAACTGTTAGATGAATTAAAGAGCATTCCTAATTGCTATTTATTCAAATGTGAAATGCTTGATAAAGAGAGCATAAATAGCTTTGTGAAAGATTTTGAAAAATTAAATCTTTCGTGGGATATTTTTATTTCTTGCACTGGAACACAAAAACCAATCGGAGACTTTTTTGAAGATAATTTTGATGAATGGAGTCAGTCTATTCATATTAATGCAATAGAGCCTCTAAGAGTATTGCATGGTTTATATAGATACAGAAACAAGAACCGAATAAGCAATATTATTTTATTTGCTGGGGGTGGAAGTGCAAATAAAGCTACAAAAAAATATTCTGCATATGCCCTTTCTAAAATTATGTTAACTAAATTTTGCGAAAATTTAGATTTTGAAAATGAAGATCTTAAAGTTTCTATTATGGGCCCCGGATGGACCAAAACTAAAATGCATTATGAAACTATAAATGAAGATAGAAGAAGGGTTGGAGAAAATTATGAAACAACTTTAAATTTTATGAAAAATGGAATTGGAACTAGTATGGAAGACATTTTTAATTGCATAGACTGGGTTTGTAATCAAGACAAAGAAGTAACTGGCGGAAGAAATTTCTCTGTTGTTTATGATAAATGGAAAGGAAAAGAATCTGAAGAATTAGCAACTGCATTAAAAGCAGATTTTAATATGTATAAATTAAGAAGATATGGAAACGAATGGGTTCCATTGAAAAAATAAATCTTTTGATAAATAAAATGAATGAAGAGCTAAGAATTAAAATTGCAGAAACAGTTTATAAGGCAGGAGAAGGCCATCTTCCTAGTTCTTTTTCCATTATAGATATTATTGCAACATTATATGGCAGATTCCTAAAGTATGATGCAAAAAACCCAGAATGGGATGGCAGAGATTATTTTATATTAAGCAAGGGACATGGATGTGTTGCACTTTATGTGATTCTTGAAAAATATGGGTTTATCTCTGAAAAAGATCTACAAAACCAATGCAAATATGGAGGGATTTTGGGAGGACATCCGGATTACACAAAAGTTCCTGGTGTTGAAGTTTCTGCTGGCTCCCTAGGGCATGGAGTAGTTACTGCTATGGGCATTGCTTTAGGATTAAAAATAAAGGATAAAAAGAATAAAGTAATAGCATTAATCGGAGATGGTGAGAGTAATGAAGGCACTGTTTGGGAAACTGCTCTTGTTGCTCCAAATTTAAAATTAGGCAATTTTTGCATTATAATAGATAATAATAAATCTACTGAACAAATATTGCCTATCCCTCACATGAAACAAAAATGGGAAGCTTTTGGATGGGAGGTTTATGAAGTTGACGGGCATTCAGAAGAAGAGTTAATTACTGCTCTTAACAAACTTTCCTTTGATTATGAATCCAAACCTAAAGTAGTTATTGCAAATACAATTAAAGGAAAAGGAGTTAGTTTTATGGAAGGCCATGGCCCATGGCATCACAAAGTTCCAACTGAAGAAGAATTAAAAAAAATAAGAGAAGAGTTATCAAATGGATAAAGAAAAAAGCATAAGACAGGAATTTGCAGATACTATGTTAGAAGTTGGAAAAAACGACTCTCGTCTAATAGTTTTAGTGGGGGATATAAGTCATTTTATTTTACAACCATTTGCTAAAACTTGTCCTAGAAAGTTTTACAATATTGGAATTTGCGAACCAACAATAGTGAATATGTCTGCAGGACTTTCAAAACTTGGTTTTATACCTATAATTCATACTTTTTCTCCATTTCTAATAGAAAGAGCTTTTGAACAAATAAAGCTTGATTTTGGATACCAGAAACTAGGATGCAATTTAATTTCAGTTGGAAGCGCATTTGATAACGGAGCACTTGGTTGCTCTCATCATTGTTATGATGATTTTGCACTGCTAAAAAATGTTGAAGGAATGCAAATTATTTATCCTGCAAGTTGTAAGGAGTTCAATCTACTTTTCAAACAAACTTATGACAATGGCTATCCCACTTATTTCAGAATTCCTGAAAAGAGTCATGGTATTAATTTTAAAGATGAAGAGATTATTTTCGGGGAAGGAATTCTTGTTCAAAAAGGTAAAGATATAACAATAATTGTAATTGGACCTCAATTAAAAACTGTATTAGATTCTATAGAACCTTTAGCAAAACTTGGAATTTCTGTTGAGATAATATATCTGCACACTATAAAACCCTATGACTCAAAAATTGTTAATAATAGTTTATTAAAAACAAAAAAATGTCTGATTATTGAAGAACATAGCATGTATGGAGGATTATTTGAAGATGTGTTAAGATCTGCAAAAGATTTAGATGGAGTTAAATATGCTGGGATTAACCTTCGGGATAAATATGTACGTGATTATGGCAAATATGAAGATCATTGTAACAGAATAGGATTTTCTGTGGAAGGGATTATTCAAAAAATTAAAGAAGAGCTAATAACCCCAGAAAATTAAATTTAAAGATATATTTTAATACTCAAGTTAATGAAAAAACAAATTGTTTTTGTTGAACATCCTAATACTACTTATACTTATAAAATAGCTAGAAGTTTAAAACTGACTGGAAGATATGAAACTGTTTTAATCACCTTTTCTAAGGTAGACAAAGATTTTTTTAGTAAAGCTTATGATAAAATTTTTGAATTTGAATTAAGCCACAAAGTTAATCCAAAAAATTTATTAAAATTTCCTTTGAGGATTATGAGCAAAGAATTTAGATATTTTTTAAGAAAAATAAGAAACTTAGACCCTTTTATTTTTCAGATTACAGGGCCTGATTTATTTACTGCTTTTATCATGTTTATATTAAATAAAAAACCCAAAATATATTTTGCTTATGATATTTGGGCATTTTATAATAGAAAGTTTTCAATAATGAATAACTTAAAAGTCAAAGAATTTTTCCAAAAAAGAATTGAAAAAATTTGTTTTAAAAAAGCAGATGGCATTTTGCATAAAAGTGCCCCAGAAAGCTTAAAATTATTAGGTTATTCTGTGAATAAGCCTGTTTTATCACCAGAAATATTGTGTTTGGATGAATTTGTTATCCCACCAAAGAAAAAACAAAAAAATAGAAAGTTACATTTAGTTTATGCAGGGGGACCAATCCCAGAATGTAAGGAAAGAATTTCTTTCTTAAAGATTATAAAAGAGATTACATCTCAAAAGATGCATTTTCATACTTATGGACCTTGTTTAAATAAAAAAGACAATTATTTATTTAAAGATGAAGCAAAAAAGAATCAATATTTTCATATGCATGATAAAGTCAATCCTGAAAAATTAAAAAAAGATATTTCAGAGTTTGATTATGGCATTGTTCCTGCATTTCTTAATGATTCTATAATCGACCCTAGACTTAAGAACACCTCTGTAGCAAACAAAATGTATGACTATACTGAAGCAGGAATTCCAATTATTTTAGGTGTGCCATGCGGGTTTGCTTCTAAAATAGTCAAGGAAAATAAAATAGGAATCTGTGTGGAATATAGAGATATAAAAAATTTAAAAAAAATTCTAAATAAAGTGAATTATAAAGAAATGCAAAATAATATTAAAAAAGCTCAGAATAAAAATAGATTAAGCAAGAAAATTAAAGAATTTGAAAAGTTTTATGAATTAGTTGTCAGTAAGTATAAAAAATCATAATTTAACCTACAATAGTCTTATAAATCTCTCTTGTTTTTAAATTCAAAGATTAAGATGAAAGAGCCTGACTTAACTGTAATAACCTCTGTTTATAGCGCAGATGAAGAATTTTTAAAGAAAATTTCCAATAGCATAAAATCCCAGGATTATTCAGGTAAAATAAATCATATATTTATTAATGATAATATAGAAAAACCTTTGAAAATTAAAGGATTAAAAATAATAAATAATGAAAAAAATATTGGGCTTGCAGGAGTTTGGAAAAAGGGATTTGAAATAGCTAACACAGAAATAATAGTCAGTTTAATGGATGATTGTCTGCCTGCTTCAAAGGATTGGCTTGTAAAATTAATTACTCCGCTTAAAGATAAGAATATAGCTGCAACTTCTTCAAAAGTAGAATTACCAAAAGAATTTTGGGAAAAATTTGATTTTTTTGCAAAAGCATTAACTGAAAAAGAACAAAGGATAATAATAATGCCAAAAGGATTTGATGAAAAAGGATGTGCTTACAAAAAATCTCTAGTAGAAAGTGTAGGGGGTTTTGATACTAAAAATTTTAGAAATGGGGGGGAGGATGCTGATTTAAGTTCTAAGCTTATTAAAAGATGGGAAATTATCAGTTCAGAAGCTAAAACCTATCATTTTCATCAAACAAATTTAAAAAAAAGAATTAAAAAAGAAATCCAATATGCTCAAATTGCAGGACTTACTGCTAGAAGACATTTTCTTACATATCCCTTAGGTTTTAAAATTCGAGTTATTTTAAGTATTTTTTTATTTTTTATTTTAATTGCTTCTTTATTCTTCAAATCTCTAAATTTTTGGTTAGTTTTATTATTAATATTCATTCTTTCTAATCTTAGACTTCCATTTCAATTTGCAAAATTATGGAGAAATCCTAAAATTTTATTAGTGCCTTTTCTTAATTTATTTGTGTATTTTTTATATACAATCCTCTTTTTAAGAGCATTGATATTTAAACCAGAGGTTTAAAGATTAGACTAATTTCTGATATCATAAAACAGATGCTCCAAAAAAACAAAAAATAATTTAATCATTAAACAACCACTATATTTATAAATAAAAAATATAAAAACATATTGTGGAAAAATATAAAATACTTATTTTGATAAATATATTAATAAGAATACCTTTATTATTTTTAACACCTATCTCCATATTTGGTGATGGGCTTGTCACTTCTATATTCCATTCTTATCAATTAATAAATTTTAATTTTATGTTCCCAGACCCGCCTTTGTTTTTTTTAATTGAAGGGTTATTAACATTTATTTTTTCAGGAAGAGTATTAGAGTTTTTCTGGAAAGTTCCTGCTTTTTTGTTTTTTATTGGATTTTTGTTTTTATTACCTCAAGTATATAGAATATTAAAATTAAATGAAAATGAAAAATTATTATTAACTGCGTTATTAATATTTCCTACATCAAGTCTATTATATGGTTCAAGTATAATGATTGAAATGCTTGTTTTGTTTTTTGCTTTTGCAATTTTTATATTAATAGAAAAAACAGAGATGATGGGAAAAACTAATTATTTTATTATGGCGATTTTAACTTCTTTAATGTTATATTCAAAACAAACCGGACTCTTTATTTTGATGGGATTTTTTATTTATATTTTTTTTAAAAAGATACCAATAAAGAATAAATTTTTGTTTATCTTATCACTGACCTTGGGTTTTGTAACCTACCTTGGATGGAGCTTAAAGAATTATGTTTTAAACATAGCTCCAGTAGCTACAGTAAAAGAAGCCATATTTATTCCTACAATTAGTTTTTTTACATCTGATCTATTAACAAATATAATAACTTCTGCAAAGGAAACCTACCTTAGATTTTGGTTTATCCCCTTATTAGGGCAGGTGAATTTTAAGGGGATTTTTTCTGTGGCTTATTTAGGATATTATATTCTTTTTATAATCTTAACATTGTTTTTAAGTTTTGCAATAATTTTTGGTATTATTAAATTTGGAAGAAGAAATTTTAGTTATATTCTTTTAATCTTACCATTATGTAGTTTTGCTGTTTTATGGGGTTTTTTTGTTGGAGTATATGGAGATATAGGTAGATATTCATTTACATTTCATTTATTTATTTACTTTTATGCAGTAAAATTTATTGAGAACATTAAAAATATAAAGATTAAGAGATTAATCTATGTTCTTATAGTATTGTTGGTTATCTTATTTGTTATGACTGCTTATGCAACTGCTTTTAGAATGATAAATAAGGACAGCCAAATAAGACAAATTGCAAACATAATAAAGAATGATAATTTTACAGTTATACCAGATAACTCTTTTGCTAGAGCAACTTTAGGATATTATTCTGGAAAGAAAATCCAAGAAGTAATAGAAATAGATAAAGAAATTAAAATTCCAAAAAATATGATTTTTAAATCGCAGGACTATCAAATCTTCCTAAAAAATGAAACCTATTATATCTCTGAAAGTTGAAACAAGAGGTTTACAACATAATGTTTTTAAACTAAAAACAGATTTTGGTTCTAAAAATAATAAAAAGGTTTAGGAGGTCATACAAATAATAAAAAATGAAAAACAAAGCAAATACTCTTAATAAATTAATTAAATTAAATGCTTATATACTAGCTTTAATTGGGATGATATTTATTATATCATTTATAATAATAATATTCATTTGGGTTCATAATGTAAATGAGTTTATGAGTAGTAGTGAAGCAACTTGTTTTAAAAATCAGGCAATAGCCATTTGTGAAATGAATAAAATGAAATTTAGAAATTTATATGCTAAAAATGGTGAGTATGATTTTAGAGGTTATATAAATAGTGCAGATTATGAAGATTCTTATTTTGAAGAAAACGACAAAGAAAAATGTGGAGGTTATTATGGCTAAAAAATTACAGGAGAAAAAATGAAAAAACTTAATTTAGGTTGTGGTATGAATTGCAAAAAAGGTTGGATTAATTTAGATAAACATAAACTTCCTGGGGTCAATGTAGTACATGATTTAAATAAGTTTCCTTATCCTTTTAAAGAAAATGAATTTGATTTTGTTTATGCAAGCATGATTCTTGAACACCTTAATGATTGGGTTAAAGCTATGGAGGAGATTCACAGAATTATGAAAAACAAAGGGGTTTTGAGAATACATGTTCCTTTTTTTCCA
>Ga0315281_10001598_pt1 | contig 33619 bp, 27 predicted proteins | sample YL17G07_0_MG_FD_204540 | JGI IMG/M metagenome (GOLD analysis project Ga0315281, IMG submission 204540) | Sediment microbial communities from Yellowstone Lake, YNP, Wyoming, USA - YL17G07_0 | ecosystem: Environmental > Aquatic > Freshwater > Lake > Sediment | place: USA: Wyoming | collected...
TTCCGGCCACCTTTCCGACAACAGGCCGAAAAGCGGCCGCCTTCCCGTCGGAAGAGGTGGCCGGCTTCGCCCGGAATGGTGGCCGCTTTCCGTCGGAATACCCGGCCGGAATCCCTCGGAATACGCAAACGACCGCTTTCATCTCGTTAAAATCTGTTTTCTGTAATGACGCGCCGACCTGCTTTCTCAATATACCACCTCCGGAGTGAGAGTTTCAACAAAAAGGGCCAAGTGCAGGCCTTGATTTTCCCAACCGATTTTGCTATATATTTGTTGAATTTTTCGCGAATCATACTTTTTCCCAAGTTCTTCGCCTCAGAAAATGGACTGAGAATCAGAAGGAGCAATATGGCGGCCGATAAATCGTACAATCCATTTGAAATGGCCCAAGCTCAGTTTGACAGAGTCGCTGATCTTATGGATTTGGACAAGGCGAGCCGAGAGTTGCTCCGTTATCCCATGAGGGAATATCATTTCAGCATCCCCGTTCGCATGGACGACGGCAACGTCCAGATATTCAGGGGGTTCAGGGTTCAGCATAACGATGCGCGCGGCCCCGGCAAAGGGGGAATCCGTTTCCATCCCATGGAAAATATTTTTATAGTTCGTGCACTCGCGATGTGGATGACGTGGGAATGTGCGGTGGTTGATATCCCGTTGGGCGGAAGTAACGGCGGTGTCGTGTGTGACCCGCACAATTTGAGCCCCCGAGAGCATGAGCAACTCTGCCGCGGATGGGTACGTCAAGTGGCAAGGAATGTGGGTCCCCATTTAGATATTCCGGCTCCCGATGTGATGACAAGCCCTCAAATGATGCTGTGGATGCTCGATGAGTTTGAGACAATCCATGGAGGCAAGTATCCCGGTTTTATCACCGGCAAGCCTGTCAGCATAGGAGGCTCGCAAGGCAGGAGGGAGGCGACCGGCTACGGAGTCGTTATCACGCTCAGGCAAGCGCTCAAGGATCTGAATCTGAAGGCTGAACATACTCAAGCCAGTGTTCAGGGATTCGGCAATGTGGCCCAACATGCGGTTGAACTGTACCAGCGGATAGGCGGGACCGTAACCTGTGTCTCATGCTGGGATCAGGGTGATAAAAAGTCCTATAGCTATCGTAAGAAGCAAGGCATCCGTCTCGAAGAGCTCTTAAAGATCACGGACTCCTTTGGTGGTATTGATAAAGTGAAGGCCAGGGATTTTGGCTATGAAAGACTACCCGGCGAAGCCTGGATTGAGCAGGATGTCGACATTCTTATCCCGGCAGCTATTGAGAATCAAATAACCATCGAGAACGTGAACAAGATCGGCAAGCGCGTGCGGATCATTGCCGAGGGGGCTAGTGGGCCGACCACACCTGAGGCTGACGCCGTGCTTGACGAACGGGACATTTTCAGGATACCGGACTTCTTGGCGAATGCCGGCGGCGTGACCTGCAGCTACTTTGAACAGGTTCAGGGCAACATGAATTATTACTGGGAGAAAGACGAGGTCCTGGCTAAGCTTGATGCCAAAATGACGTCGGCCTATATCGAGGTCCGAGAACTTTCAAAAAAAAAGAGACTGAATATGAGAGATGCCGCCTACGTCATCTCCATCAATCGAGTCGCTCAAGCATGCCGGGATCGTGGATGGGTATAGCCGATAGAGATTACGGGGGTTGGCATTATCCATGAACAAGCCCGATAAACGGCCAATATCTGGGCAAGACATCCCGGAGTTTCAAGGGGAGTTTTTTGATTCCGACAGGCGGATGACCTCGATCGGATCGGGCTCCATCGGCGCCAAGGCCAGCGGATTGGCCTTCATCCATGACGTCTTGAGATCGAAACTCAGCGCCCAGGACTCCGCTCAGATTCAAATCAGCATTCCGTCCTTGACGGTCATCCGCACCGATGTCTTCGATGCGTTCTTGAAGAGAAATGCCCTGAACGACCTGGCCTATTCAGAATCTGCCAACGACGTCATCGCCCATGCTTTCCAAAAGGCCCTGTTGCCCGCAGAAATCCTCGGCGACTTGCGTCGGCTGATTGAAAAGGTCCATACGCCGCTTGCTATCCGATCTTCCAGCATGCTGGAAGATGCGCTCAATCACCCCTTCGCCGGCGTCTATGTCACGAAAATGATCCCCAATAATCAGCCGAGCCCCGATATCCGCTTTCAGAAGTTGATGGAAGCCATCAAGCTTGTCTACGCGTCCACGTTTTCAAAATCTGCCAAGGATTACCTCAAGGCGATCAGGCGTTCTCCATACGACGAAAAAATGGCCGTGATCATCCAAGAGGTGGTCGGTGCGCTTCATGCTGATCGTTTCTATCCGAACGTATCGGGCATAGCAAAATCGTACAATTTCTATCCCATAGGCCGCTCAAGACCTGAAGATGGCATGGCTAGCCTTGCGTTGGGTTTGGGAAAAACGATAGTTGATGGCGGAACATGCTGGACATACTCCCCTGCTTATCCCGGCATCAGCACCCCGGTGGCCTCCGCAGGCGAACTTATAGAACAAACTCAAAACGAATTCTGGGCTGTTCATATGGGAAAGCCGCCGGCCTATGATCCTATCCAAGAGACTGAGTACTTGGTGCGGTTGAATCTCTCCGATGCAGAGGCGGATGGCACGCTGAGCCACATCGCTTCAGTTTATGATGTCCAGGAAGATCGGATTTCCACAGGACTTGACCGCGAAGGGCCGCGGGTGCTCAACTTTGCCGGCTTGCTCGGCCTGAAAAGAGTTCCCCTGAATGACGTGATCAGTTCTCTCTTGAGCATATCTCAACAGGCTCTTGGGGCTCCGGTGGAGATTGAATTTGCCGCGACGTTTAATCCCCATCGTTTCGGGTTTCTGCAAATCAGGCCGATGGTTGTGCCTGGCGACAAAATTGATATCGCTGAAGAAGAACTCAAAGGGGAGAATGTCTTATTAGCGTCCGAAAATGTTTTGGGGAATGGAATTATCGAGACGATCCGGGACATTGTCTACGTTAAGCCACAAGAGTTTGAAGCCCAATACTCTCCGCGTATCGCTTTGGAATTGGAGACGGTTAATAGAGGACTTCTTGAGAAAGGACGGCCTTATTTGCTCATTGGATTTGGCCGATGGGGAAGTTCAGATCCCTGGGGTGGGATACCGGTCGAATGGGGACAAGTGTGTGGCGCGAAAGTGATCGTGGAAGCGACACGACCGACAATGAACTTCGAACTGAGCCAAGGATCACATTTTTTCCACAATCTCAGCAGTTTCGAAGTCTGCTATTTCTGTGTTCCCTATTCAGGTGAATACGCGATCGACTGGGAATGGCTAAGCCGGCAGGAGGGTGAGCAGGAGACGCGGTTCGTTCGCCATGTCGTGTTGCAGACCCCCTTGCAGGTTAAAGTCGACGGAAGAAGCGGCCGGGGTGTCATTCGCGCGCCTCGATCTGACGGGGGGAAACATCATAAGCATCATGGACAAATCTGTTGAGAACCTGCTATACGCTCTCAAAGAGCGGGCCAAGGAGCTGAACTGTCTTTATGAAGTGGAAGGGCTCTTCAGCAAGCCTGATGCCTCCCTATCAGCCATTCTAGAGGGAATCGTCCGCGCCATTCCGGCAGGATGGCAGTATCCAGATGTGTGCCAGGCAAGAATCACATATGGCGCACAATCGTTTCAGTCCCCAAACTTTAAAGAGACGCCGTGGGTTCAAAGCGCCAACATCACCGTCCAGGACGAAGTTGTCGGAAAAATAAGCGTCTATTATACCGATGAGAGGCCCATGGCCGACGAAGGCCCATTTCTAAGGGAAGAACGTAAGCTCATCGATACAATTGCTGACCGTCTCGAACGCCGACTTTTCCATGAGCGACTTAAGGTCGTGTTCGAAAAGCAGACTGTTGGTGAGGAACAAAGAGGTCCATGTTGGGTTGTGCTCGACCTGTTGAAAAGGACGGACTTGAAGCTTTTGAAACACGTCACAAGAAAAATGCTCAACTATCTGTCATGGTCCGGGATTCCGGACGCCAACACGCTGTTGGAACAAATCAGCCCAGCCTCGATGTCCGGGCAAGATGATGTTCTGCAGGGCATGAATCGGCCATCCCTGTCAAAGGTGGCCAATGACCTCGTGGGAGTTTCCGACGACATATTTAGGATGGCCGAAAAGTACTTGGGCGAGAAGGAAGTCTTAGATACTATTCAGAAGTGGATCATGGAGGACCGCTCCAATTTTCTGGTCAAAGTTCTGGAAGATCCCGGTTCAACATTGGCGCAGATCACCAATGCCATCGAACGATTTCATCATCTGACCCCGCACGGATTGAACCTGCCCACAGCGAGAGAAAAAGGATTCCGCGTGTCGCTCATTCGAAAGCTTCTCAACGATGATCTGCACTTCATCAATATCGCCAAAAAGTATCTCGAGGTTAACGATTTTCATGATTTGTTGCGTCATATCATCTTCCCGGCAGGCAGCCAGGGAAAACTCGGCGGCAAAGGCTCGGGTCTTCTCCTCGCGGCCAAGATTTTAAAGAAGTCTTCCACGGACAATGAGCTCCTCCGGGAGATTAGAACTCCGAAGACTTGGTATATCACTTCCGACGGCCTAATGAATTTCATCAACAATAACGACCTCGAAGAAATCGTTGAGCAAAGGTACGAGGATATTGAACGGGTCCGACAGGAGTATCCGTACGTTGTCCATCTTTTCAAGAACTCCTCGCTGCCGTCCGAAATCGCGAATGCCCTTTCCGTCGCGCTCGACGATCTCGGCGAGCGTCCTCTCATCGTCAGGAGCTCAAGCCTCTTGGAGGACCGCATTGGAACCTCATTTGCCGGCAAATACAAAAGCTTGTTCATCGCCAATCAAGGGGCAAAACAAGAGAGGTTGCGAGCCCTCATGGATGCCATTGTGGAAGTCTACGCATCGATATTCAGCCCGGATCCCATTCAATATAGGATTGAGCATGGCATGATCGATTTCAATGAGGAGATGGGCATCCTCATCCAAGAAGTCGTCGGGAAAAAAGTCGGCCATTACTTCATCCCGGCATTTGCTGGAGTCGCCTTCTCTCGTAATGAGTTCCGTTGGTCGCAGCGTATTCGAAGAGAAGATGGACTGGTGAGAATGGTCCCGGGATTGGGAACGCGCGCAGTGGATCGATTGAGTGATGACTATCCGATTCTGGCGGCCCCCGGACAGCCAAACCTGCGGGTGAATGTCACAAACGATGAAAAAATACACTACTCGCCGAAGAAGGTCGATGTCATCAACTTGAACACAAACTCATTCGAGACGATAGAGGTCAGGCAGCTTCTCCAGATGTATGGAGACGAGTATCCGTTGATCAACCAGATCGGTTCGGTCTTTCGGAATGACCGGCTTGAGCCGCTGGGGCGGTTGGGAACCGATTTTGAGAAGGATGACATCGTCTTGACATTCGACGGACTCATCAACAACACTCCGTTCATGGAGCAAATTCGCTCCATTCTCAAGGTTCTCGAAACCGAGCTGGCAACCCCCGTTGATATCGAGTTCGCACATGACGGGACAAGTCTGCATCTGTTGCAGTGCCGGCCGCAAAGTTACACAAAAGCCTCTCAGCCGCCCGCGATTCCGAGAGATATACCGCAAGACAGAATTCTCTTCACGGCGAACCGGTATATCACGAATGGAACTGTTTCGGGCATTACGCACATTGTTTACGTCGAGCCACAGGGATATGGAGAACTGATGAACCGATCCGATCTCCTGGCCGTGGGCCGGGCCGTAAGCAGGATGAATCAAATCCTGCCGAAGCGTCAGTTCATTCTCATGGGGCCCGGTCGCTGGGGCAGTCGAGGAGATATCAAACTTGGAGTGAGCGTTTCCTATTCGGATATTAACAATACGGCGATGATTATTGAAATCGCCCGGAAACAGAAAGACTATGTGCCCGAGCTCTCCTTCGGCACTCATTTCTTTCAGGACTTGGTTGAGGGCTCTATCCGTTACCTTCCTCTTTACCCGGATGACAGGGGCGTCGTGTTCAATGAGGAATTTTTTGCGAATTCGAAAAACATTCTGCCCGACATTCTCCCGGAATATTCTTCCCTTTCTGATACGATTCGTGTGATCGACCTAGCGGACTCTGCGGATGGTCAAGTCTTACAAGTTCTCATGAATGGCGAGAAAGATGAAGCGGTCGCAGTCTTAGTAAAAGCCGCGACAGAAACAATGATGGCCGCCGAAAGACCACAGGGAGAGGAACACCAAGAGAAGAAAGACGACGCTCACTGGCGATGGCGACTCAGCGGTGTTGAACGTATGGCTGCCAGGATGGACGCTCAACGGTTTGGCGTGAAAGCATTCTATATTTTCGGGAGTACAAAAAACGCGACGGCCGGCCCTCAAAGCGATATCGATATTCTTATTCACTTTAACGGAACAGTCAAACAAAGAAAAGAGTTGATGAGCTGGCTTGAAGGCTGGAGTCTTTGTTTGAGTGAGACCAACTACCTGCGAACCGGACGCAAAACGGAGGGGTTGCTCGATATTCATATTGTGACGGATGAGGACATCAAGAGCAGGACCAGTTTTGCTGCCAAGATCGGCGCTATCACGGACGCACCCAGATTGCTGCCGATGGGTAAGGATGTGAAAAGATAGCCGGCCGCAAATCAAATAAGCTCTCTCGATGAGGCTTCAAGGTCATCGAGTCTGAAGCGGACCAGCGCCAGTTCGGGTCCGTCGTGCGCAGCAGAATATGTATGGGTCCTACCGATCTTGTCTTTCCACAAACCGGTGATTCGAGCGGATTCGTGGACGTGTCCGTGTAGAGTCAAGAGCGGTTGATGTGTTTCAATGAATCGTCTAACGGCGATACTTCCGACGTTTAGATCAAGCGGCACATGATCGACCATCCTGCCGTCCAGGGCGGCCCGGTCGAGGTTGGTTTGATAGGGGGGGCTGTGAAAAAGAAAGATCGCGTTGGAGAGATCGTCCTTTCCGACGAGATGTTCAAGATCGGCTTTGATGGTTGTGTTTCTCAGAACGGAATCCGGAACTGGAACGGAATGCATCCCCTCCTCAGGGCTTATGCAGTCCGGGTCGACATATCGTGAGACATCATAGCGTTCCCAATCTTTCAATCTAAACGGCGTGGGCGGGACACAGGCATAACCGATAACCAAGAATTCCGACAACTTGGCCCGCCGATTATGGACATACTCCCAAAGGCCCAGCTCGGTTCCAGCCAAAATCGCCGGTTCGGCAGAGCGCATATCATCATTTCCCAGGATAAGAAGAACTCCGGGATAATCTTTCCCAAGCGTCTTCTTTAATTGTGCGAATCTCGGTGCTAAGAAGTCGTTGGCAAAATCGGGAAAAGCCTTGTGGGTTGATGACATCGCGAGCAAGTAAGATGGGAACAAGTCTCCTCCGAGAAACACCGCCGTCGGATGCTCCCGCATAATAGCCTGAAAAAGCTTCTCGTAACGATCGGTACGTCCATGCAAGTCGGAAACAAAAAAGCAAGTCGATGCGTCGGAAAATGGAGTGCCGGATATTCTGTGTAAACCTCTTTTTCGCATTTAAGCACACTCACGCAAGCCGTCTCCAGAATAAGTCATCAGCTCCAAGTATATTATAATCCAAACCCTTTGGTTCATGCCCCCAAATTCCCGTACTCAGGCCGCCCCTCCCCCTCGCGCGACTTGAATAATCCGCTCCCGGGGAATATAATTCCAAGTCGCGTTTAGCGGAACTGTTGCATCTCCGCATGCAATCATACATCAATTTCAGAAGGGAGTTTCTTAATGGCTACCAAGGGGTTCAATCCGTTCGAGATGGCCCAGAAGCAGTTCGACGGCATCGCGGACCTTCTCGAGCTTGATCAACCGACACGGGAGCTGCTCCGGCAGCCCATCCGAGAATATCATTTTTCGATCCCCGTCCGGATGGACGACGGCAGCGTTCGCGTTTTCCGCGGCTTCCGCTGCCAGCACAACGACGCCCGTGGACCCTGCAAAGGCGGCATCCGCTTCCACCCCCAGGAGACGATCGACACCGTCCGGGCCCTGTCCATGTGGATGACCTGGAAGTGCTCCGTCGTCGACATCCCGCTCGGCGGCGGCAAGGGCGGCGTCATCTGCGACCCGCACGACCTCAGCCCGCGCGAGCAGGAGCGCCTCTGCCGCGGCTGGATCCGCCAGATCGCGAAAAACGTCGGCCCGCTGAGCGACGTCCCGGCCCCCGACGTCATGACCAACCCCCAGCACATGCTGTGGATGCTCGATGAATTCGAAGCCATCCGCGGCGGCAAGTACCCCGGCTTCATCACCGGCAAGCCCGTGGGGATGGGCGGCTCTCTCGGCCGGACCGAAGCCACAGGCCACGGCCTCGTGTACACCCTCCGCGAAGCCCTGAAGGAGCTGAAGATCCCGATCGAGGAGACCACGGCGGCCGTCCAGGGTTTCGGCAACGTGGCCCAGTACGCGATTCAGCTCTACACCCAGCTCGGCGGCAAGGTCGTCTGCGTTTCCTGCTGGGACCAGAACGACCAGACCTCCTACACCTACGTCAAGAAAAGCGGCGTCAGCCTCGAAGAGCTCCTGGCCATTACCGACCGCTTCGGCGGCATCGACAAGGCCAAGGCTGCGGCCCTCGAATACGAACGGCTGCCGGGCGACGCCTGGATCGCCAAGGACGTCGATATCCTCCTCCCCTGCGCCATCGAGAACCAGGTCAACGCCGAGACCGTGAAGAAAATCGGCCCGCGGGTCAGGGTCATCGCCGAGGGCGCCAACGGCCCCACGACCCTCGAGGCGGACGCCGTGATCAAGAATCGCGGCATTTTCGTCATCCCCGACTTCCTGGCCAACGCCGGCGGCGTCACCTGCAGCTACTTCGAGCAGGTCCAGTGCAACATGAACTACTTCTGGACGAAGGAAGAAGTCCTCCAGCGGCTCGACGAAAAGATGACGGCGGCGTTCCTGGCCGTCAGCGAGCTGGCCCGGACCCGGAAGCTCTACATGCGGGACGCGGCCTACGTCATTGCCGTCAGCCGCGTCGCCAACGCCTGCAAAGATCGCGGTTGGGTTTAAAATAAGGGGGCCTGAGCGACGGATCTCAGCCCTGAAACATGGTCCAGCCAAAAAGTGAGTCTATTGGCTTTTCAGTTTCCAAGGAATAACGCAAAGAATCCCGGATCTAACACGACAAAAAGTTGACACTCCTGCAGTGACGGCCCACGAAGTTAGTCCCGTAACTCACTCATAAAAAAACAATTAATGGCCTTCCAAAAAAGCGGCTTTGTGCCTTCCTGATCCACGGCGGCTTTGCCGGCACTGCCGAAGGCGGTGTGTCGCCTGTTCGAGCGAGGACTGGGGCACTTGAATTTCCTCTCATATGAGCCTTTGCGATCAACTGACGACATAAATAGTAAGGGAGGATCGGGGCTCAGCGCAACCGAAAGAGCAGGCTTGCGGTAACCGAGAAGTAGCGCCAGTTCGGCGCCGTTACGACCCCGACGGGAGAGAAGGGGGCGCTATATGCCTCAGCCTCGACCCGCCATTGGACTGAAGAAGCAAGGTCCACGGAAAGCATGGACCAGCCACGCAGAGCGAGCTTCCACGATCCGACGGCTTCTCCGTGTTTCGCGAGACGTTGGATTCCGGCCCCCAGGTCTAGAGCGAGGCTTGCTCTGCCGCTCCCTCCGACCTCCCAATAGGTAGCACCCTCGAGTGTCTCAACTCGTCTCGGCGCGAAATATCCCGCTGCGGTCGCTCTGGAGAAACCGAGCCGATGGTACTGGACCGAGAACTCGCCTTGCCAGCCAATGGGCAGCACGAGAGACGCGTCTCCCTGAAGCCGCGTGTTGGCTTCTTCGACCAGGGTTTCGATCATAGCCGCGCGTCCACCCGTTCGGAGGCGCAGCGCCCCCAGGGGCAGCTCGATTGAAAACCGGCCCTCATCCCGAATCGCCCGGTTCGCTACAAGGAGCGGCGTCGTGCCGAGCACCAGCCTCTGCGCCCGGAGGTCGAACGCCGGGGAGCCATCGGGGCTTCGCCAGCGAAGCCGAAAGTCCCCCACAGGCGTTATCCAAGAAGCCATCCCCGGCATGATAAATTGGTCCAGCCCAAAGGATAACTCGGTGCGCACAGCCATGCTTGGCCGGCCTTCGAGCCGGAGTATTCCCGCGTTCATATTCGCGGACGAAAACCCGTCGCTAATGTTTGCATGCCAGGCGCGCGCGCCGAGCCGGAAGCCGCCTCTGACCGCCATGTCCGCGCCCAAACCGGCACGCCAGGTGCTGTTGCCGTCCGAATCGCGTTCATATCCGCCCAGAGGTTCGAGTCCCGGCGCGGCGCGCAGCCTGGCTTTGGCCAGGCGCTCCCGGATGTCCTCGGCCTTGGGGGCCAGCCTGGCCGCACGCTCGTAGCTCCGCTTTGCCTCGAACGCCTTGCCCAGCCGGAGGTATTTGTCACCGACGGCCACCCAGCCCCAAGCGTCGTCAGGTTCGAGATCGGTGTATTTTCGGAACCAGGCAAGCGCTTTCTCGTCGTTCCTGGAGAGTTGTCCCAGGCGGTAAACCGCGCGCGACTGATAGGGGTCGAGCTCGAGGACCTGGCGGTAGAGCCGCTCTGCGAGGGCACGATCCTCCTCTTTGAAAGCGGCATCGGCGCGTCCGAGGAGTTCCTTGACGTCGGTCTGGCCGGCCAACGGCAGCGCTAAAAGGATAGCCGCAAATAGGATGGCCCAGACGCTGATGTGTTTCGTAGCCACTTATCTTTTCCTCCCCACAAGCCGGGCGACCTGTACGGCCAGAAGAACGAGCGCGAGTGTCACGAATCCGGCCGCGACAGCCGCCCAGCGCAGGATATTATCGGATTTTGCCCGCAGCGCTGCGTTCACACCTGCGGCCGCCTCGAAGATCCGCGCGGCTGGACCCACCAGCCAGCCCAGCAGCCATCCGGTCACCCAAATTCCCAGAAAGACTCCCACGGCAAGGCCCGTCAGCCGGGCCACTTCGTCCCAGTCGACAATCTGCCGGCGTACCGATCGGACGGCACCCCGCAGCGGAAGAAGGAGGGCGGCCAGGATATAGAAGAGTCCGCCGAGACCCGTCCCAGGAACACCCGCTGTCACTTAATGCCCCTTCTCATACACAAGAAAAGTCCGATGACGCACAAATTCCGCCCAAACGGCCATCAGAAAGAAGACGGCGTTCACGGTCCTGAGCACAAAGTAGCTCGGGATGCTGACAAGGGCGCGTCCGACCTCCCGGCGTCGAAGAGCTCCGACCGCCACCGGAACCACGATGGCCGGGATATCGATGACGTAGCCGAGCAGGAAGTAAGGATTTTGAAACACAATGGCGGCCAAAGGCAGCAGCAAGAGATAAACCAGGGACGCGACAACCGCATCCCAGCAGGCCACGGCCACGGCCGAACGCAAGAAGGGCACGTCCAGGATATCATGCCGGTGGAGCCGGATGTTCTGCACAAAGCCATGCGACCACCGCCGGAGCTGTCGTTTAAGGAAGCCGTAGGAGTGCGGTTCGATGGGATAGCAAACGGACTCCGGAACAAAACGTACGGAATGTCCCTCTTTGTATAAGGTCCAGGTGAGGTCCATGTCCTCGGCGAGCGTTCGCGTTAGCCAGCCGCCGGCCGCCCGCAGGGCGGCGGTCCGGTACATCGAAAAGCACCCCGAGCTGATGAGTGGGGCGCCATACTGGTCCTGGACTCTTTTGTAGAAGGTGAAGGCAAAAAGATACTCGACGTAGCGGCCCCGTTCCCACACCGTCTTGATGTGCCGGGGCAGGACGCTACCGCAGGCGGCGGCCACGTTGGGTTCGGAGAAAGCGGAGAACAGCCTCTCAATGGCGTTGGGAGCCAGGGTCGTATCCGCGTCGATCGCGACGGTAAACTCGGTTTGCACTCTGGCCAGGGCAAAAGTCTGAGCGCCCGCCTTGGAGCCGGTCCCGGCGGGAGGGCGGAGGACGGTGACGCCAAGGCTGCGGGCCAGATCTCCTGTGCCGTCCGTCGAACAATCGTCCACGACCACGATTTCGGCCGGCTTCAGGGTTTGGTTCTGGAGGCTGAGGATGGTCTCGGCGAGCGTGCTTGATTCGTTATAGGCGGGGACGATGACCGTGATGGAAGCACCATACGGGGGAAGCGGGCCTTCGATCAATAACGGGCTTGTCATTTGGGTTTCCTAATCCGTTCACGCCATCCATTATAGTCCTCGGCCGGCTTTTCCATGAATCACCCGTCGCGGTGATATCCTAGGGGATTTTTTCACCGTCGAACAGATTATTCGCACGCTTGTCCTGAACTTGGGGGAGAGGAAACTCGGATCCTCATGGTTCGCTTTCCTAATCCAGGCCGGCTTTGCCGGCACTATCGAAGGCGATGTGTCGCCTGTTCGAGTCAGGCCAGGGGCACTTCTCTACTTCGGGTCGATGGGCGTAAAAATGCCAACTTCTTTTTCAATGATCCGCGCCAGATCAAGAGATCGGCTCTCTTTGAAAAGCGGGCTGATGATTTGAACGGCCTGGGGGATCCCGTTCGCGACAGCGACGGGCAAAGCCACCGACGGGAGCGCATGCAATTCCTCCGCGCTCATTCGCCATAGGTTATTTGTCGGAGACTCGGATTTTTCGAACGCCGCGGGGCGAAAAGGCGAGGACCTGAAACGGCTCCTTGTCCGGCCGTCCCGCCGAGATGTGAAGTTCGGGATTCCGGCCCAGGACCATGATGGTGCAACCGTAGGTCCCCGCGTTGTTGATCCCCGGAGCGCGGTTCTGGAAGAGGGCCTTGAGGCTGACAAGGTCGATCGCGGCGGAGTTGTCCTTGAGCACCCGGCTGAGATAATTGAACCGCGGACAGAGGGCCCGATATTGACCCAAGGTTATCCCCCTGCGCTTCAAGGTTTCCGGGAATCTCGGGTTGAAGTCGTCGTTGATCATGGGATGGTTGGTATGATAAGTGAATTCCGCGCCCTCGAAGGGGATGAATGCGGACATCTTCCCGGCCGAGCGCTCGAAGCAGCCGACATCGGCCGGCCCGCCTATGACGTAGTTCTGCGGCGCCGCGGGCTGGATGTCCTGAAGGAACATCACCGCCCGCTCGTAGGTTTTTTGGCGCAGAATTCCCCTGATGGCGAAGGCCACGGGGAGCCCTTTCGGGGAATAGGCGAGCTGGGTGACGGCGTTGACGCAGACGGCGACCGAACGGCTGTTCAATCCGTTGGCGGCCACGACTCCCGGGATCGTAAAGACGAGGGTTTCCAGGTCCTCCCGCTTGTCCCGGATGCGAAGGACCGTATCAAAACCGTGATAGAAGGCCGGGATATCAAGAGGTTGGGCGACATAAGCGGGGTTTCCGTTCCTCTTTCCGGCGGCGATCGAAGTGCATTTGGAGAGGCCCAGGTCGTCGTCCATGGCCCAGATTTCGTCGACGAGCTGGTAGGCGTACATCGTATCGAAATCCAAACCGGCACCGTCGGCGATGCCGTGGACTTCATCGAGGAGGCCCGGCGTCCAGCGATTGATGGCAGGCTGGAAATCCGTCTTCTTCAGGAGATTCCTGATGAAGACCTCCGCCGGTACCCGGTAAGTCTTTTCCAGGTCCTCTTTCCAGCGTTTGACCAGCTCCCGGATTTCCGCCTTGAGGGCCCGGCCGTGGACCATCCCCATCCGGTAAGGCGTTCCCGCGAGCTCGACAATCCTGAGTTTTCCCGCCTGTCCGGGCACGGAGCTGTCGCCGGCTGGAAAGGCCGGCGATTGGACGATAGCGACCAAAAGCAGGAGCGCAATCCCATTCGCCGATAAATCCGTCAGGAGTTTTCTTTTTTGCATCTGGCTGTGTTTCCGTCCGGACGTCCCGAATAATGTCGTTGTTTCCTCATGCCGTTGCTACTATACTTTCCGCGGAGAGCGCAATCAAGGGACAGCGCTCAGTTTTGACGGCACTCGCGCCTGAGGGTCTTCCTGAATTCTTGTTAAGGTAAAGTTCAGTGGAGAAATCCCCGCCCGGGTGCTATGTTCGAATTCCCTTGAGGTCTGCATCAAGAACATGCTAATCATCGAAGACGAAAGCAGAGGCGTCCCGACCCTTCCCATAATCCCTCCTTTTGAATCGCAAATTTCCGCAGAGCGTGGCGTAATCACGTCCTCCTCCGGATGCGGAAGGTGATGGATGGCCATACGGCACGTTGCCTTGCTCATCCTCGTTATCGTATCGGTGGTCTTGGCGATCGCTGAGCTTGTCAACCTGCATTTTTTCTTTAGGAAGAGTCAGGCGGCGACGCCACTCAAGCGATGCCCTCCGGTTTCCATCATCAAAGCCCTCAAGGGCATCGACGCCCATCTCATCGAAAACCTGGAATCGTTCTGCAACATGGATTATCCGGATTATGAAATCATATTCGCCGCGGCAAGCTCCGACGATCCCGTCATCCCCCTCATCCATCATTTCATGAGCCGGTCCGGCCAAAAGAACATGAAACTCGTCGTTGATCCGTCAACGATAGGATATAATCCCAAGGTCAACAACCTTCATAACGGCACGAAGGCTTCGACAGCCGAAATCCTCATCTTCAGTGATTCCGATACGCGGGCCACCCCCGATTTCATTCCCCGGCTGATTGCGCCTCTGGAAGACGAACGAACGGGAATCTCTTCGGGGATAGCGGTGTTCCGGGGCGCTCATGGTTTTTGGTCACGGGCCAAAGCCATTACCTATAACAGCACGGTGACGCTTTATAACGCTCTGTGGTGTAAGCTGATTCCGATAACTGTCGGCGGGGCGGTGGCCATACGAAGGGACGTATTTGAAAAAATCGGCGGCTTCGAGCCGATCGCCGACCGGCTCGCCGACGACCAGGAATTGGGCAAACTCGTCAGCCGTCGCGGGTACAGGGCGGAACTCGTTCCGTATCTGGTCGAGATATATGAGGAGCCGATGCCGTTTCTCGACCTCATGAAGCAGATCTTAAGGTGGCTGGTGGCGATCAAAGCGGCAACTCCATTCGACTATCATTTGATTGTATTGACCAACACGGCGTTTCTGGCCTTCAGCTTCTGGCTGCTGGCGCCCGCCGATCCCTTCCATATCGCCGTCTTTGCGGGGATAGCGGTGTTCCGGGTCTGGACTCCGTTTTACGTGCACCGAGTCTATCTGAGGGACCCAAGAATCGCCCGGTGTTCATGGACGATCCTACTCACGGATTTCCTACTCACGGCCCTGTGGCTGATCGGTCAGTGGCATCGCCGCGTCACCTGGAGGGGGACGGACTTCGTTCTGCGAAAGGGCAAGATGGTCCCGGCAAAGAACAGCGGCAGATGAGCGGACCCGTTCGACCCAGGTTGTTTCACAAAAACCCCGCGGCGAAAGACGCCATCGCCCTGACTTTCGATGATGGCCCCTGCTTGACGGCGACTCCGGACATCCTGGACCTTCTTCAGGAACACGCCGTCCTCGCGACCTTTTTCATGATTGGCGAGCGCGTCCGGAGACACCCGGATCTGGCGAGGCGGGTTTTCCATGAAGGACATCAAATCGCGAATCACTCCGACAGGCATGTGGCGTTTCGTTCATTGGTCCCGTCGGTCTGCAAAAAGGAGACAGGAGAAGCTGACCGGACATTTCGGTCCGTCATGGGCGTCGCGCCCAGGTTTTATCGCCCCCCGAAGGGGCTGATCAACCGGTATGTCGTCCGGGCGCTCGTCGGTGCCGGTTATTATGTCGCGACGTGGTCCTGCATGCCCGGAGATTATTTCCGGTGGCACACGGCGGCCTGGATCGCAAGAGGGCTTGCCAAAGTGCGGCCGGGGGATATCGTCGTCCTGCATGATGGCATAGGCCTGGAGCCGGAACCTGACAGGAGACGGACGCTAAATATTCTCCCCGATTTCATCAGGGGAATGAAAGAGCGAGGTATCCGCTTTGTTACGGTGGCCGATCTGCTGGGATTGCCGCCGTACTTTATGGAGACGGAGCCGGGGCCGGATGAGTCACTCGGAGCGGGGCGCTAGGACGTATCTTAACGGTTCTCGCGTGGGCGGGTTCTTATGGTAAATCTTCCGCTTGGCTTGGTTATCGGCATCTTGGCCGGGGCGATGTTCAGCATCGGCACGGCCCTGCAGAAAAAGGCGGCGGCGGCGCTCCCGAAAATCGAGTCCCAAGCGGGCAGACAGAACATCAAGAATTTCCTGTCTAATAAAACATGGCTGATGGGGATCATCCTGACAACGGCGCAGTGGTATGTCGCCCTCCTCGCCATGCCTCTCTTGCCTTTGTCGCTGTTCAGCTCACTGATGGGAATAAACTTGGCCATCTTGGTTATGTTTTCCCATTACTACCTGAAGGAACCGGTCAAGCGATCGGAGCTCATGGGGATCGCGGCCACCATTGCCGGCGTGGTCGTTTTAGGTCTCACGGCGCAGAAGCTTGCGGGGAAGATCAGCCTCTCAGAGATGATCGATGACTTCTCCAAGCCCCGGGCGATTTTTTATACCGTCCTCCTCATTTCCGGCGTCGCAGCGTGCGTCGTGTATAGTCGGACAAAGACCTGTGCCCATGGGGACGTCGCTTTCGGCCTCGCTGCCGGGTTCCTCCTGGCCCTAGGGCAGATTTACAGCAAGGCGTTCATGAGCGGCTTCAACGAAGGGCAGAGCCTGTCCGTCGCCGCAACGACGTTCGCCTGGTGGATCTTCATTATCCTTTTGGCCATGGGCAACCTGGGAAATATGGTGACCATACAATTCGGGTTCCAAAAAGGGAGGGCCGTGGTCGTCGCGACACTGGCCCAAGTCACGGGCTCATTGGGCGGAATGCTCGGCGGGGTCATCATCTTTAATGAATGGGGAGGTCTCGCGCCGGAGATTGTCGGGTTGAAAATCGGTGCCGTGGTCGCAATCCTCGCGGGCGTGACGATTCTCTCCCGGAGAACCGGACTACCCAAAGCCTCAGGTGTGCCCTCCGGTCCGATTTAAGAGGAAATCCAAAACGCCGTGGTTCTTGACTTCGCACCCAGCGCTGGACTATAACCCTGGCAACGGGACATAAGGAATTGACGGACAGGGGATCGCGCATGAATCACCTGAGAAAATGGCTTTGGGGAATTCCTATCCTGGGCCTCGGCCTGGCTTTGGTTTTCAGCGGCGGCGTTACGGGCCAGACCGAAATTCCGTTTAAAACCGGCCTTAAGCTGGCGACACCCGAGCAGTTGCAGGGCGTTCCGCTGGCCTTCACTCCCTATTCGGGGGCCGAACTCCCGCCCCGCGTCGACCTGTCCAAGGACATGCCGCCCCCGGGGCACCAAGGCAGTCTCAGCGCCTGCGTCGGCTGGGCCATCGCCTACGGTCTCAAGAGCTACGAAGAAAAGGTCGAGCAGGGGTATTCCTATTTTGCGGGCGACAAGATCGACGCCCACAAGGTCTTCAGCCCGAGCTTTATTTATAACCAGTGCAACAACGGCCGGGACGGCGGCGTCTTTTATCCCGACGCTTTCAACCTCATTTCGCAGGACGGGGTGGCGACGTGGGCGGACATGCCTTACGACGGGCGCGATTTCAAGGCCCAGCCGTCCGCGGAGGTGAAGACCCGTGCCAAGCGCTTCCGCATCGATTTCTGGCGGAAGGTCAACACGCAGGACACCAAGGAGATCAAGGCGCATCTCAACGCCGGCTTCCCGGTCCTCATCGGCGCCAAGGTGGACGAAGCGTTCACGAAGCTCGCGGCGGGCAAGACGTGGAACACCCTCGGTCAACCCCTCGGCGGACATGCCATGGTCGTTGTCGGCTACGACGACGACAAGAGGGCCTTCCGGATCATGAACTCCTGGGGGGGGAATTGGTGCGATGGGGGATTCTGCTGGGTGGACTACAATTTCTTCCGGCAGGTCGTCAGCGAAGCCTACGTCGTGAAGGACGCGCGCGACGGCCCGCCGCCTCCGGAGCCGGCCCCGAAACCCGAGCCGAAGCCTGAGCCGAAGCCTGAGCCCCGGCCGCAACCAACACCGACGCCGCCTCAGCCGGCGCCGCCGGTTCATCCGGCTGGGAACCCGACGCTTGTGATCCAGAACGTTCTCCACAACACTACGATGCCCGGGCGGCCGGACCTCGGTTACTTCATGAGGATCGACGGAGGGCTCGTTGTCCAGGGAGGGCTCGGCCGTGTGGACCAAGTCGTCGTCTATTTTTTCTACGACAAGGGAAACGGGACGCCGTCGGGACCCGTCGGGAGCGCCGTCATTCAGTTCGCCGACATCAACGGATACGCGGCCTGCGGGACACAGCTCTATCCACTGCCGCCGGGGGGGGTCCAGACGACTTGGATGTGCTTCATCCCCTATGCGGCCCTGGCGGTCCCCGTCGGCCAATGGGCGGCCACCTGGCAGGGAAACGTCTACCAGCCCCGGCAGACCGCGCTCCTGGCCCAGGCCGTGCTCTTCATCGACAACTTCGGCGTCGCCCGCTCGCCCCTCATCCCGTTTTTCGTGACGAAGTGATCGGCGGTTGTGTGGCGGGTTCGGGAAGGGAGGGGGAGCGCTCTTCTACTTGACGATTTTCTGTACAGGGAATGTGCTATTATTTGGGACAATGACTTGGGAAGAAGCCGGCTCAATTCGTGCAGCCGGGCCGGCCTTGCCCAATAAGGGTGATGCTCAACCTGAGTGAAAAGGACGTCCTGACTGAGAGTATACGTCGAGACCAGAGCTAAAAAGAATTGATTTCCGGAACGTTGATGCTTCCGGAACCAAACATGAACACGATCAAGTCGAGCGAAAAGCAACACCGGGCTATTTTACGGAACATCGCTCGGGAAGCGATGGTTGATCGAGGCTTGCTCCCTGACTTTTCTCCCGAAGCGCTCGCCGAACTTGACAGGATTCCGGCCCCCGCCGCCGCCACCGCAAGTAGTGCGGCCATTCTTGACCTCTCCCATCTTCTCTGGGCGTCCATCGATAACGACGACTCCCGCGACTTGGATCAGCTGACCGTCGCCGAGGTCTTGCCCGGAGACAAGGTCAAAATCCTCGTGGCCGTCGCCGATGTGGATTCGATCGTCAAAAAAGGATCCGCCGTGGACGATCACGCCCGCCACAATACGACCTCGGTCTATACCGCCGCCCAAATATTCCCCATGTTGCCTGAAAAGCTGTCCACCGACCTCACCTCCCTGAATTTCAACGCCGATCGCCTCTCCATTGTCATTGACATGGTGATCGGCTCGGATGGATCCGTGCTGGACTCTGGGATCTATCGGGCGCGCGTCCGCAATCACGCCAGGCTCGCCTATAACAGCGTGGCCGCTTGGCTTGAGGGAAAGGGAGCTGTGCCGGAGGCCGTTGCGGCCGTCATGGCGCTTGACGAGAATCTGCGCACGCAGGACCGGGCCGCGCAGAGTCTGAGGAATCTCCGGCACATCCACGGAGCGCTGAGTTTAGAAACCCTTAAGGCCAAGCCGATATTTGACGGCGATCAACTCCGTAATCTTGCTGTACAATACAAGAACCGCGCCACCGACATCATTGAGGATTTCATGATCGCGGCCAACGGCATAACGGCCCGGTTTCTCGCGTCCAGAAGATTCCCTTCCATTCGCCGCGTGGTCCGTGAGCCAAAACGCTGGGATCGGATTGTCGAGATCGCCGCGGAACATCAATTCCGTCTGGCCGCCCGTCCGGATCCAAAAGCGCTGGACGAGTTTCTCATCCGGGAGAAAGCCGCCGAGCCGCTTCGATTCCCGGACCTCTCCCTCTCGGTCATCAAACTCTTAGGAGCGGGTGAATACGTGGCCGAGCTTCCCGGCGACACGGCCCCGGGACATTTTGGCCTCGCGGTCAGGGACTACGCCCATTCCACCGCCCCGAACCGTCGCTATCCCGATCTCGTCACCCAACGCTTATTGAAGGCCGCCCTGGAGGGCAATACCTGGCCCTATAGCAAGGATGAACTGGATGCCCTGGCGAAACACTGCACCGAAGAAGAGGATGCCGCTGACAAAGTCGAGCGGCAGGTCGGCAAATCCGCGGCGGCGCTTCTTCTTGAGTCGAGGCTCAACGAACAGTTTGACGCCATCGTCACGGGTGCCTCTGATAAAGGAACTTGGGTCCGGCTCCTCCATTTTCCGGCCGAAGGGAAATTGGTCCAGGGGTCTGACGGCATGGATGTCGGCGACCGGGTTCGCGTGCAACTGATCTCCGTCAATGTTGAACGGGGTTTTATCGATTTCAGGAACGCGGATCCATCAAGACACTGAAACTCCGCGGATGCCTTTTATGGCGGAGGAATGGCGGGGACGGCCAAACCCATGCCTAAGGAGGCCGGGGATATCGCGGACGGAACCGAACAGGACGGCTATTTCTTCTTGCGCTCCACAAGGATCAGCGCGATACCCGCGACGATCGCCGCTCCGCCCGCGACCGGAGGCAGGGGGATGGTCTTCTTCTCCGCAGCCGTGACCTTGAGGGGTCCAATATCAATCAGCTTCTCCCTGGTCGTGTAGCGTATCCCGTGATAGGCCAGAACCAAGGCTCCCAAAACAATGAGAATAACCCCCGCGAGCTTCATGGCATTGTGCCTCCTCATACGGCAAGGAAGTCGCCGCCGGACACGCTCAGGCTAAAGGACTGCGATCAGAACGAGGACTCCAACGCCGATGAGGATGATGACGAGGAGATCTCTTGTGGAGAGATAGCCCCCTCCGGCATCGGAAGCGGTGATCACGTCTTGCCCGCTCATCACGAGCTGAGCTGACGTGCCCGCCTGCTGAACCGCCGGTTTCTGAACGGCGGCAGCAAAAGAAGAGAGCAACACGACCATAAACAGGACACTGACGATCTTAATCCGTCTTCTCATTGGACTTCTCCTTTTTTCGAATGTCTTCAACCCGGGCTCTTTCGATATAGAAATCCCGGACTTGAAGATAGTGTTTCCGAATAAACTCCTCCCCGGGGGCGGCTCGGACCGCCTGACCGAGCGATTGGAGAGCCTGGACAAGCTGACCTTGATTGGCATAGGCCAGGCCCAGGACGTCGTGGGCGTAAGCGCTTTTGGGGTCCAAGCTGAGAGCGTTAAGGGCATAAGCCTCAGCCTCCTCGGCCTTGCCTTCTCTAAGGCTGACCATGGCCAGGCTGTAGAGGGGGTAGGGATCCCCGCTGAGGGATTCCTTGGCTTTTTCCCATTGCTCCCTCGATTTCATGAAATCCGACCTCCGGTAATAAGCCGTGGCCAGGTTGATGGAGGTCAGAGGGTCGTTCTGCAGCGAGGGAAAAGGAAAAGGGCTTTGACTCGGGACCACGGCCATCATCCACCGGGACTGATTCCGCCCCGTTCCCAGTTCCCAGACCTTCATGAAATCCTTGGCCGTCATGGCACTCCGGTCTCCGAAATAGGGGTCGTGGAAAATGATCTGGTCCACGTCATCATCGAACCCGATGACCACCCGGTAGTGTCCCTTGGCGATCTGTTTAATGGTTTTCGTCAGAACGATCACCGGGATGTCTTTCGCAACCACATCCTTCAAAACCCGCAGGTTTCCCTGGAAAGAATAGCTCTCAAATCCTTTGGTCCGCGGATACAGGACCAGCTCGGAGTTATAGGTCGCCTGGCTTTTGGCATCATAGATCTCATCCGTGATCTTCCGCTGGCTGAAGGATCGCGTTTCATCCCAGTAGTTGAGGACCATCGCCAAGCAAGCCGGGCCGCAATAATTTCTCTCCAGCCATTTTTCGAAGGGAACCGTCTGGATCAAGTGTCCCTTTTCAGGCTTGATTTTCTCGTATTTGAAAACCTGAGCGGAAAAGAGAAAGGGGGTCATCAGCCCCAGACCTGCGAGGAATCCCCCTATGCATCTGAAGGCCCGGGCCTTTGGCCAGTTCATCTCGGCGTTTTCCCCGCTAAAGAACTCTCCGGCCCTGTAGCAGTCGGACGATCAGAATGATCAGGGCGATAACCAGAAGAATGTGGATGAGGCCACCGAAGGTGTACGCCGTAATAAGACCCAGAAGCCACAGAATAAGCAGGATGACGATGATTGTCCAGAGCATGCCGACCTCCCTTTTCTTCTTTTGCCTCTCGCTGTCCTGCTTCCGTCCGTTACTGGGCCGGAGACTGGGCTCGGGAGACGCTACCTGAAACCTTGCAATTTTCGTGCCAGAATCTTTCCCCGCTCTCAGAATGTCGGGGCAATAATTCCCTCCCCTGCAATAACGGAATTTTAGGTGACCCGGAGTCCAAAGCCTCCGGACTGACACATTGACCTGTTCTACCTCTCAAGGCGCTGTCCTATAACGCAGTACTCTTGCTATTGAATTGCAGATTTTTTGCCGCCCTATCGTTTCTTCAGAGATGGCACAGTGATGAGAATCGGGCCACCCCCACGACGCGGCTAAAAACGGATTGGCATATAGCTTGCATAATTTTATAAGATAAGGAGGCAAACATGAAAAATGGCCTATGCATAATCACCTTAGTCCTCTTGATGGCCACGGTTGGCGTAGCCTACACCTTGTCGCCTGGAACCGGCTATGCCCCGGTTGCGGGCAGTCCCGAATTCGCCACCCCACAAGACTACGGGGCGGACATGGATATGGACTACGCGTACAACTATCTGGCTCCCTATGGAAATTGGGTCAATCTGGATCCTTATGGCTACGTCTGGACCCCCAGGCACATGGGTTACCGCTGGCGGCCCTACAGCGATGGCCATTGGGTCATGACCGACGACGGCTGGACCTGGATCGCGAACGAGGAATGGGGCTCAATCCCTTTCCATTATGGGCGATGGGGTTATGACGACGATTTCGGCTGGTTCTGGGTTCCCGGCACGGTTTGGGGTCCGGCCTGGGTGAGCTGGAGATGGAGCGACCAGTACGCGGGTTGGGCGCCCCTTCCCCCCGGGGTCGAATTCCGTGCCGGCATGGATTTCGCCTCGCTGGCGTTCGACATTCCCATCCGTTTCTGGGTCTTTCTCCAGGCCCCGCATTTCCTGGACCGTGACATCTATCGTTACACTCTCCCGTACGAACGCAACGTCACGATCATCAATTTCACCTCGATGCACAACAATATTCACTATCGCAATAACAGGATCATCAACGAGGGAATCGGGACCGACGTTGTGCAGCGTTTCACCAGGCAGCAAGTCCCCCGCTACACAATCCAGGACGTCCGGCGGCCCGGACCGGCCAGGATCGCCGGCAACACCGTCCAGGTCTACCGGCCGGCCTTCCGGGCGGATTCCGCAGCGAAGCCGAAAGCTTTTCTAAGCAGGGACCAGGCCCGGCAAGAACTGGCTCCGGCCAAGGTCTTTGAACCGCGGCTACAGCCGCCGACGGTAAGCGCGCAGGCGTCAGCCGTCCAGAAGCGGCAAGCCACGGAAAAGAGCCTTCTCCAAAAAACTCAGGCGCAGGAGCTGAAGGACATGCAGAACAAGCGCGCCGCGGAACAAGCGCGAGTCCGCGACGCAGCGACGAAAGCGAAGGTCCAACAGGACTACCAAACTAAAACGGCCGACCTGCAGAAACAGCATCAGGCTGAAAAGCAACAGTTGACTGAACGGCACAAGCAGGATACCGAGCAGGTCAAGAAGGCCGCCCAACCGGCCAAGAAGGAGAAGCCGGCCCCTCCGGTCAAAAAAAAGAAGGAGGCGTGAACCCCGGGAAGTGCCTCGCCGCCCAGGATCCGCTGAACACGCTCGGCACGGGCCCGGAGAAATCCGGCCCCGTGCCGGCATCGATTTCCGTTCGGAGGGCCTAAGCCATGGCGAACCGTAAGAAAAAGGTAATTTGGATTGCCGGCAGCGTGATCCTCGCCGTCATCGTCCTGACCATTCTTGTTCTCCTGTTCGGCGTCAAAGCTCTCAAACCCCGGATCGAAGCGACCGCATCGAAGGCCCTGGGAATGGATGTCCGCATCGGAGGCAGGGCAAGTGTTTCTCTTTTCCCGGTCTTCGGGGCTTCCCTCGCCGACATCACTGTCAAGAACGGTGGCGCTGACGTGGCGACCGTGGCGAACATGAAAATAGGGTTAAAGCTCCTTCCGCTCATCAGGCGCAGGCTCGAGATCAGCCGGCTGGACCTGGTCAAACCCGTCATCTCCGTCGTCCGTCAGAAGAACGGAAAGCTCAACATCGAAACTCAGGGCGGCGGATCGTCGGGAAATCCCGTGAGCGTGAAAAAGCTCGCCATTTCCGGGGGAAGCCTCCTTTTTTCCAACCTCCAAACCGGCGAGAAAATTGAATTGGACGGACTGGATATTACGGCGGGAGGCCTTTCCGCCGGGGGGCCGCCGGGCGGGGACCCGCTGAAGACGCTTTCTCTCGACGGTGAGATCCGGTGCCGGGCGATCAGAGCTGGGAATTTTACGCTGAGCGACCTCGTCGTGAGAATCGCGGGCGGAAACGGCGTATTCGATGTCACCAACGCCCGCATGAGAGTTTTCGGCGGGATGGGGATCGCCACCCTCCACGCGGACTTCTCCGGGGCCGAGCCTCATTTCAAGATCACTTATGCTTTGAGCCGTCTCAAGATCGAGGAACTTTTTCAGGGACCCCCGAACGCGCGGAACATGGAAGGCCTGGCCGATTTTTCCGCGGACTTGACCGCGAGGGGGAAGACCGCCGTTGAAGTGAAACAATCCCTCAGCGGCCAGGTCTCCCTGAACGGCGAGAACATCAAGCTCAATCGCCTGGACATCGACAGCCTCATCTCGTCTCTTGAACGAAGCCAGAACTTCAACCTCGTGGATGTCGGAGGGTATTTCCTCGTGGGTCCCTGGGGGCCGGCCCTCACGAGAGGATACGATTTTGCCGATCTCTACAAGCAATCCCAGGGGGGAAAAGGGGTCATCGCCAGGCTGGCTTCGGTCTGGAGGGTCGGAAACGGCGTCGCCGAGGCGGTCGATGTCGCCATGGCCACGAAAAAGCAAAGGTTGGCCATGACGGGCGGGCTGGATTTCATCAACGCCCGCTTTGAGAACGTCGTCGTGGCGGTCGTCGACCAACGCGGCTGCTCGGTCTACAGCCAAAAGATCCATGGGCCGTTCAGCCGTCCGGCGGTCGACAAAATCAGCACCATGGGGTCCCTCGCACGCCCCTTGACCAATCTGTTGAGGTCCGCCAAAAAACTCTTCGCCCCGGGGAAATGCGTCGTGTTCTACTCGGGTTCCGTCGCGCCGCCGGAGGCGAACAAACTGCCGTAGCCCGCGGCCATATCCTCGGTAAATTTTCACTTATTACCTAGTTGACAAATAGGATTAATAGGTTTAGTATCATTTAAGTAAGGGGAAAGCCCATGGAGGTGAGATATGAAGACCGCGGGTGATATTCTTGCGGCCATTAATCAGGAGGTCTGGTCGATCTCGCCAACAGCCACCGTTTTCGAGGCGCTCAAGTTGATGAGCGACAAGAACATCGGAGCCCTGCCGGTCAGGGACAAAGGGAAAAAAGTCGTCGGCATCGTTTCGGAACGGGATTATGCGCGTAAGGTTGTCCTCCTGGGCAAGACGTCGAGCAAGACCACCGTCGAGGTCATCATGACCCCGGCTTCCCATATGGTCTCCATCCAGCCGGAAACCTCTCTCGAGGCCTGCATGGCGCTGATGACCATCCATCACGTACGCCACCTGCCGGTTTTCGCCGGCGAGCGGTTGGTCGGGATGATCTCCAGCCGCGACGTGATCGAGGCGGTAATCGCCGAGAAAAGCGGGTTTATCGACAATCTACGGGATCTCTCAGACACGCTGTTCACTCAGGGCTTCGATGACCATATCGCCGGCGGAAAGGGCTAGGCTTCCGGAATCTTGATCGGTGTTCCCTCAAAGACCTTGACGTCCACTTCCTGGCATCAAACGTAAATTTTGGACAGCAAAGCGCCCCGCCGAGCCGCAACTGTGTCAAAAAGAATGCTAAACCCGCTTAATTTGGCTTAAAAAGACATTGCAGATCATGGACATGTTCTTGACGGCGACTCGCGGCGCCGATATCATTTAGCCATAGGGGGGAAAAACGCTGGACACAACCGCGTGACGGTCGATAGACCAGGGAGGAGGGCGATGGGCAAAAATCTCGCGACGAAGATTCTCAAGGCGCATCTCGTCGAGGGCGAGCTCGTTCCCGGCAGGGAGATTGCCCTGGAGATCGACCATACCCTGCTGCAGGACGCCACCGGCACCATGGCCACTCTGGAGTTCATGACCCTGGGGGTCGAGCGGGTGAAGGTGGAGCTGGCGGTCCAGTACATCGACCACAACCTGCTGCAGACCGACAACAAGAACGCCGACGACCACGTCTTCCTGATGACCGCCGGCGAGCATTTCGGCATCCACGTCAGCAAGCCGGGCAACGGCGTTTCGCACCAGGTCCACCTGGAGCGTTTCGGCGTGCCCGGGAAGACCATGCTCGGCGCCGACTCCCACACCCCCTCGGCCGCGGGCCTGGCCATGCTGGCCATTGGCGCCGGCGGGCTGGACGTGGCCCTGGCCATGGCCGGCCAGCCCTTTCGCCTTCCCTGTCCGAAGATCTGGGGGGTGAAGCTGGTCGGCGAATTGCCCGCCTGGGTCTCCGCCAAGGACGTGATCCTGGAGATGCTCCGCCGCCACACGGTCAAGGGAGGAGTGGGGAAGATCATCGAGTATTACGGTCCCGGGGTCGCGACCCTCTCGGCCACCGACCGGGCCATTATCGGCAACATGGGGGCGGAAATGGGGGCCACCACGACCCTTTTCCCATCCGACGAGCGAACCCGGCATTTCCTGGCCGCCCAGGGACGGGGCGACGGTTGGGTCGAACTGGCCGCCGACCCGGACTGCCGCTACGACGAATACGACGAGATCGACCTCTCGCTGGTGGAGCCGCTCATCGCCTGCCCGTCTTCGCCCGATAAAGTCGTGCCGGTCCGCGAGATTGCCGGCCTGAAAGTCGACCAGGTGATCGTCGGCAGTTCGGCCAATTCGGGGTTCCGCGACCTGATGACGGTCTGCCGGATCCTCGACGGCCGGCGGATCGCGCCGCATCTCTCTTTCAACGTCAACCCCGGCAGCCGCCAGGTGCTGGAGAACATCGCCGCCCACGGTGGTGTCATGATGCTTCTCCTGGCCGGCGCCCAGATCCACCAACCCGGCTGCCTTGGCTGCATCGGCATGGGGCAGGCCCCGGGGACGAACCAAGTGTCCCTGCGCACCTTCCCCCGCAACTTCCCCGGCCGCAGCGGCACTCAGGCGGACCGGGTTTACCTGTGCTCGCCGGAGACCGCGACGGCCTCCGGTCTTTTCGGAGTTGTCACCGACCCCCGGGAGCTGGGGAAGCTGATGGCCTGGCCCAACGTCCAGAACCCCGAGCGCTACGTGCTTGACGACTCCAGCATTATCTTCCCCCGGCCGCCGGCGGAGGCCCGGGCGGTGGAGATCGTCACCGGACCGAATGTCGCGCCGTTCCCCGACCTGGCTAAACTGCCCGAAGACCTGGACGCCGAGGTAATCCTCATCGTCGGCGACAACGTCTCGACCGACAGCATTCTGCCGGCGGGGAATAAAGTGCTCCCCCTGCGCAGCAACATCCCGGCTATCAGCAACTTCGTCTTCGAGCAGATCGACCCCGACTTCCCAAAGAGGGCCAGGGCGAAGAAGGACGGCGTGGTGGTGGGCGGAGAGAACTACGGCCAGGGCTCCAGCCGCGAGCACGCGGCCCTGGCGTCACGTTACCTCGGCATCCGCGTCAAGCTGGCCAAGAGCTTTGCCCGCATCCACAAGGCCAACCTGGTGAACTTCGGCATCCTGCCGCTGACCTTCAGGGACCCGTCCGACTACAATTCCCTGCGGATGGGTGACCGGATCCTGTTCCGCGGGGTGCGCACCTTGATCGCACAGGGGGCGACAGAAGTCCCGGCTCTGCTTCACGGCCGCACCATCGTCACCCGGCTCGAGGTCTCGGGGCGGCAGCGCCAGGAACTGCTGGCCGGCGGCACCCTCAACTACGTAAAGAGCGGCTCCATTTGACAGGGTAAATTCCGGCCGGGGGCATCCTGCTTTCTGCGGCGGTCCTCAGCGTGAGACCTTCAGGACGGCCGTTGCCGCCTTCGCCGGGTCACTCTCGGACGTCGCCCGCAGGCTCACGGTCGCCGATCGTGCGCCCCCGTCGTCCCTGGACACATAGACCTCTACATCCCGGGACCCGCCGGGCTTCAGCGAGGCCAGCCCATTGAGCAGTCGGGCCGTCCACCCCTTGCCTTCCACCGACACGGAAAGCCGGTAAACGTCGAAATCCAGGTGCGGGCCCGCCTCGCCGGCGGCCTCCGCGCGCGCGCCGGTATCCGTTCGCGCGCCCTTACCCGTATTCTTCAGAGTGAACGTGACCGGAGTGTTCGACAGCCCGACCTTGGCGCCTGCCTGTGGCGTCAAAGACACGCCGCGCTCCCGCGGCCCCGATCCGTCCAGGGACCGCACGGCCAGCGTGTAGGTCAGAATCCCGTCCTGGTCCATCCGGCGGTCGATCACGTAGAAATGCAGCCGGTTGGGCGTGTCCTCCCATTCGCAGAGACTGCCCGAGTCGCGCCCGGCGTGGAAAAGGGCGTCGTTGAGTTGGCGGTAGTCGGCGATCGTCCGCATGACTTTTTTGCCGTTGGGCTTGACGTAGTCCACGGTGTCGATGTCCTCGGGGTGGGCGTCGATGACCCAGATGTAGCTGTTGAATCCGTTCGGACCGCCGTTCGCGCCCCGCAGGCTGTCCTTGTTTTTGGCGATGAGGACCCCGCTGTCCGGAGTGAAGGAGTCATAGCCGATCCGTTGGACGACCTCCAGGGTGTAGAAATTGTAGTTCGGCGTCCCCGCCGAAAGGGGATTCACGGCCGGGTCGTCCGGCGGCGTCCTGTCGCCGGGTTCCGGGCCGTCGAGCCTCACGACGATGCCGGCGAACGTTCCCGGGCGCGGCTCCACGGCCCGCGCCGTGACCTCCGCCACCGCCGGGCCCGACTTGGCCAAGCTTTCCCGTTTGAGCGTCAGGAGGTGCGATTCGTTGATGAACCCGTTTTCCAGGCGGTTGCGTACCATCAGGCCCGCGGGCATGGCCGCCCCCTGGGTCGCCGGGACCACCCACCGCCTGTGAGGCCCCCCCGGGCCGTTGAAGCTGCCCCGGTCCATCATGTCCCAGGGCCCGGCGGCGACCCGCCGGTAAGGCTTGACGTACGGATTGTTGTTGAGGTCGGGGAGGTGGAACGCGAAATGACCGAGCTCGTGCGTGATCGTGCCGGAGTTCTCGCCCTGACGCATGGAGGACAGACCCCACTGCTGGGAACCGGCCAGCCAGCTCGTCCAATCCACGTAGCGCGTGGGGACCCAGCGCGGCTTGGCGGGATTGGGGTTGCCCCATTCGGGCGTGATGTCCTCCCTGGTATTGAATTTCATCTCGCCGAACTCCTGCCAGACCCCCGTCTCGTCATAACTGGCATAGAGGCGGAGAACGGCGTCGTACTTTTTCCGGACGTCTTCCTTGATGTCGGCCATCCAGACGCTGTCGCAATCCCTCTCCATGCGGCCGTCCGCGTGGCTGCCGTCGGGCGTTTGGTCGTTCTGGCCGAACTCGTTGAGGCCGTAAGCCCAGATGGGCCTGGGCATGCGGTAGGGTCCATAGACGCCGACCTCGGTGATGCCGACTCATAACACCCTCCTGGCTCCAGGCCTAATTCGCGCCCGCAAGCTTCGAATGGAAGATAGCACGGTCCCCGCGGGTGCACAAGGGCCGTTCGGGAGGGGAGCGGGGGGACGGACGGAGCGAATAGGCGTGACCGAGGGCCGTGAAACGCTCTGGAGATTTGTCATCAGGAACAGCCGGTTTATCTCGAGGCCCGGGAGAAGACAGAAAATTCCGTGATCCGGAGCCGGCCCGCAGCCGGGTTATCCGGCCCCGCGGGCGTCAGCGCCGCGGGTCGATGCCCACTTTCGTCGACGCTTCCGGCACGCGGACGAGCGGCCCGGGCTTGCGGACGTCGCCCGCGGCCTGGCCCATGAGGTCCTGTTGGAAATGTTTTCCGCACGGGGCCTGCGGAACCGCGCCCGCGACAGACCAGGTCATGGTCAGGGCGTCGAGGTCGACGTCGATCGTCATGTCCGCGTAGGCGCCGTTCTTGTCGAATCCGAAGAACTTCCGCCAGGCGTCGAGGTCGAGCCGCAGGGTCGTGCCGGCATCGGGAAGCCAGTTCAGCCCGCGCCCCACCGACTGGGTCTCATCGTTCGTCCCGCCCCAATCCTTCGTGTAGAGATTGCCGTCCGCCGTGTTGTCGAGATTGGAGAGGTCGATGGCCTTGCCGCAGCGGTAAAAGATGTTGTTCAGAACCTTGTTGCGCCGCGCGGTGCCGCCCCGCCCGGTCACGATCCGGCTTTCGATGTTCCTGAACTTGATGGCCGCGTCCTGCGTGTATCCGATCAGGTTGTGGGCGACGACGGTTTCGTCGCTCCCGTCCACGGTGATGCCCCAGCCGCCGTGGCCCGGCATGTTGTACGACCCGCCGCCCGCCCCTTCGGTCGCCTTCCAGATGATGTTATTGTCGATCATGTTGGCGTCGTGCGAAGCCTCGAGATAGATGCCGCCCCGCAGCGTCTCCAGCGTGTCGCCCATGACGTTGCCGGTGATGCGGGTATTCGCGTTCTCGTAGTCGAGCCAGATCGCCTCCGCGTGGACCGTATGCCGGATGACGTTCCCCCGGAGAAGGCAGTTTTTCGTCGCGTGCAGCTTGATCCCGCCGGTCTCCCAGGCCAGTTCCACGTCCTGGTAGCCCACGTGCTCGATCAGGTTATTTTCGATGAGGGTGTCCTGCACCGCCATCCCGGCGATCCCGCACACCCCCGCGTCGTCGATATGATTGCGCCGCACGATGGCCTGGCCGACAACGGCGGGCGTCTCCATGTCCCAATCCTGTGCGCCGATGTCGAGCGCGACGCCGTTGGCGTGCCGGAGAGAGCAGTCCTCGATGATCCAGTGGTGGCCCCGGTTCAAGGACACCAGACCGCGCTGCGGGACCGGAAAGGCGTTGGCCGCGTGCTCGAAGGACAGGCCCTGGACGCGGAGGTAGGCGAGTCCTCGCGTCCGCGGCGCGAACACCTGTTCCTGGATCGCGAGCTCCACCTCGTGCCGGCCGGGGTCCGCGTCCCCGGGCAGGCGCACGTGGACCGTCAGCCCGTCGTGCTCGCACCAAAAAGCGCCGTCCTTAGCGCCGAGCCCCTGGTAGAGCTCGACCTGCTCGAGCCGCCGGCCGTCCACGAAAACCATGCCGCGCCGCTTGAGATGCCGCCACAACTCCTCCGGCTTGGGCATCAGGTAGACGCGGTCCTGCATGATGCTGGCCATGCCGAAGGGGTTATAGCCCCGGAAATCGAGGTCGTCCAGGCGCCGCTCGTAGATTCGGACCCTGGCCCGGTCCGCCGCCGGCAGGTCGAGCTTGAATCCGGCCGACGCCTGCCAGCCGGCCTTGACCAGCCGCGAGCCCTTGACGACGACCTTCGCGCCGGGCGCCGCTTCATAACTGATCATCCTGTCGGGGCCCAGGCCGCCGCGGGCCGGGTCGATCCGCTCCCGGTAGACGCCCGTGCCGATGACTACGCGTTCGCCGGGCTGGAGAACCTGGGCCGCCCTGTTGATGGTGAGAAACGGCAGTTCTCTTGTGCCGGGATTCGCATCCGCGGCGCGGGGATTTCCGTTGTCCACGTAATAGGTTTTCGTGAACTGGAGCGGCCGTTCCCAGGAAACGAACTCGAGCCCGTCGGGCAGCAGGACGCCTGTCCCGCCCTGCTCAGCGGGCGGCGGACCGCCCGCGAGGCCGGCCGGCCCCAGGGTCGCGATGAGGGTCGCGGCCGCCAACGAGGCCAAGATGATCTGGACCGGTCTTTTCATGTTGGGCCTCCTGTATGGACTTCATTCCGGGCAGCCGCGGAGCGACGGCGACTCGTGAGAAAAGGATGATATTCCCGCGTTCCGGCGGAAGTCAAGGACCGCTCCGATGGTGCAAAATCACCTCGAAAATCACCTCCGGTGGCGATTGTGCCCGGCCACAGGGCCTCGGACAATGGTCACGGGCTAGGACGGCTGCCTCCGGGAGGGCCCGCGGCATGGATAGGCGCAAGAGAATCCGGTTCATCGAGCGGAATCACGTGACCATCCGGCGTGCCTCTCAGGGAACCGACGGCCACCGGACCAAGGCCGAAACTTTCGACATTTCCACGGGAGGAGCGAGGATCATCGTCCAAGACCGGTATGACGTCGGGACGGTCCTTCGCCTCCGGTTTGAGCTCGGGAAGGCCCGGCAGTCCCTGACGGTCGACGGGGAAGTCAAGTGGCTCCGGCAGAATGATGAAACGGGCTTGTTCGAAATCGGGGTCGAGTTCCGGCACCTGACGTCCGCCAAGATCCTGCGCCTAATCAAACATCTCTACGGCCAGGATTGGCAGACTTCCTCGCAGGCCTTCTAGATAGGCGGTTTGCCTCCCGCGCCGATATGCGTCCGCGCCCGTTCTAGCGCGCCGTGAGCATCTCGGTGTAGGTGGCGTTCTGCCGGATCTGGTCGATGGCCTTCTCGGCATAGATGCCGACGCAGACGCCGTCCTTGCGCTTGATGTGGTTGAACGCGTACTCGAATCCCTCGCCGGCCGTCAGGCGCCCCGCCCCCAAAATCTTGTAGGCGACGACGGGCTTGTCCAGCCTGGCGACGGTGGCCGCGGCCTTCTCGCGTTCGGCCGCGCTGTAATCGTCGGTCTTCGAGGCGTTGTACATGCACTGGTAGTAAAAATCCGTCGGGAATTTCCGGCGCTCGAGCTCGGGGTGGACCTCGGGCCAGTGCGCCGCGGCCCCCGCCGGCAGGCCGGCGTCCTTGATGTGCTCGATCCAGCTCTGGAGGACGTCGAAACGGCCCTGGCCGAACTGTTCTTCGACCCGCGCGCCCTGGATGAAGACCGCCCGGGCGCCCGCCTTGACGGAACGGTCGATCTCCGAGATCATCTGCTCGGGATTCCCGTGGCACTGGGAAATCCAGATCTTGAGCCGGCCGCCGCTCTCCGTGTAGCGCGTCCAAAGTTTCCTCCAGCGTTCGTCGGGAGGGCTGGCCACGGCGGTCAGCCCGCAGTCGGCGGCCTCGTCGAGGATTTGGATGATCCGTTCGTCGGAGTGGTGACGCCTCATCTCTTCGTCGAGCTGGGCCGATTTATGGGAATAACCCCAGAAAGGATTGGAGCCGAGAATCAGGCGCGAGACTTCGAGCGTCCCCAGCCGTATCGTCGGCAGGGCGGTTGACGGCTCCGCCCGGCCGGCCGCCCCGCGGGCGGGTTTCGCGACGGCCGCCAGGCCCCCGACGGTCCACGCAGCTCCCGATTTCAGAAAATCGCGTCGTTTCATGACCGGCCTCCTTCCGCAGCTCGCGATCCTTCGCCGTCGACATGCCACCGGACTCCGGACGGGCCGTATTATACGTCCCTTTCGACGGAGATTTCCAGAGCGCGCGGACGTCCTTTGCGACTTCTTCCGATCGGAATGATACAATGGAGCCGGGCACGCGACGTCCGTGCCGGCATCATGATGAAAGAACCATCGAGAACGGCCTCCTTCGCGCGCAGGGGGACACGTTTGCCGCCGGCGTTCCTGGCCCTCATCCTCGCCTGTCTGCCGGGGGTT
>Ga0315281_10001599_pt1 | contig 33617 bp, 36 predicted proteins | sample YL17G07_0_MG_FD_204540 | JGI IMG/M metagenome (GOLD analysis project Ga0315281, IMG submission 204540) | Sediment microbial communities from Yellowstone Lake, YNP, Wyoming, USA - YL17G07_0 | ecosystem: Environmental > Aquatic > Freshwater > Lake > Sediment | place: USA: Wyoming | collected...
ATTTAAGGAGGAGGAAGATCAATACAAGGAATACAGACATGACACACATTTGATCACTGACATAATGAAGGAGGAGAAGTTAGACCGTCTACAGGTTAGGAGGGGAGGGGCCGTCTACGAATTCAAACAAGGCGATTATTATAAAAATGGGCAGCCATTTGATTATCATGAGGCAAGAAGTTTTATTATTGACTTGCTTGGCAGGGGTCAGGAAACGGAAGAGAAAGCAGGAGAGCGCAAACGTGTTTTATCTTTGCTGAAAGATGACATTGAATTTACCAGACAACAGGATCTGCAGGACGTGGCGGAAAAAATTGGAACGATTGAAAAGGAATATGGCATTAAAATTGATTATCAGACTGCGTTGGACGATTACGAATTTAAAGGAAAGCCTGTTACCAATATAAGTGCACTGCTTCAAGCCCTTGCTGAACTGGAAAAGGGTATGAATTTATATCCTGAAGGTTTGATCAGTACATCCGGATTGAAGAAATTACTGTTGTTTTCCGAATTAAAAACAGCGAAAGGGAAAAATGTGGGTGGACTAACCGAAGGTACCGTCATCAGGATTGTGCTGGATGATATCGTGAATGGTTTTCATCACGAGCTGTTTCATGAATTTGACCAGAAAAACGGTAATGCGGACAATGAAAAATGGGCGGCGCAAAACCCGAATGGGAAAAAAGATTATTTGTTTACGTCAGGGGTGGAAGCGGTTAATGCAGGCTACGATGTTAAGAATTTTGATGGTTTTGCCACCACTTACGGAAAAGCGGGCGGCATGAATGAAGACCAGGCGGACGTTTCAGCTTCAGTGATAGGGACTGGTAAGTTTTATTTTTTAGAGAGAATCAAAGATGACACGGTTCTGCGAAACAAGGTGCAAATGATGACGGGATGCGAATTTGCTCTGGACACGGAAAAACACTCATACACCTGTACAAGAACTTTAACTCTTGAAGAATATAAAAATAAATTTGGTTTCCAGAATTATCAGTATTGGTATTCCTGGAGTCAGGGGAAAATGGATGCGAATTTTTGGAATAAGATATGGAAATGACAGGTGAGGATCCAGTGAATTGGCGCACTGTGGGCGAAGCGTTTTTGCCAATTACGGCACTATGACTGAAAAAGCTGATACATCTGAGCGTATTATTGTCACGGGGGCGGACGTGAAAAAATTAATCGCTGACGCCGTGGCTCAGGCTGCCGCTGCCCGAAAGGCAAAGTTTGAGATCGAGATCAGAGCAAAACTCGACGGGCTTTGGGAAAAACTTGCCGCACGACGGGAGGCGGACAGGATTGCGGCGCTCGTTGCCGTGGAAACAGCGGCGAACTTGAAAGCGGATCGTGAAGCACGGAGGATGAAGACTTCAATTTGGACGAAGGAGGCTTCCGATAAAATGGCGCAAAAACTTAAGGACCTTCATGAACGGCGGCTTCCGGAACTCCGGGCAATCTATGCCGCGCAGGAGAGGGAAGCGGAGGCAAAGGGCCGGTCGGCGCATGTGCCGGAGGCGACGTCCAGGACCAGGGAGGAGGTCCAGAAAATTTTCAGGGATTGGTTCAACAATTCAACGCCGAGACGGAGGAAGTAAGAAGTGCGTGGAAGGCTTTTACAGCGGAAATTGCGGGTGTTTCAGGAATTTTTGCAGTGGGCGGTACTGGGGGCAGTGGCGTTCCACGAGGGCGTAAAATGACTTGGAGTGGTTCATGTGGACGGTGTGGGCGAGTTCGTGGATGATGACGGATTCGGCGACGTGCGGGTCGAGGAGCAAAAGGCGCCAGTTGAAGTTGAGGTTTTTTGCGCGCGTGCAGCTGCCCCAGCGGGTTTTTTGGCCGCGCACGGTGATGTTGTTGAAGGTGACGTTCATTTCTTCCGCTAGGGTCGCGGTTCTTTTGGTGAAGAATTTTTCGGCGACTTTGCGGAGGTATGTTTCGAGGATTTTTTTGCTGTGGGGGAGGGAGCCGTCGCAGTGGACGTGGAGTTCGTGGCCGGTGACTACGGCGGCGTTCTGGTCGTATGAAAGCTGCTGGACGCGTTTGACGTGCGGTTTTTGTTTTGGGGCGGGCAGGATTTTGACAGTGTGCGGCATGCCCAAAACGGTTATGGTTGTTCCATCCTGGAGCTGGTGCGCGCTCCGGAGTTTTTTTCTTTCTTCAAGTTTTGTGAACTGTTTGAGGATCCAGGTCCGGTGTTCGGCGACGATGTGATCAAGATGGTCCGGATGAAAACGGCGCGGGACGATGATTTCCAGGCCTTTTTCGATGCTGATTTTTAGGCGCACGGTCCTGGCAAGCGGGTTTTGCACAAGTTTGCAGGCGTAGTTTTTGCCATCAATCAGGACGGAACGGTCGTGCGTGATTTTTTGCCTTGGGGCGAATCTGAACATATATATTGTGGGAATTTGCCGGAACTGCTAAAGTTTCCGGTGGCATTGTGCCTTTGTTTTATGAAACTTCCAACAAAAAAATACGATGAATTTTTCAAGAGCCCGGTGGGTACGCTGGTGATTTTTGTGATTCTTTTTTATTTGATTACGTTTGCGGTTTACTATTTTTATAGTCCGGGTCCGGAAGAGCGCAAACAAGCCGCGGCTGAGTTGGCGAACCGCACGCAGAGCCAGCAGATTCAGGATGCGGTGAATAAATAATTATCATTTATTATTTTTTTCAAAAACTATGGCGTTAAAACACCAGGTTCAAAAGGACATGATGGATGCGATGAAGGCTCATGACGAATTGAAGGTTTCGGCTTTGAGGATGCTGAAGGCGGCGGTTTTGAAATTTGAGGTTTCCGGCGAGCGCAAAGAGGCGACCGACGCGGATGTTTTGACGATTATCGGGAAGGAAATCAAATCGCGGCGGGATTCGGCCGAGCAGTTCAGGGCCGGGAATCGCCCGGAAATGGCGGACAAAGAGGAAAAGGAGATTGAGGTTTTGCTCGCGTATATGCCTCCGCAGATGAGCGAGGAGGAGCTGACGAAGGTCGCGAAGGAAGTGATTGCTTCGATGGGCGCGACGTCCAAAGCGGAACTTGGGAAGGTGATGGGGGCGATGATGCCGAAGGTTAAAGGGCTGGCGGACGGGGATTTGGTGAGCAAAGTGGTTAAGTCGCTTTTGCCGTAGTTTGCCATGAAAATTTATACGAAAACCGGGGACCGCGGGGAGACCGGGCTTGTTGGCGGGCGGCGCGTTCCGAAGGACGATTTGCGGATCGCGGCGTACGGCGATATTGATGAACTGAACGCGATTTTGGGCCAGTGCAGAGCGATAAACGGGGGGCGCGTTTTGGACGGGGGCGTCGGAGCGGGCAAGGGGCGCGCGGCAGACCGCGACTGGAGCGCGAAGCTGGAAAAAATGCTTCGACGGCTTCAACATGAGCTTTTTGACCTTGGGGCGGATTTGGCGACGCCCTTGGATTCCAAGGTTCCTGTGCCGCGGGTTCAGAAAAAGCAGGTCACGAATTTGGAAAAATGGATTGATGCGATTGCTGAGGAAGTGGCGCCTTTGAAATGTTTTATTTTGCCTGGCGGGTGCGAATTGGCCGCACAGCTGCATGTGGCGCGGACGGTGTGCCGTCGGGCGGAGCGGGCGATTGTGGCGCTGGGGAGGCGGAGGGAAGCTGAACGCGCGGGGGCAGGCGGGCACGAGGAAATCGGCGAAAACGTGGTGAAGTATGTAAACCGGCTTTCGGATTTGCTGTTTATGATGGCGCGGCTGGCGAACAAGATTGAAGGGGTGGGGGAGGAGAAGTGGGGGAAGAGCTGATGGATGACGAGATATGTGAGTACTGACATTAGTGTTATTCCGGGATTACTGGGAAGCTCTCTTTTTGTGAATAGAATTCAGTATTGACAATTTATCAAATATATAGTATGCTACACCTCCTATATTAATTTTTTACTCAATTTTTTATGCCAGAAGTAAAACATCATTCAGAAAGTGCGGAAAAGCAAATGTCTGTTTTGGTGGGGGAACTCGATTCACTGCCAAACACAAATTATTCCGGAGGTAAGCCGCAATCTGCGTTTGACCGTAAGGCCAGGCTTAATTGCGTTTATGAGAAGTACAACACAAAAGCATCAGTCCTTGCGGCTATTGATGTCCTTGAAGGCATGAAAGCGGACCTCGAAAAGAAGAAGTTGGAAAAAGGCCAATTTGACCCTGAAAAGGCCAACTCACAGATTGAGGCTCTTGAAAATGCCTTAAAGCCGCTTCACGCAGCGATGGATAGTCTAAAAGTCCTTCCGGCCGACAATCCGGCCGTTGTGAATCTTCAACAACAGATTCGTCAAATAGAAATGCAGAAGAATGAGCTCAGCACCGAGTTACAGAAGTTTCAATCAGTCGGGACTCCGGAACAACGAATTGAGGCCATTGACCGAACTGTCGCCGATTTCCGCGGCGTTATCAGTTATTTTGAAAAGACTGCGCAGACGATCTCCGCGGTGGATGGTCGTTATGCCGGATTACAGCAGGAAATTGTGCCTTTGCCGATCAATCCGGAAGAAAGACGTAGGACTCTTGCCATCCAAAAAAAGGTTGCCAGAAATATGAGAGGAACTCTCCGTTCTTTGGACATTATTGAAGAACCGGGCAGGGGAGAGCTGAATGAAGGCGAAACCATCAGGGACCGCGCTGAAGCGTTTTTGGGCAAAGACATATCCGGTGAAAGAGAAGCGCTTGGACTGAAACCGGATGAACGCGAGGAAATCATGGCTCTGTGGTACGCGGGATTGGAACCAAGTACCGAAAACCTGATGAAGGTTCGGGCATTTTTCAAATCTCCGGAATATCTGCGAGTCAGAACCAAAGCGGTGGACAGTATAAGCAGAATGTATTTTCAACAACAGGGAGAGACGGCGGTCAACAGGGCTGCCCGGATTTCAGTAATCCAAAATACTTTAGCCCAATTGTTTTCCATTCAGGAAAATACCAAGCCCCAGTTAAGCAAAAAAGAAGAGGACCTTGATGTGCTGTGCGCAAGGATGAGAGACAATATTAACATGCCACCGATTGACCTTAATGATCGGCATACGTTAACTAACACAAACATTAATATGAAAATTGGTTTATTGGCTGAAAAATTTACTGCGTGGGAAGCTCTTATACTGGCCGCAGCACGCGCAAACGTAGAAAGGGGAGGGCGGAACAATGGTGCGCCAGAAAATGATGATCTCACCAAGAAACATCTCAAAACCATCATTGCCGAAGTTCTACCTTTTCTTGCCGAACAGATGGGGGCTGGAACAATCCATGTCAATGAAATGGGAAATATTAACAAATACGTCCCGGGGTTTGTCACTTATAATGTCAATGATGGCCTGGCTATGCTGGAAAATGTTCCCGGCACCGGTGGAAAAGACGCGTTAAATCGCATGGCCGCCGTGCGTTTCCATAAGTCAAAAAAGGAAACGGCATTAAAGAATGAACAGAAAAGAAAGAATGATGAAATGCAAACTAATGCAATGAGGGCAAAAGAGGATGCCGAAACTTTGGAGATCAACAATGCAGAAATGAAAATTCGGGCGTTGTTTGAGGCTATTCTTGAAGAGTTGGCCAAGTTGAGTGTGGCTGTCGGTGAAAGGAAAAGTATTCGTACAAAAATGAAAGAAATTGTTGAATTAAGACAATCAAAAATGTTATTGAGGAGCATAAATGCGTTAAGTGCACTTGGCGTGGATATTCCGGAGAACGATGAGTCACAGCCTTATGGAGTATTTTTAGAGCAATTATTGGAAAATGCCGCAAAAACAGCGGGGAAATTGTTTACGGGAAAAAGCAAAAAAGCGGCCATAGAAGCTGAGAAAACCACTATCAGTGCAATAAATGATAAGATATCAGGATTGGAAGAGATATTTGTGGAAGAAAGAGGACAGATCGAAAGGATAAATGAGGAGGTTCCGAAAATTGAGAAAAGGCTTTTTGAGCTGATCGTTCACGCCCTCCATGAAATTGATCAACGCAAAAAAATAATCGATGGCTCTCAAGATAAACGAAAGGCTGACTTCTCGTTCCCGTTTTACAACATTTTCAAGGACTTGAAAAAAAGTGAAAGATCAGTAAAAAATCTTGCCGCGATCGAAGGGATAATCCACATTAATGTCGATTATGACCTCCGTGATGCCGGTCATATGGAAAAATGGCTGAACCAACTGCTCACAGAAAAGATTAGTAAATGTCTAGATCAATGGAATGTCTAGATCAATGGCTAGTTGACACTGTATTATTGAAAACCCCTAACTTTAGATCCTTCTGAATTTAGGGGTTTTAGGTGTTGGGCGTGGCGACGCTGGCGTTTTGCTTTGCTATCCGGGCGTTGTTTTGCAAACCTTCGCGTCTTGCGCGCATGACCGGGGAGCCGGCGAATTTTTGGGTGAACTCTTCGTCGGTTTGGATGGCGAGGATTTCTTTGAGCGGAAGGGAGTGCCCGGCGATTTTGGTGTTTTTAAGGGCGGGGAGTTGGAGGGGTTTGGCGCGGGATTTGTTGTAGGGGCAGACTTCCTGGCAGATGTCGCAGCCGAAAATCCAGTTTTGCATTTTGGCGCGGAGGGCGGCGGGGATCGGGGGTGGCGGCGCTTCACCTTCAGGCGTTTTTTCTGCACGAGCGCGCTCGATCGTGAGGTAGGAAATGCAGCGGGTGGCGTCCATTTTCCCCGGGGCGATGAGGGCTTTGGTGGGGCAGCCGTCCAGGCAGCGGGTGCAGGTGCCGCAGGTGCCCTCGTGCGGGCGGTCGTAGTCAAGCGGGAGTGTGGTTAGAAGTTCGCCGAGGAGGACGAATGAGCCGAATTCCGGGGTGATGAGGGTGGTGTTTTTTCCTAAAAAGCCGAGGCCAGCCTGGACGGCGAAGGATTTTTCCATCAGGGGCGCGGAGTCAACACATGGCTTACAAACGGCCTCGGGGTGGTTTTTTTCGATAAATTCCGCGATTTGTTCAAGGAGTTTTTTGATGACTTTGTGGTAGTCCCGGCCGTACGCGTAGCGGGCAATCCGGCCGTGTGACGGCGGTGTGGTTGGCACTTCCCGGTAATAGTTCACGGCGATCACAATCACACTTTTGGCTTCTGGAAGAAGTTCTTGCGGGTGGGTGCGCTTGCGCGCGTCTTCAAGATAGCGCATGGAACCGTGGCGGTTGCGGGACAGAAATTCTTCGAGGTGTTTTTGGGCTTCCGCTGCGGGTACGGCGGGGGCGATGCCGACGAGATCCGCGCCGATGGAGCGGGCGAAGGATTTGATGGAGGCGGAGGGGGCGGCGTTGGGGCCGACGGGTTCTGCCGGACTTGGAATGCTGGCGCGGTGATCGGGTGCGGCGGGGGCGTGGAGCACTGGGGCGGAGTTCATGAAAAGTTTATGAAAACGTGTGGATACGATGGGGCGTCTCGCGTGCTAGTGAGAGTATGCGCGCGGGCGACCCAAATGCTATTCTAGCTCTGCCCAATTTTTACTTGTTTGTCAAATCATGTTGACTTTTTCGGCAGAAAGAGTACTTTAGCAGAGTAAAGCACTTTATCAAAGTAAAGTATGAACTGCTGGGACAATTCAAAATCAGAGAAACTTTTCAGGGCAATCATAAGCCTTCGAAATCTTAAAGAAGCCAAAATATTTTTTCGTGATCTCTTAACCGAAGATGAGATTTTGGAATTTTCGAAAAGGTTCGAAGCTGCGGGGCTGCTTCAACAGAATATTTCTTATTCTGCCATTCAAAAGAAAACCGGCTTAAGTTCAACGACGATTGCTCGCATTTCTAAATGGCTCAACGGAGACCTTGGGGGTTATCGTTTGGTTATTGGTCGCGCGCAGCATCATCACGGGACACTTTTAAGGAAAGAAGCGCCGTGATTTTTCAATCAATGTACTTCCTTCCCTGAAAGTAACGGGGAAGGAGGTTTCCTGTCGGCTCTTCGGCAGTGAAGGTGCGCTGATGCGCATTCCGTTTTGGGCCTTAGTTCTTTGAAAGCATAGGTAGAAAGATGGACAAGCTTAAGACTGAGGACCAGGTTGAGCGGCTGTTCCTCCATGGGATAATTGATAATCCCACCAAAGAAAAATATTTTTTATTGGTTAGGGAAGGGGGAATTATTCTTGAAATCAGTGAACCTGACCGAGTTGTCGTGAAATACGGGGACCATGTGAGTTTTTTGGGAGTCCCCGAGAAGAACATTCTTGAATTCTTGGACCAGCTCAATGACAAAGGGATGTTCATAATGTATATTCCTGTCTCGGCCACCCAGCTTGCGGACTGGAAAAAACAGATCCTCACGCTCTCGGGGGTGCCGGCCACGGCAACGCCGGCAAGCAGGGAAAGGACACAGGGCGTGGGCGACGTCTGGTGGTTAACGGGGTCGTCGTCGTGCGACACACACGGCAACTACCGTGGTGGCGGGGGTGGCGGATACGGGGGAGGGATCCACTGACAACGGAGCGCGACTTGTCTTCATAGTTTCTTAACTTTTTCTTACCTTTGCTTTATTTGAGGGCGGTGCCATTTTTTTGGTCCGCCCTGCTTTTTTTGTGATTGGGCGGCGCTTACGGGGGTGGGTTTGGGGCGCATGGACCGGCGTGGAAGCGCCTGACCCGCGGGGCGGGGCCGTGGCGGCGTCGGAAAAATGCGGACGTTGACTTTTGGCTACAATAAGCGGTAATCCGCAGGCGATTGCGAGTCAGTTTTTAGAATTTTTCAAGTTGGAATCTTGGATTTTTTGTTTGTGCGGTGATAGAATTTTTGTGTCATTTGATTTTGTTTTTGGAGCGACGCTCAACTGGAGTGGTCGAAGAAAACCTCTGATTGTTCTGAGGATTTTATTCTTTCACTCTTTTTTTATGATATTCAAAACGAATGTGATGGACGCGGGTCGGAATGTTTTTGGGAAGGCGGGCGGAAAACGGGGGGATGACTGGCAGGATCTCGAGGAGCATTCTCTTGCGGCGGAAGAGCTTTCGGAAATGTCCGATGAAAAGATTTTTTATCTTTGCCGGCGGTTTGGGGAGCAGGCTTTGTATTGGCGCAGGAGATTTATCGGGCTTTTGCCAGAAGTTCATCGTAGACGTTTGTATGAGAAAAAAGGGTTTGAGTCGATTTTTGAGTTTGCGAAAAAACTGGCGGGGTTGAGTGAAGAACAGGTTCGACTCACGCTGAACATTGAGAGAAGTTTTTCCGACAAACCACTGCTGAATAATTTGCTTGTGGCCGGTGAGGTCAGCATTAATAAATTGGCGCGAATTGTTTCCATCGCCACTCCCGAAAATCAGGAATTTTTGGCGGCGCAGGTGAAACTGTTACCGACGAGCGCATTGAATGTACTAGTGAGGGACGTAAAGAATGAACAGACATCTCCTGACGAGTTTAGCATTGGAAATGGCTTTCTTGAACGTAAATGTGAGCCCGAAAGTCTGTACGTACATTCGAATCTACAACCGAGTTTAGAATTGTCAAATGGCGTTTTGACTGGGCAGGACCTTCAACTTTTCCAACAATTTTCTTCGGAACTTAAAGCAAAACTACACGAACTTTCCGGTAAAGGGTTCGACGTCAACGCGCTCCTGTTTGAACTTTTGAAAAAACGCGATGATGATATTGTGCATGAAAAAGAGCAAATTGCTGCGGGCCTCCAGGAAAAACAACAAACTGGTCCGGCCTCGCGATATATTCCGGCCAGGGTTAAAAAAGTGATGGAAAAGGAGTTTGGTGACAAATGTGCCATTCCTGGCTGCAACAATAAGGTGATGCAAAAACACCACACGCGCAGGTTTTGGCTTTATAACAACCATGACCCGCGCTTTATGGCTCAACTGTGCCGCGAACATCACAAAATCGCCCACAGCATTGACATGAAATATCATGAAGTCAGGAAAATGGCGATAAATTCGGGGTAAAGGCGCGACGGAAGGCGGGGGGTAGCGGGCGCGGGGGCCGGGGGCCGTGTCCCAATTTTTGCCCAGAACAAGCGGCGATATAGCCTGTAAAAAACGTGTTTTTTTCTTTTGCCCGTGGCTGGGGGTTCCGCTATACTCGGTTCGGTTCGGACAGAAATTCACTGCCGCAGGTTCACTTTGCACCCTTATGAAAGTTTCATCCAACAGCAAAGGGCTCAAGAATAAACGAAAGGTGATTATCCTTGGGTCCGGGGCGTTGAAGATCGGGGAGGCGGGGGAGTTTGATTATTCCGGTTCGCAAGCCATTAAAGCCCTGAAGGAGGAGGGTGTTTCGACGGTGCTGGTGAATCCGAATATTGCCACGAATCAGACGAGTAAGGGGCTGGCCGACAAGATTTATTTTTTGCCGGTGAATGCATTTTTTGTGGAAAAAGTTATTGCGCAGGAGAGGCCGGACGGCATTCTGCTGGGATTTGGCGGGCAGACGGCGCTAAATTGCGGTGTTGAGCTCAACAAAAACGGGGTTTTGAAAAAATATGGCGTGGAGGTTTTGGGTACGCCGGTGGTGGCGATTGAGAAAACCGAAGATCGTGAGCTGTTCAATCAGGAAATTTTGAAAATCGGCATGAAGGTGCCGCGGAGCGTGGCGTGCAACGACAAATCTTCAGCCATGGATGCGGCTACCAAGGTGGGCTATCCAGTGATTGTGCGCGCGGCGTTTGCGTTGGGCGGCAAGGGTTCCGGGTTTGCGTACAGCGAAACTGAGCTTTCTGAATTATTGGACACGGCTTTTGCGTACAGTGATCAGGTGCTGGTGGAGGAAAACTTGAAGGGCTGGAAAGAGCTTGAGTATGAGGTTGTTCGTGACCGGTTTGATAACTGCATCGTGGTTTGTAATATGGAAAATTTTGATCCGCTGGGGATTCACACCGGGGAAAGTATTGTGGTGGCGCCTTCGCAGACGCTGAATAATGAGGAATATCACCGGCTGCGCGAGCGGGCGATTACGGCGATCCGGCATTTGGGAATTGTTGGCGAGTGCAATATTCAGTTCGCGCTGGACCCGAAATCGGACGACTACAGAATTATTGAAGTGAACGCGCGGTTGAGCCGGAGTTCCGCGCTGGCAAGCAAGGCGACCGGGTATCCTTTGGCTTATGTTGCGGCAAAACTGGCGCTTGGGTATTCGCTGCCGGAATTGAAAAATGCGGTGACGCGCGTGACGACGGCCTGTTTTGAGCCGGCGCTGGATTACATCGCGCTGAAAATTCCGCGGTGGGATCTGGATAAGTTCCGGATGGTTTCGCAGGAGATCAGTTCGGAAATGAAGTCTGTGGGGGAAATTATGGCGCTGGGGAGGTCGTTTGAAGAAGTGATTCAGAAGGGCTTGCGGATGCTGCAAATCGGGCTTTATGGTTTTGTGGCGAACAGCAATGCGCCGATCAAGCCTGACTCTAGTAGCCGCGAAGCTGCGCTTCGCCAGCTGGAACATGAAATTCAGGTGCCGACGCCGCGGAGAATTCTGGCTATTGCCGAGGCTTTGCGACAGGGGATGAAAGTTTCGAAGATCAGCGCGCTTTCCGGGATTGATGCGTGGTTTTTGGATAAGCTGAAAAATATTGTCGAGACGGAGCAGGAGATTATAAATGATAAATTATTAATTATAAATGATGGAGCGGCTTCGCCGCGGGTTTTTGAGCTTTTGAAGAAGGCCAAGAAAAATGGGTTTTCTGATAAACAGATCGCTGAGTTGACCGGCAAAAAAGAGGAGGACGTGCGGGAGCTGCGGAAAAAACTTGGCGTGGTTCCTGTCGTGAAACAGATCGATACTATGGCGGCGGAGTTTCCGGCGAAGACGAATTATTTGTATCTGACGTATCACGGCGAGAAGGATGATGTGGATTATAAAAAAAAAGCGGCGCGCAAAAAAATGGTCGTGCTGGGTTCCGGGCCGTACGCGATCGGAACTTCCGTGGAGTTTGACTGGTGCAGCGTGAATTCGCTGACCACGGTGGGCAAATACGGCTACGAGACGATCATGATCAACTACAATCCGGAAACGGTGTCTACTGATTACGACATGTCGGACAAGCTTTATTTTGACGAACTTTCTTTGGAGCGAGTTTTGGATATTTATGAAAAGGAAAAACCGGAGGGGATGATTGTTTCCACCGGGGGGCAGGTTTCCAATAATCTGGCTTTGAAACTGCATAAAGCGGGGGTCAAACTTTTGGGGACGGCCGCGGAAAATATTGACCGCGCGGAGGACCGGCACAAGTTTTCTCAAATGCTGGACAAGCTGGGGATTGACCAGCCGCTGTGGAAAGAGATGGCGAATGTTGACCAGATTAAGAAGTTTACGGAGACCGTTGGGTACCCGGTGCTGGTGCGACCTTCGTACGTGCTGTCCGGCGCCGCGATGAGTGTTGCCCACAACGATGACGCGTTGACGCAGTTTTTGAATAAGGCCACGCGGATTTCCACGGACGCGCCGGTGGTGGTGAGCAAATTTGAAATAGGAGCCAAAGAGGTTGAGGTCGACGCGGTGGCGATGAACGGGAAAGTGCTTATTTACGCCATTGCCGAGCACGTTGAAAATGCGGGCGTGCATTCCGGCGACGCCACGATCGTGCTTCCTCCGCAGAAACTTTACATTGAAACGATCCGCAGAATTAAGGATATTACCAAAAAAATCGCGTTCGAACTCAAGATCACCGGGCCGTTCAATATTCAATTTCTGGCGAAAAATAATCTGGTGAAGGTGATCGAGTGCAACCTGCGCGCGAGCCGTTCTTTTCCGTTTTCTTCTAAAGTTACGGGCTATAATTTTATTGAGATCGCGACGCTGGCGATGCTGAAAAAGAAGCCGCTCGAGTATTTCAAAAAACAGCATTACAACACGCTGGATCTGGATCACGTCGGGGTGAAGGCTTCGCAGTTTTCTTTCTCGCGTTTGAAGGGGGCCGATCCGGTGCTGGGCGTGGAAATGGCTTCCACGGGCGAGGTTGCGTGCTTCGGGGACGACATGTACGAGGCGCTTTTGAAGTCCATGATTTCCACGGGGTTCAGAATCCCGAAGAAAAAAATTCTTTTGAGTATTGGTAAAATTGAAGACAAAGCGGCGTTTTTGAAATCCGCGCAGCAGCTGAAGGACATGGGTTTTGCGCTGTGCGCCACGGAAAACACCTCGAGATTTCTCACGGAAAACGGGATCGAAAACACGTTTCTGTACAAAATCCGGAGTGACATGAAACCGAATTTGCTCGAGGTGCTAGGCCAAAAAGTGATTGACCTGGTCATCAACATTCCAAAAAATTATAGCCGCGAAGAGGTGACGGACGGGTATCTGATCCGGCGCAAGGCCATTGATTTCAACATTCCGCTCATTACGAATTTGCAGCTTGCGCAGGCCGTGGTTGAGGCTTTGAACCGCTATAAGATTGACGATTTGAAAATCAAGGACTGGGCTTCGTACTTGAATGATTAGTCAACGACGCGGCGGTGTGTCGCGCGTCCTGCCCGACGGCGCTCGCTGGTGAAATTCTTACAATTTTTTATGCCACATTCAGAGCTTGAACAACTTATCCGGAAATTGCTGACGCACATCGGGGAGGACCCGGACCGTGAAGGTCTGCGGGAAACTCCAAGGCGCGTCATTGCTTCGTACGAAAAACTTTTCGGCGGGTACAAAAAAAATCCGGCGGATGTTTTGACGGTGTTTGGCGACGAAAACTATGACGAGATGATCGTCGTGAAAAACATTGAGTTTTACAGCATGTGCGAACACCATGTTTTGCCTTTCTTCGGCCGTGCGCACATTGGGTACATTCCGGACGGGAAGATTATCGGGCTTTCCAAACTGCCCCGTCTGGTGGAAATTTATGCGCGCAGATTGCAGAATCAGGAACGACTGACCAGCCAGATCGCGCGCGGGCTGCAGGATATTTTAAAACCGAAAGGCGTGGGCGTGATTCTGGAGGCCAAACACCTGTGCATGATGGCGCGCGGGGTCGAAAAACAGGACAGCGAGGTGACGACTTCCGCGCTGCTGGGTCTGTTTAAACGCGAGTTGAATACCCGGAACGAATTTTTGCGGCACGTGGGGAAGTAGCTCAAACAAGAGCATCCCCTGGCTCTATACCCTGAAGTCGCGCGACCTATCGAGTAAATTTTTCATTCGGTCATCTAGTTGGTCGCCATTCCATTTGTCTTTCATTCCTTTTTGGCTATTTTCCCCGCCGACCTTCATTCCATCCTGGTTGTTGCCACCTCTGACTATCATATCAAGTTGGAGGTTGCTTCCGCTGATCTGCATTTCATTTTGAGCGTTCTCTCCGCCGACCTCCATTTTTCTCTGGAAATTGTCGCCCTCAACCTTCACTCTGATCTGACGATTTTTACCGCTTATTTTCATATCGTCCTGGTGGTTGGTCCCTTCGACTTTCATACGATATTGGTTGTTTTCGCCGCCAACTGTCATCATTCCCTGCTTGTTGTTGCCACCGATGTGTGTTCCAGCCTGAAGATTTTTGCCGCCCACGTTCATTTGTAGCTGAAAATTGTTTTCTTTTATCTTCATGCCACGTTGAATATTGTCGCCTCCAACTGTCATGAATGGCTGGTTGTTTTCACCGTCAACTTCCAATTTTTCCTGGTTGTTCGTTCCACCTACCTTCATTTCCTTTTGGTTATTAAAAATCTTGATTTTCATTTTTGCCTGATAGTTGTCACCGCTGATATCCATTCCTCCCTGGAAGTTCGAACCGGCGACTTCCATATCCTCCTGGTAGTTTCTGCCTTCAATCTTCATCTCGTCCTGCACGTTATCTCGTCCGACTTTCATTCCGCCCTGATTGTTGGTCCCTTTGATATACATAGACGGTTGCCGATTGTCTCTTCCCACCCGTGTCCACATTTGGTCATTCTTGCCGTAGATTCTCATATTTTTCTCGTCGATATCCCTCCCAATGTTCATGTTGCTCTGGTCGCAATTTCCACGAACTTCTGTGCCGCGCATGATTAGACTTCCGCCAACCGTTAAACTTTCCAGGTCAAGTTTCTTTTTAAATTTCATTTCTGAAAGATCCAGGTCGTTGAGCGGGAATTCTTTGCATTTGAGGCCCGTGATAAGTTCGTCGGCTTCTTCCTGGGTGAGTTTGAGGCCGTTATGGAGTTTTTCGCGCATTTCGATGACCCGGCGGAGCACGTCAGGATCATGACTGGCGACCGAAAGAAGGTTTTCAAAAAATTGTTTTTCAGGATAGCGGAGACTTTGAAGATCGATCGGTCCGAGCGCTTCAACGGAGGGATTTTTCCGGAGTTCTTCTTTTTTTGCGACGGTTTCCCCGATCCTTTTGAAGGCGTTTGCTGCTGCATCCATGCGATCTATTGACATAAGCTATAAATAAGGTGTTATTCGCCGAAAATATACTCATGCTTCGGAGGGATGTCAAATCTTGCTCCAAATGATGGTTGGGCAGTAAGATTGTTTTTGTATGAGCGCTTTTCTACCAAAATCCATTCAGGAACTTATTGAGGAGTTCAGCAGGTTGCCGGGCGTTGGGCCGAAGTCGGCGCAGCGGTTGGCGATGCATCTTTTGCGGACACCGCGGGTGAGGGTGCAGGCGCTGGCGGGGGCGATTTCCGGGCTGCAGGACGGGCTGCGGTTTTGTAATATGTGCTGGAATATTTCGGAGGAGGAGTTGTGCAGAATTTGCGCGGATCCGATGCGGGACCATGCGCAGATTTGTGTGGTGGAGGATATTCTTGATGTGATGGCGCTGGAGAAGACTTCGGAATATCACGGGACGTACCATGTGCTGCACGGGGTGCTTTCGCCGGTGGATGGGGTGGGGCCGGAGCAGCTGAAGATTGATGCGCTGATGAGCCGGGTGCGGGGAGAGGGGAGTTCTTCGTTTGAAATAATTTTAGCGACGAATCCGAGTCTGGAAGGGGAGACGACCGCCATGTATCTGCTGCGACTTTTGAAGCCTTTGGGCGTCCGGATTACGCGCATTGCGCGCGGACTGCCTGCGGGCGGGGATCTGGATTATGCGGACGAGCTGACGCTTTCACGCGCGATGAACGGGCGGGCGGAGTACGTGTAGAGAGGGAGTTAGGCGAATCATTCCGCATAATGAAGCTCTTTTTAAGTTGACTTGCTTTCCAATTTATCTTATTATCCTGGAGCATTTTTTAACTTTGCAGTTATCAGCAAGCAGCTTCGGATTAACCGGCAGATTCGTGTTCCAAACGTTCGGCTTATTGATGAGGACGACGCGCAGTTGGGCGAAAAAACCATTGAAGAGGCCCTTCAAATAGCTTCCGGACACGGGCTTGACCTGGTGGAGGTGGCTCCAAAAGCGACTCCTCCGGTCTGCAAAATAATGGATTACGGCAAGCACCTGTACCGCCAGAATAAGATTGAGCAGAAGCACAAAAAGATGCAAAAACAGGGTGAAATGAAGGGTATCCGGCTGAGTTACAGTATTGACAAACACGATTTGGAGACTAAAATCCGCCAGGCGGAAAAGTTTCTCAAGGACCGCAACAGCGTGAAGGTCACCCTGATGTTCAAGGGAAGGGAAGCTTCGCACGCCGATATCGGGAGAGAAAAGATGAAAATGGTCATTGACGCGTTGAAGGAGGTGGCGCAGGTGGAAGAGTCGCCCAGGAAGCTTGGAAATTCTATGTTCATGGTTCTCGTGCCACTTAAATAATTTTTTTTTATGAAACTCAAGACGCACAGCGCAAGCAAGAAAAGGTTCAAAGTTACCGGCACCGGCAAACTTATTGCCAACAAAGCCGGAAAAAAGCATCTGCTTTTCAACAAGTCCAAGCGGCAGAAAAAGCTGTTCCGAAGCGGCATGGGACTGGTTGCGAAAGATCAGGCCATTATGAAAAAACTGCTTCCGTACGCTTAGGGAGGTATATGGTATAGAGTATAAAGTATAAGGGGGATTCTGAATAATAATTTAATTTTCATCACATGACCCGCATCAAACGTGGCGTCGCTTCACGCCGAAGACATAAGAAGCTCCTCAAATCGACCAAAGGTTTTATCAATCTGCGCAGCCGCATTGTGAAGTGGGCCAAGAACGCTTCCAACAAAGCCGGCCAAAACAGCTATGTTGGCCGCAAAACCCGCAAGCGCGACATGCGCTCGCTGTGGATCACCCGCATCAACGCCGCCTGCCGACCTCAGGACATTAATTACAGCCGCCTGATGTATGGCTTGTTGAAAGCAAAAGTGAAGGTTGACCGCAAAATCCTGGCTGAACTCGCGGTAAATAACCCGGAGGTGTTTACGAAGTTTGTTGATGTGGCAAAAAAGTAGGTGATTTTCAGAAGTATTATAAAAGACCCCGCCATGGCGGGGTCTTTTTTGTTAGATAAAATTGCCGTTCTCGTCAACGGAATGACCAGATTTTTTTAGTAGTTCTGCCACTGAAGCTGTCCATGGCAACAATCCTCTTCGGTTTATTTCGTCGAGCGCGGCGCGAAAGAATACGGGCTTTGTTTTCCACATTCTTTCATTGGAATTTAATACAAGAGTTGTCAGCTGGTCATCTGGATAGGTTTGTATCAATTTTAAGGCATCCTCATAGGTTTTCCCTGATGAACTTTCTTTTTGCACAATTTTTTTTATGTGTCTGCAAACTTGCGCCAGCTCTCCCATTCTTGGGGAAAGAGGAGTGGCGGGAAGTTCTTCATTATTCAAGGGTACTATCTTTTTTACTTCTTTCCCAACTGCGGCTGTTGCCGTATCAACTTTCGTGGGTTGGGGCGGGTTTTCTTTTCCACCTTGTTGCTGTTTCTGCTTTTCGCGTTCGGCTTTTCTTCTTCTGAATTCATCAAGGCTTGTGACGTTTGACATAATAGACAAATTAATGAGTAATTCGTAATATTATATCATTTTTTAACTGTTCAGTAAATTTCGAACTTCGTGAATTGCTGGTCGGGGTCCTGATATTCGGTTGTCACGTCATGTACCTTGGCAAAGCTGGGGCCTTTGCGGCACCATTCGATGAATTCTTCGACTTTTTCAGACATGCCCTGGGCGCAGATGGTCACGGTGCCGTCATCGTTGTTGCGGGCGTAGCCGACGATTCCAAGCGCCACAGCTTTTGTTTGCGCTTCAGAGCGGTAGAAAACGCCCTGGACGTCGCCGTGGACCGTGATGACGACCTGCATGAGAAAGTTCATGATTATTGCTGAGTGGACCCGGTTGCATTGGGGGCGTACATACTGATCGTGACTTTGTTGATCTTGACCTGTTTACTTGGTTTTTCAGTGCCCGGGACCTGTAGATCGGCGATTTTTTCCGCTACGTCCATGCCTTCGTAAACCTGGCCGATTGGGGAGTAGCCACCGTCAAGATTTGGCTGGCCATTGGGATTGGTTACAATGAAAAATTGGCTGCCGATGGAAATTGGGGCGCTGGTTTTTGCCATGGAAACGGTGCCGTACAGATGGTGGTATACTGGGTTGATTTCGTTGCCGAGGTAGGTGTCGGGGCCTTTGTAGCTGTACCCACCGGTGCCGTCCTGGTTGGTGAAGTCGCCGCCCTGGATCATGAAATTTTTGACGACGCGGTGGAAAGGAGAACCGTCATATTTTCCGGAGCGGGCCAGCCCCATGAAGTTGCGAGTAAGTGTCGGGACTTCCTGCGTAAAAAGACGAAATTTGATCGTGCCAAGATCTGTTTCCATGATGGCGATTCTTTCTCCTACAGCCGGCATGGCGAGTTGCGGGTCATTGGATTTTGCTGTTTTTGTCTGCGGGGCGCAGCCGGCTGTGAGGAACAGGGCGGTGACTGCGAAGGCGGTGAATACTTTTTTCATTGAATTATAAATTATAGATTATAAATTATGAATGGGGATATTGTCATGGCTGGCTCATTTTGCTACTCTTGAAACCTGTTTTCAAGGCTTTTCAGCTTGCTCCGATGAAAAATTCTTTAAAAAAATTCGTTCTGAGGGTTTTGACGTTTCTGGCGCGGGTGCGGCTCAGGCGGTTGAGGCCGTTTATTATCGGCGTTACGGGTTCCGTGGGCAAAACCAGCACCAAGGATGCCATTTATACGCTTTTGCGCAAAAGATACAACATTGTCAGGAATGAAAAGAGTTTTAATAGTGAATTTGGTCTTCCGCTGGCCATTTTGGAGCAAAAATCGGGGTTTTCATCGGTTCCGGGATGGGTCGCCATCATCTTTAAAGGGGTTTGGAAGGCTTATGTGGGCGGCAAACATCTTCAAATCATGGTGCTTGAAATGGGCGCGGACAAACCCGGGGACATGATTGAACTGCTCAGGCTGGTGCAGCCGCAAACCGGAGTGATGACGAATATCAAGCCCGTGCACCTGGGCGAAGGCCAGTTCAAAGACCTGGAAGATATTTTTGATGAAAAGAAAAAATTGGTGGAGTCGCTGCCGGAACTGGGCATGGCGATTTTGAATGCTGACGATCCGTATATTCTGGGGCTGCGGGATAAGTTGAAGTGTAAAACGCTTTTTTATGGTACGTCCGAGGTGGCGGATTTGCGCGTGACTGCTGCGGAAAGTACGCTTGATGGAATCCGGTGTACGATTGCGTACCGCGGCGTTGAAGTGGAAGGGAATTTTTCTCTGCTTGGTAGTTTTCAGGTGTACGTTCTTTTGCCGGCCGTTGCCGTTGGGCTGACGCACGGGTTTACTTTAGAAGAATGCGTTGAGGCTTTGAAAAATTTTACGCCACCGCCGGGACGGATGACGATGATTCCGGGGGTTCATGGGAGTATTCTTTTGGACAGCACCTATAATGCGTCTCCGGAAGCCGTAAAAGAGGCGCTGAATCTTTTGCAGGAAATTTCACCGGGAAGAAAAATCGCGGTGCTGGGAGACATGAACGAACTTGGAGAGCGTGCGGAGGAGCTTCATCGCGACGTGGGCAAACAGGTCCGCAAGCGTGCGGACGTGCTGGTGACCGTGGGCGGACTGGCGCGGGTCATTGGCGAGGAAGCTCAAAAAGAAGGGCTGCCGGCTCAGGATATTTATCATTACGAACATTCCGAAGACGCGGCAAAATTTCTGGAAGATTTTTTGAAGGAAGGGGATACCGTGCTGGTCAAAGGATCGCAAAACCGAGTGCGGCTGGAACGGCTTGTGCGGGAGCTTATGGCGGAACCGTACCGGGCGGAGGAGCTGCTGGTCCGTCAGGAAAAACACTGGAAAAATATTCAATAATTTATGGACGCTGAACTTCACAATTGGGGAATCCTTGGGCACGCCAAGCAGATCCGGGCGCTGGAAACCGACCTGAAGGAAGGGAATCTTGCGCACGCGTATCTTTTTGCCGGGCCTTCGCAGGTCGGGAAATATACGATCGCCAAAAAGCTGGCGCTGATGCTGCAGTGTGATGAACATGGCTGCGGGACCTGCACCGTGTGTTTGAATGTTACCAAGGGTTATCATCCGGATACCATCGAAATGGCGGACGGAGAGGCGGCGACTTCCGATGATGACGAAGACACGACGGGGGCGAGCATAAAAATCGAGCCGATGCGCGACACGCTGGCGCGGCTTTTTACCACCACTCCGGGGAAATATAAAATTTTTCTGGTGAAAAATATAGAGCGCATGACGCCGGAAGCGGCCAACGCCCTGCTGAAAACGCTTGAGGAGCCTCCTTCAAAAGTGATTTTTCTTTTTACCAGCAGCGCGCCGGAAAGTCTTCTGCCCACCATCGCTTCACGCGTGAGGATGATGAAGTTTAATAAGGTCAGCGACCAGGAGATTTTTGATTTTCTTAATGGCAAATTCCCGCTGGAGCCGGAGGAAAAACTGCGGGCGATCGCGGATTTTTCGATGGGGCTGCCGGGGCGGGCGACCATGCTCATGAACGATCCGGAGCATTTTGAACGCATTCGCGGACTGTTTGAAAAGATGAGCGCCGTGCTGAAAAACGACGATATTGTGGAGAAGTTCGCGATGGTGGCGGAGGCGGCCAAGTCTGAAGGGCTTTTTGGCGATTTTTTTGATATTCTCCTTTTGGCATTACGGTATACAATGCTCGATGAAGCCGTCAATGACGGTTCGCGAGAGAAATTGCGGCGCACGCTCCGGGCGCTTCAGCAGGCGCAGGAAGCGGTGCGGCTGCAAAAGCGCAACGTGAATGCGCGGCTCCTCTTTGAACATTTAATGCTCCAGACATGATTCAACTGATTATCGTCATTGTGGGATTTCTGGTTTTGGGATCGATTTTTCTTCGCCGGTATATGATGGCGGAAAGAGGGATTTCGTCGTTTTCTCTGTTCAGCCGGAAGAAGGGCGTGATGGATTTGCTGAGCATCCACAAGGGCAAAGACTCTTTTGAGGTGACGGTGCAGGAGATGATTCCGGAACGTTCGACCGTGGAACCCAAAAAAGTCGCGAAGGCGGACACGCTGGTGAAAAAGGCGGAAATGGTGCTTTCAAAGGGCGACCTCAAACACGGCGAACAGTTTTTAATTCAGGCGCTGGCGCTGGACCCGAGCAACATCGAGATCTATCACAAACTCGGGCTGCTGTATCTGAAGAACGGGCAGTTCGGGAAGGCGGAAAACATGTATCAAAAGCTGATTTCAAGCGCGCATCTTGATCCGGTTTTTTTCAGCAACCTTGGCGTTGCGCTGTATCAGCAGAAAAAACTTGAGGAGGCGAAGGTGAATTATAAAAAGGCGATCGAGCTGGACGCGACCCGGCCCGGCCGGTTCTTCAGTCTGGCGCAGGTTATGAAGGAGCTGGGGGAGGTTCAGGAAGCGCTGGAGCATTTCAAAAAAGCCGTGGAGATGGACAAGGGGAATCTGGATTATCTCCTCACGCTGGCGCAGGCATACCTGGAGGCCGATCTGCGCGCGGAGGCGCGGCTGCTGCTGGATGACATTGTGGCGGCGTTTCCGGAGAATCAGGATGCGAAGGATATGATGAAGAGGGCGGGCGAGGTCTAATCCGCAACGCAGGGAGGTGTTCGTACCGTTGTGGGGCGCTTACCTGTGCAGTTGATGGGATTTTGATGTGGCGTGGAAGCGCCTGAGGGGCGAGTGAGGGTCTGTTCCTGCGTGGAAAAATAAAATATAAATAACTAAAATTTTAGAATTTTAGAATTTATTTTATTTCGAAAGTAGAAGGTGGGGAGTGGGAAGTTCTGGATTATTTTGTTTTTGGAACTGTCGTCTGGGCCGTGCCGGTGTCCGGGTTAAAGCGCTGCCTTTATTTTTTTTGCTGCTTTTTCCAGGTCTGAACGAGGCGGTAATTTGGAATATTTATCTGGGAATTTTAAGCCAAAACCATCATTTTTGAATCGAGGAAAGACGTGCAGGTGTACATGAGCCACTTCTTGCCCGGCAACCTCTCCATCCGCCATAAAATGGTTAATGGCTTCAACTTTTAATCCAGATGATCTTATGGCTCCATTAAGTTTTTTACTGATAACAGCAAGATGGGCAACCGTGTTGTCGTCCAGGTCATTAATCAGCTTCGCGTGCTTTTTAGGGACTATTAGAATATGCCCGGCATTCACTGGCTGAACGTCCATAAATGCAATAACCATATCATCTTCATATACTTGGCTGCTGGGCACCTTTTTGTTTACGATTTTGCAAAAAATACAATCTTTCATATATGAAATATAACATCTTTAAGCTTACTGAGGCCACAAAAATTTTCCTAACGTCCGCGCCATGCGAAGAGAAACCTCATACGCGCTGTTGTGTGTTGCAAAGAAAACAAAAATTTAGGTAACTTCATTTTTGCGATTCCATTCCTCTATTTCCTGTTTTTTTATCATTGCGAAAATGACGACCGGGTTGAAAATCCCTGTCTGTACGCCTTCACATAATGCTCTTAAAGTGGCCGGCATTGCATCTGCCACCTTATGGTTATCCGTTCTAAAGCAATTGTTCATCCAATCTGTTTTCTCTTCAGGAGACATTCCCGCTATGATTTTCCTGATGGCTTCAGATGCTTTTATGGGCGGTATTTTTTCACGGGGTTCAATTTCTGGTTTTGGTCTGTCTGAAGGTGATTCACTCATGAATTTGAATAACGTGGAGCAAAATCTTACTGATGTTCAAGTATAGCCATCACTCTTTTTAGCTCTTCACAACAATGGTCAGTTATTTGAGTGACTTTGCCCCATATTTCAGCCGCCTGCCCAAAATAAACTTCCATTTCTGCTGCTTCTTCAGGACTCATATTATCTGAATCAACTTCTGTTTCAGCCATAGGTATAAGAATAAGGTATCTTCGCTTCTGATGTTAATATTTTTCACCATGAAATTCAACTGTCCCCGATTTGGGGACAATTGAACCTTGTTGCTCCAGCTTAGAAAGAATTATTGTACACATTTATTCCGCCAAGGTTGATGCTTTCTGATATTTTTCCTTCAAGTTCGCAATCAATGAAAGCGCAGCCACCTCCTTGGGCAACTACATAAACGATCATTTCCTTGCTTTCAGGTGACCAATAAGCCCTGTTTTTTCCGGCTAAGGGAATTGCATCAGGATGGGCGGAGGAATATTTTTCATATTCAGGTCCATAGAGCGAGCATCCTCGATCTAAGAAAACGTTTTTGATTTTCGTCCCCGGCAGCATAGTGGTTTCGGTGGTATCGATCTTACATAAACCATTTTTCAGGGTTGTTTGTAAAAAACTATTTGCTGATTTTTCATCAGTAATATTTGTGCCGTAATAAAACGCAAACGAACCTCCCTCTGCGGCATCCAGTGTGATTACCGATTTATCTTCGGTTAATTTGATCGGGTAACATTTTTTATCAGTAGAATCACAAACCTTGGACGGATAAGTAAAACTAAATGTATTGGCGGATTTGTATTCATTGGTACCCGGAATGTTTGCCTCAATGACCGGCTTTGACTGTGTGGATGGCGGTGTTGTTGGCACAGATTGCGTTGCGGCTGGTTGATTTATTGTTGGCCTTTGAGCTATGGGAGCTGGCGGTGCCGGCACAGATTGTGTTTCGACCGGTTGACTCATTGCCGGCTGTTGTTCTGTGGGGGCTGGTGGGGTCGGCTGTGTTTGGCTCACTGGTTGTTGTCCGCACCCGGCCAAAAAGAGCAATCCAAGGAATATTGAACTTGTTGCTAATGTTTTTTTCATAATTTTCGAATAAATATTACGTTTTTGGAACGACCGCCTGGGCGGTGCCGGTGTCGGTGCCGACCATGATTTTGGCGGGGACGGCGTCGTAGCGGGTGAAGAGGGTTTCTTTGGTTTCTATGCTGTCTTTCAGGATGTGGCGGTACCAGGTGACGTCGAAGCCGGTGTGGTTGATTTCGACCTGTTTTTTGGCGCCCGGAGGAAGCGTGGTGGTTTGGACGATTTGGGTCGGGCCGGGGGAGTGGTAGTTTCCCTGGTACGGGCCTTCGAGCCAGACTTTGCGGCCGTCGTCGGTGCCGTAGAATTTGAAGTAGGCCTGGGTGCCTTCGGTGTAGGCTTGGACGATCAGGTTCGAGGGAGAGTCGTTCAGGAATTTTACGTCGTGGACGCCGGGATAAATGGTTCCATCAAGGCCGTAGCCCAAAACTTGTGCGTAGTAAGAAACGGCGTAGGAGTGGTTGGCGCGTTCAACAATCGGGAAGCCGGCCAAAAGTGCGGCCTGGTAGAGCGTGGAGGAAACCTGGCAAAGTCCGCCGCCGTAATCGGGGACGGTGCCTTCGGCTTTGATGACGAGTTCCTGGACGAAGCCGTGCTGGCCGTCCACCGGGCCAAGATGGTCGTTGAACGAAAATATTTCTCCCTTTTTCACCAGCAGGCCGTTGTAGCGGCTGATGCCGACGTCGATGTTTTTTATTCTTCCCGCGTGGGAACCGACAAACGCCGTGTGGCCGGTGCCGATGAGATTTTTTATACCAAGGTTTTGGAGGTCTTCCGAAACGGTGACCTTGGCTTTTTCTGCAATGGCGGGGACTTCGACGCGCTTAATGTTTTTGTTGAAGGCGAGCGTGAGGCTGTCCAGAAGTCCGGTACGGGAAACTTTGACGCCGTCCTGGCCTTTGCCTTCGATGACGATCTTTTTCTTGGCGTCGGTAAAAATTTTGACGTCGGAGGTGGGGTGGTCGATTTTGGCGATGATTTCGGTTTCAAGAAAATCGTTGATTTTGTCGCCATCAAGCGCCATGCCCGGATTTGAGGCCAGAACAATGTTGTTGTTTTGGGGCGGTTGTTCAGTGGCCGCGAGTGCTACCGGAAGCGTCAGATTGATGTTCTTTATGGTGACGGTCGGGGTTTGGGTGAATGTGATGGCGTCAAGATGTTTGGACGGGTCCAGCTTCCATTTCTGCCCATCGTAGAGGAGGGTAATCGGATCTTTGAGAGCCGCAGCGGCAAGATCTTTTTGAGATTCGAGGTTTTGCGCGGTGACCGAAGGATTTTCATCAATCAGATTGAGGGCGATATCTTGCGGATGAAGCGTGTTGATGACCTGCTGAAGATATTTATTGAGCTGTGATGCGTCAAGAATTTTGCCCGGAACTTCCGGAGTGATGGCAAGTTTTTTCTTGTCGTCAAAACTTAAATGCGCGTTTTGGGCCCTGAGTTTTTTGAGATCCAGTTTTTGTTCGATGATGTTTTGAGCTTTCTCCGTATCCAGCGTCATGAAAGGGGTTTCTTTATGGCTGGAGAGTGCGGCAAAGGCAAGTGTCAGCACCGAGTCTTTCCGGAAGTCGTACATGGGGATGGTGACGTAACTTTGCGGCAGTGAAAATTCAACGCCAAGTTCTTTCGGCGTGACTTGGGTTTGCGCTCCGTTCGCGGTTACGGTGATGGGGGTGGAAAGGAAATTTTCCGCAACGTTTTGGAGAGTTGTTGCAGCTTCTTCCCCGTATCGAAGTCCCAGATTGTTGTTATTGACGCTGACGCCGGGCATGACTCTGCCATGCAGGAGCATATCCGTTCCGATCAACGCGCCGGAAAGGACAAGGATGGAAGGGACTGCCACCAGGGAAATTTTTGCAAATTCAACAAGATCGTGCCTGAGCTGTTCGGACATGACGGCGCCCGCAGATTCACGCATGAACGACGCGGCTTTGTTGAAAAAACTTTGTTTTTCTTCAAGCATTGGCGCGGGCTTGGCGGCGTGAGCCTTGACTTTACCCTGGCGCACGCGGGGGGGTTTTGGCTTGTGTTGGGTGGTGTTGTTGAGCATATGGATTTAGATTATAACCCAAAAAAACCGCTGTGCAAAAGGAAATTGTGTGATCGAAAATCGTTGCATCGGAATTCGAAATTCGTAATCGAGATTTGTGTTTCGAAAGGCGAGAGGAGGAGTCCTGGGATTAGTCGATTTCGTGCGGTATCTTTTTCATGTTTTCTTCCCGTTTGATGTCTTTTTTAACCTTTTTGCCCTTTCCTCTGCCGAAAATTCTGTCGAACAACGATTTTTTGTGCTGTTTTTCTTCGCTCACGCCTTCCGGTTCGGGGTGTTTTTCGGTCATTTTTTCGATCGTTTCCTGGCCTTTTTTGATGATTTCCTTTCCTTTTTGGGCGATCATTTCGCGCGTTTCTTTGCCTTTTTGTGGCGCGATGGTCATGCCGATAACGGAACCCACTGCGCCTCCGACGATGGCGCCCATGATGAGTTTGTCGAGCGTTGATCTTTTCTTCTTCTCCTGATTTTTCTTTTTTCCGAATCCGAACATAGAAATCAGTTATATTGGGTATAAACTTTGGCGCCTCTGAGCAATTTTATCGCACTTAGGGCCGCGTTACAACCCTGGCCCACGCTGGTGGCCATTTGCGCGGCCGCGCCGGTGCAGTCGCCCGCGGAGAAAATGCCCGGGATGTTGGTGCGGCCGTCGTGGTGGACTTTGATGTAGTTGTTTTCCATTTCCAGGCCGAGTTTTTTTGCGAAAGCCGTGGCTCCGGCGACGCCGACCGCCATAAAGACGCCGTGGGTCAGGATTTCTCCGCCGTCGGCCAGGATGAGCTTTTCTGCCTTTCCGTTGCCGGAGATTTCTTTGATGCGCGGGGTTTTTTGGAGCGTGATGTTGTTTTCTTCCAGATCTTTTTGGATTTCTTTGCTGAATTCGAACTCTTTGCCGTGGCTTAAAATAGTGATGTTTTTGGTGTAGTTAAGGAGCTGGAGCGCTTCTTCGCCCGCGTAGTTTCCGTTGCCGACGACGACGACGTTTTTGTTCTTAAAGAAAAATCCGTCGCAGACGACGCAGTATGAAACGCCCTTTCCGGTGAGTTCGCGTTCGTTTTTGATTCCGCTCAGCGCAAAACTTTGGCCGGTGGCGATGATGACGGTTTTGGCTTCGTACTGATTTTTTTTGTCGTCCTTGAGGTGGAATGTTCCGTCTTTGTGCATCGTCAGATTAACGATTTCATGAGGGATGACTTCCGCGCCGAATTTTTTTGCCTGCTCGATGCCTTTTTCCGCAAGGACCGGGCCGGTGACGGGTTCGGGAAATCCGAAATAGTTGGCGATGATGTGCGATTTATACAGATTGCTTTTTTTGTAATCGCCGAAAACGAGCGTCTTCAACTGGGCGCGTCCGGTGTAGATGGCGGCGCTTAAACCGGCCGGGCCGGCGCCGATGATGGCAACGTCGTGCATGGTTATTGAGCTACGGTTTCTTGGTTACAAATTCCGTTCTGGCGTAATCGACATTTTTGGTTCGTCGGATCACGTTCACCTTGATCTTGCCCGGGTAGGCGACGTTGCCCTGGATGTCGCTGGCGATGCTTTTGGCAAGCGGCAGAAGTTGGCCGTCTTTGATCTGCTGCGGTTCCACCATGACGCGCACCTCTCTTCCGGCGGAAATCGCGAATGCTTTGCTGACGCCTTCGTAAGAGGTGGAAATGCGTTCGATGGCCTGGATGCGTTCGATGTATTTTTCGATGGATTCCTGGCGGGCGCCCGGTCTGCCCGCAGAAATGGCGTCGCCGGCTTTCACGAGCATGGCTTCCGCGGTTCTTTGGGGAACGGCATCGTGATGCGCCCAGGCCGCGTGGATTTCGTCTTCGTTGAATATGTATTTTTCCATGATTTCCCGCGTCAGCACGTCGTGCGAACCGCCGACTTCCTGGTCGATGGCCTTGCCAAGGTCGTGGAAGAATCCGCCGATTTTGCAGTCCGTCATGTTGAGGTTCAGCTCGCCGCCAAGCATCAACGTAAAGTATCCGACTTCAAACGAATGCTTCAAAATGTTCTGGCCGTAGCTGGTGCGGAATTTGAGCCTTCCGATGATTCTCATGAAATCGTCGGGGTAGTTTCGGCTTTCCAGGCCCAGCATTTTGACGGTGTCTTTGCCGATTTTTATGAGTGTCCTTTCTGTTTCCTGCACGGCTTCCTTATGTTTTTCACGGACTTTGTCCGTCGTGGCGGCCCTTTCTTTGAGAATCTTCGTGATGGTTTCACGCGCGATGTGCCTGCGCACAAGGTCAAAACAGGAGACGATAATCGTACCCGGCGAGTCGTTGAAAATAATATCCGTGCCGGTCAGCTCCTCAATCAAAAGAACATTAGCCGCCCTCAGGCCGATGACTTTCCCTTTGGCTTCGTCCCTTGCCACTTCAATGGCGGTGCTCTTCTTGTCCACGGACGTCGGGGCGGAATAGCGCTGAATAACCGACGTAATCAGGTCTTTCGCGATTCTGATTTTTTCTTCCTGGAGGTGATCTTCGTACTTTCTGAGTTTGTCCTCTCGCTCAAGTTCAAGGTCGCGCTGGAGTTCGTTCAGAATTTCGTTTTTGGCGTCATCAAGTGTCCATCCGGTTTTGGCCAGAAGTTTCTGGAGGAGGTTGTTTTCCAGTTTTTTCATATTTGCGCGCAGTGCTTCAACCCGCTGGACTTCACCGTCCACGTGTTTCTGCGATTCCTGTTCTTTGGCCGTGCGCGTCAGGAGTTGTTCCTCTTTTGAGACGATAAGTTTTTCGAGTTTTTCGCACTGGAGTTCGTTTTTTTCTTCAAATTCAATCACATATGCACGGATGTCTTCCATGCGTTTTTGGTTGGCAGTTTTCACCGTTTCGGCTTCCTGGCGGCTTTTTTCCACTTGAGTTTCGGCTTTTTGACGATACGCCTCCGCGGTGACGGCTTTTCGGGGTTTTAACACTACAAACCCGATGCCGAATCCCGCGGCAGCTGCGACAAGAGCGATGATGATGGTCAGTATGTCGTCCATAGCTTTGACATTATAGAGGAGAGCCCATCGTAGCACAAATACGCGGGAGTATCTCGAGAACTTTCTCAATGTCTTTCTGGGTGTTTTCGCGGCCCAGGGTCATGCGGATGCTGGTTTTGGCAAGGTCTTTTTCCGCGCCCAGGGCCATCAGGACGTGCGACGGTTCCAGCGCGCCGGACGTGCAGGCGGATCCGGCCGAGGCGCAAATGCCTTCCATGTCCAGTCGCACCAGTAAAGATTCCGCGTCCACGCCGGGGAAACTGATGTTGATGTTGTTCGGAAGACGTTTCACGGGATCCCCGTTGAGTGTTGCTCCGGGGATTTTTTGTTGAAGGCCTTTGATAAGCGCGTCCCGGAGTTTGATGAGACGTTTTGATTCTTCGGGGCGCATGGATTCCGCGATTTTTAGAGCTTCCGCAAAACCCGCAATATTCGGCATGTTTTCCGTTCCCGCGCGCTGTCGGTGTTCCTGCCCTCCCCCGTACAACAGCGGCATGATCTTTATTCCTTCGCGGATGTAAAGTATTCCGGATCCTTTCGGTCCGTAGATTTTTCCTCCGTTCAACGTCATCAAATCAACATTGAGATCACGGACGTCCAGCGGAAGTGCGCCCGCGGCCTGACATGCGTCCGTGTGAAAGAGTGTGTCGCTGCCGTTTTTTGATCTATGCTCTTTGATTATTTTTCCGATTTCCGTAATATTTTCCACGGTACCTATTTCGTTGTTGGCGTAGGCAATGCTGACCAGGACCGTTTCCGGAGTAAGCGCTTTTTGGAGTTTTTCCTTTTGGACATGGCCGTCCTGGTCGACCGGAAGATACGTAATTTTCCATCCGCGGCGCTCAAGTTCTTCCATCGGTTTCAGGATTGAATGGTGTTCGATGACCGTGGTCACTACATGTTTCCCCTTCGATTTCAGCGCTTCTGCAGTGCCAAAGATTGCCCAGTTGTTGGATTCCGTTCCTCCTCCCGTGAAATAAACTTCTTCAGATTTGCAGTTCAAAATACCCGAAACCTGCGTACGCGCCGCATCAATGACTTGCCTGTTTTGGAGAGCAAACTGATAGACCGCCGAAGGGTTGGCGAATTTTTCGCTGAAATATGGGAGCATAACCTTGAGCACTCCCGGGTCAACCGGCGTTGCTGCTGCGTGATCGAGATATATCATGGTTATTGCTGCGACTGGCCGGATGTGGAAACGGGTGTTTGCTGGGTAGCTTCTTCAATTCCAGCTTTTTGTACCGTTATGTCCGTTGGAACATCAAAAGTGCTGTCCGGAACGTTAATATCCGTTTGGATCGACGTGGCCACGGTGTTGTTGGTCAGTCCAAAAGACGGGAGGCTGATGTTAGTTTTTAACGGAATTCCGTTCCAAAGACACATTTTCCCATAATCCTGCATCTGGTAGGTTTCACACGTTTGGCCAGCGACCGTTTCCGTCCCCGTACTTGAAATCTGTTGAGTCGATGCCTTTTCCGGATCAATGCCGAGGGCAATTTTTTTCAGGTAATCCTGCCTTTGCGATGGGGCCACTCCCATAAAATAGGTGTAAAACGGGTTTGGCGTCATCGATGCGACTTTTTTATCCAGGTCCACGCTGTAATTGTATTTCCCGGTATCTATAAAGAGATTGTCCTGTTTTTCATCTCCCGTCGGTTTGTGGTAGGTGATGTGCGCTTCGCGGACGGATTTGTCTCCTTTAATTGTTACCTTTGAACTACCTTCCGTTGTCCCTTTTATCGCATATTCGATTATTGCGGTTTTGAAGGGATACTGGTAAAGACTGGCACTCTGTTGATTCTGTTGCGTGCATCCCGATGCAATTAGTACGCATCCAAGCGTTATTGTGGTGAAAAGTTTTTTCATTGTGTTCGTTTAAAGAGCGTTCCAAGGCTAACACAAGCTCTTTATTTATTCAACTCTTCTTTCTTTTTTGCGATCAGGTCGAATAATTTTGGAATTATGGCTTCCGTGGCCGCCATTCCCGCCTTTACCGCTTCATCGTATCGGTTGAATTCAAGCAGGGAGATCCCTTCCAGTTCGGGCTTGATGATAATATCCGGTTTCGCAAATGCGTATCTTTTCTGCTGAGCCTCATCGCGGATGATGTCTATAGATCGCAGTAAAATGTGGAGCATAAGGGTAAAATTCAATTTCAATCGCGTAAGAAATCCCGGGTACAATTTAAACGCCTCCGGCTTACGATAGTATTTTTCCCAAATCATTCCGGATATATATTGCCTTGACGTTAACGACCCTATTTCCACCCCAATAACGATATTAATATCTTTATTTCTTCGGAGAGCATCGACCGGTACATTATTCAATAATCCTCCGTCAACCAGGTATCTTCCGTCAATAAAAAACGGGCTGAAGATGCCTGGGATTCCCGATGACGCCCTGACCGCCTTCCATATTTTCCCCGTCGACAATGTGACCTCTTCACCTGTTTCAAGATCAACCGCCACCACCTGAAACGGGATTTTTGTATCTTCAAAAGTTGCTTCCCCGACAATCTCCTTTATAACCTTACTAATATCTTTGCTTTTAATAAGGCTTTCATGAAAAAAATGAAAACTGCTGATCTTTAAAAATTTCCTTTTATTAAAACTTTCACTTCGCTTAAGGATCTCTTCAGGCGTTAATCCCAATGCATGACCCGCTCCGACAATAGAACCGGAGCTTGCCCCGGCCACGGCGTCTATTTTAATACCGTACTTTTCAAACACTTTTAATACTCCAATGTGCGCCGCCCCCTTTGCGCCACCTCCACCTAACGCAATTCCTATTTTTGGTTCTTTAACCTGACTTTCCATAGTTTTCCATAAGTTTTCCTATCATTATACCAAAAAATCGGCCTTTTTCACAGGGTTTCAACATGTTTTAGACATAGAAATTTCATCCTTTTTGGACTTAAAAAAGGTTGGATTTCCTTATTTCCTTCAAAAATTATACAAATTTTTCATCTTAAACTTTTTCAACACGAAAGATAATGTTTCCATCTTTTTTGCAAACCTCTCTACGTCTGAATTAAGAAAAATATTTCATTACATATCTCTTTGTAATCTAGTTTGTAATTCGGATTGTATCGCACAAAAAGTTCGCTATAATGATTGAGAAGTTTTGCCATTTACCCCTTTCATTTTTATGAAGTTTTTTTGCGCTCAAGCCGACCTCGAGGAAGCTCTTAATGTTGTAAACAAAGCGATTACCCCAAACACCACCATGCCGGTGTTGAATAATATATTTTTAAAGGCGGAAGGAAAAAAACTTCTTTTTGCAGCCACCAATCTTGAAATCGCGATTCAGCACTCCATTCCCGCGGATATCCGTTCGGAAGGCGCCATTACCGTTCCGGCCAAACTGATCAGCAGTTATATTTCGTTGTTGAAGGATGAGAAAATCGAGGCAACCCTGGGCGACGGCAATACCGTCACACTTTCTTCAACATCATCCCAGACAAAAATTAAGGGAATCAACGCCGATGAGTTCCCGGTTATTCCAAAAGTTCCCAAGGAAAATACCATTAAAGTCCCGGCAAAAGAGTTGAACAGCGCCATTATGCAAACAGTTTTTGCGGCATCCACCAACACTTCCCGGCCGGTGCTTTCGGGAGTGCTTTTTGATCTTGATCGCGACGCCTTGAAGATTGTGGCTACCGACAGCTATCGTTTGGCTGAAAGGAAAATTCTTCTCAAGGACAAGACGGCCATTTCCCTCCAGTCGATCATTCCATCCAGGACGATTATTGAGCTTGGGAAGATTCTTTCCAAGGCCCAGGACGAGTTTGTGGAGATCAATCTCACGAAAAACCAGGTACTCTTCACCATTGGCGGGATTGAATTGATGTCGAGGCTTATTGAAGGCAAGTTTCCGGATTACGACAAGATCATCCCAAAAACCACCAAAACGAAAATCACCGTTTCCACCGAGGATTTGTCCCTTGTGGTGAAGCGCGTGAGCCTGTTTGCGAGGGAAAACAACAACAGCATCAAGGTGGCGGCGACCAACGACGGAAAGCTTATTCTTTCGACGGAAGAAACGAAAATTGGTGAGGAAAAGGCTGAAGTTGCGGTAAAAGTCGAAGGTGAAAACAACAAAATAGCCCTAAATGCCCAGTATTTATTGGATGTTTTGACGTTTATTCAGGCGGACAAGGTGGTGGTGGAGATTGATGATAAACTTGCTCCCGCCGTTATCCGGCCGGTTGACAATAAGGACTATGTGTATATTATCATGCCGCTCAAGATTTAAGGCGAATGGAAACTTTGAAAAATCTGATCCGATTCTTCCCAAGCGTCCAGAACAATAGAGTTTTGGATCTTTTGGAAAGTCAAAAAAGCGCCAGCATCTCAGGGGCGGGGAATTATTCGTCGAAAGTTTTCATGTTCAGCGACGTGGTGAGAAAACTTCCTTCATTGAAGACGGTGCTGTGGATTGTTACCGATCATACCGAGCTCGAACACATTGTCCGGTCTTTAAAGTTGTGGAGCGATGTTGAGGCGTACGGGTTTGAACTTGAGCCAATGGATGCGGGGAACGTGCGTAAGGCCGAATATGAAAATCGTATTCGCAT
>Ga0315281_10001600_pt1 | contig 33616 bp, 47 predicted proteins | sample YL17G07_0_MG_FD_204540 | JGI IMG/M metagenome (GOLD analysis project Ga0315281, IMG submission 204540) | Sediment microbial communities from Yellowstone Lake, YNP, Wyoming, USA - YL17G07_0 | ecosystem: Environmental > Aquatic > Freshwater > Lake > Sediment | place: USA: Wyoming | collected...
AACTATTGAAAAATATTAAAGCCAATAACGAGAAATTAGCAGGTAATAAGGGATTAGATACTTAATGACTAATATTACGAAAGAAGTTTATAGGTTTTTGCTGACTGGAAAAATCACTCAACTTATAGATTTACGGTTTTATATTAAATATGAACTTAAAAACAAATTACCAAAAGAACTTGATTGGTAGCATTGAGGCCCTAATGATAGACACAATACATAAAATATATATTTGTCATTTTTGTGGCCCAAGAACCATAACTGATAATTTTTATTTGGCTGAAAAAGTTTCTATATTAGATGAGATGTCAAATAAAGTTCAGATTTTTCTTCGACCTTATATAGCAGAAAAAAGAGAAATTGGGTATATTAATAAACTTATTTCCGCTTATATATTTTTGATTAAAACAAAAGTCTCAAATGTTATAGAGATATTAAAAGTATTTAATAATTTGGAAAAGATATAAATTATGCGTAGAGAAAAGATGGCTTTAGGTTTAGGCCCCAACAGCAAGTGTTATGGTCGGCAGTAGGATAATAAGAATAAAGTTGATTAAAGATATACTTGGAGAATAAATGAAAATAAAAAAAAAGTAAAAATACGATGCGATATTGAAATTCCATATGAAGAGTTTGATACCGAAAAAGAAAATAAAAAAGCGGAAACTGAAATGCTTAATTGGATTAAAGATACGATGAGATTTGATTGGGCATATATACCGTTTGGAGATGATGGTTGTAGTCGTGAAACAAAAATAAAAATAAAAAAAGTAAAACGATGATTTATGATCCTCCATATGTCGTAATACAAGATGTTTATATGAACCTACTAAAATATAAAAACTCCCTTCCTTTGTGTTGTGGGTGTCTGACTTGCTATGTTAGGATTAAATATGGAACATCTATAAAAGCAAAATTATTAAGGTGGCGTTATACATGATACTGTGGCGAAACTTTAATATGGATTACAGGATAGGCGATTTTTATGAATATATGCTTATTAAAAAATCAAATCGTTTAAAATTTCCCGTAGGTGATTGGAATTCGTATATAAAAAATGGCACCTCTAAAAAATTAAAATTATTGAAGATGTTTTATAGTATTTGGTATGGTAGTGTTTTATTTAATGTTCAATATTGTGGTAAATATATATGATAGGAATTGTTATTAAAATTTAAGGAGATTAATATGACAGATTTTGCTGAATTTGAAACTGAAACTGGTAAGGTTATGGTTAATGTTGATAGAGTTGAGTGTGTTTTGGCGCAGGATAATGGGCTTGAAGCGGTTATTTGTATGATCGATGGGGATAAATATTTTGTTAAAGACACCTATGAAAATGTAAGCAATTTTATATTTTGGGTGGCTGATGGACGACCTGATTTAGATCACGACGAAAATTGCCCTGATTGTGGTGGGCCTTTGGAAGATATGCCAGATGATAGTGATAAGAAGACCAAGTTAGATTAGGAGGCTTTATGTTTAGAATGAAAGAAGACGGATTATATGTTAAGGTTGTAAGGGAAGATGGTGAGGCAGCCGTATCAAAATTAGAAGAGCAATACGCTGAGCAAGCAGTAGAAAATCTACCAGAAGGCGTATATGTAATTAGTAAGCATGATCATGTATTTAGAATATTTAGAGTTGATGATTTAGATGAGAAGGAAACAGATGAAGCGGATGATGATTTGAACTAATATGAGATTGCTTTTAGATTTATATTGGTATAAATATTTATTTGGTTCTTTTCACCCACCTTACAAGAAAACAAAATATAAATGGCCGGGATTTAGAGTTGTTTGGTGTAGATTTAGAGAACACCCATATGGCGTAGTTTGGTATAATACGGCAGGATTAGATCCAGATATGCGTTGTAAAGGTTGTGGAGAAGATTTGGGATGAAGTTGAAAGTATATGAAGAATTAAGACAAACGGCCCTGAACTGTAAGAAGTGCGATTTGGGATGTGATAAAGTAGATGACCAAGATCCGCATGTATTTGGTGAAGGTAATTTGAATAGCAAAATAGTCTTTATCGCCGAGGCCCCGGGCAAGCAAGAAACAATTTTTAAGCACCCATTAATACCGCCGGGAAAAAGCGGATTAATCTATGAAAGGGTGTTATCTGGACTTGGGCTTACACGAGAGCAGGTATATACTTGTAATACTATTGTTTGTAGGCCAGAAAGGAATGCTGATCCATTACCATATCAATCATTAGCGTGTAGGTCGTTTTTAGACGCACAGTTAGGACTAATACAGCCGAAGTTGATAATAACTTTTGGTAGATTTGCCGCTCTTACCTTTTTATCGGATTTTAAAATAACTCGAGATCATGGAAAGATACAAAGATGCGATAGATATAATGCTGATATATTTGCTCTATACCACCCGGCTTATGTTTCAGTTTATGCGCCTCAAAACAAAAAAGAAGAATTTAAACAAGATTTAAAGTATTTAAAAACAATAATTGGAAATTATTTGAGATAAGGAGTTTGGTGAGAAAATTAACCATTCAGGATGCTATAAAGGAAGCAAAAAAACATAAAGGTAAGTGTATTTCAAAAGAATATGTTAATAGTCTAACATATTTAGAATGGGAATGTGAAATTAAACATAGGTGGTTAGCAACATTATCACATATAAGATATGGAACTTGGTGTCCAAATTGCGCTAATAATGTTAAATTAGGATTGGTAATAGCACAGCAAATAGCCAAAGAAAGGGGAGGAAAGTGTATATCTACGGAATATATAAATAATAGCACAAATTTGAAATGGGAATGTAAAATCAAACATAGATGGAAGGCCACATTACAAAATATTAAAAATAATAATTCTTGGTGCCCAGAATGCTATAAAAAAGATATGAATGTAAATCTCAAATTAAAAAATGGATTAAAAATAGCACAACAAACGGCAAAAAAAATGGGCGGAAAATGTATATCATCAAAATATATTAACTGCAGAGAAAAAATGGAATGGGAGTGTATAATCAAACATAGATGGTTTGCATCCTTAGATAATGTAAAAAATCATGAACATTGGTGTGCGCAATGCTCTAATTTTAAAAGTCAAAACAAATTAAAAGAAATAGTAGATAGTATTTTTAAAGTAAATAGTATTTCAAATTTTAGAGGCTTTGATTGGCTAAAAACCAAAAATACCGGAAAGCAAGAAATAGATATTTATATCCCAAAATTAAAAATAGCAATAGAATATGATGGAAAACAACACTTTGAAGTAGTTAAAATATTTGGCGGGAAAATAGCATTGAATAAAAGAAAGAAATTGGATAGATTAAAAAATAAAAAAATTAAACAACACCCAAAAGATATTAATTATTTTGTAAGATTTAATTATAAAGATAAATTAAATGTAGATAATGTTATTAAAAAATTGAGAAATAATGGTATAGTAATAAAGGAGTGAATTATGGGAAATCGTGGCAATATTTGTATGGAAGAGGGGGATGGCAAGAAGATATATTTTTATGGCCATTGGAGTGGTGATGGTTTATTTAAAATATTACAATCAGCTCTAAAAAGAGGTCATAGTAGATGGAGTGATGAACAATATTTATCTCGTATCATTTTTTGTGAGATGGTAAAGGGCGATGAACAAAATCTTTCGGGGTTTGGAATTAGCACTTATGTCGGAGATAACGAGCACCCAATTTTAGTTGTTAATTCCAGCAAACAAACGGTCAGTATAGAAGAAGACACCAAAAAGTCTTGGTCTTTTGAGGATTTTGTGAATTTAAAAAAGGACCCAAGATGAGCGAAATAAATAAGTTTCCCAAATTACAAGAAGAAGATAAAAGTAAATTAATTTCATGGCTAAACAGAGAAATAACACAAGCAAGAAAAGAAATGTCATCCTATGGTGCTTGTGAAAATTATTCCGCCGCTTTACAATTTGAACATAGAATAAGTGATTTGAATTATATTAAAATGATAATGGAATATCACGAGGAATAATATATGTTAGGCCCTAAAACTGATATTTTGAATTGGGATGATTATTTTATGGCCATTGCTAAACTATGTGCTATGAGAAGCCGTGATCCTCAAACGCAAGTAGGGGCGGTATTGGTTGATGAATTAAATCATATAGTTGGCACAGGATATAATGGACTACCTAAAAATTGCGATCCAAATAATTTTCCTTGGGACCGAGAAGGTGATTTTTTAAATACTAAATACGCTTATATTTGCCATTCCGAAATAAATGCCATAGATAACGCAGATAAAACACGATTAAGGGGCAGTAGGATATACACAACGCTTTTTCCTTGTAATTCTTGCGCCAAAAGTATAATTCAAAATGGTATAGTAGAGGTAATTTATTTTTCCAACAAATACTATGCCACCAACGAAAGCATAGCAGCCAGAAAGTTATTTGGTGAGGCTAAAATTAAAACAATGGCGTATGTTCAAAAAGAAAAGCCCATCGTTATATATTTAAAGGAGTAATATGAAAAGTGTAATTTTAGATTTAGATGAAGATCTAACCGACGAACAAATAGATAAGATAATAGACAAATTAAAAAGTAAAAAGAAAGTTGTTAAGATTAAACCAACACTCACCCTTACCGATAAAGAAACTAAACTTATAAAAAAGATAGAATTAATTATTAATGATACTTTTGGCATATTAGATTACGACAACTATAAAGGCATAACCGGTGATATGAGGGCTGAACTAAATGATGTTATGTGTAATAATAAAACTAATATAGAAGAACAAAAAGAGTGTATACACGAGTGCCAAGAAGACATAAAAGACTATAAAAAAGAAATAATACAATTACAAAAAGAAGATAAAGAATTAAAAGAGGGCCATAAACTAATAGCCCAATTAGAAAAATTAATAAAGGGGCGAACGAATTAAGGCTCAAATGACAAAAGAGAATAATTAAAATAATAAAGGATTGTAAGTTGATGTATGAAGGCAATTTTAGTATTAGGGTGCGAGGGAAGACAGGATGATGGATTTAAGTTTTGTAATGGTGTAAGTAATACCATATTAGATTTAGAAAAAATCAATGCTTCCGATAATTATATGACTTTAATTAAATATTTGGATAGAGTTGCTAATCTATTTATTAATCCGTGCTGCGATATAAACATAATAGGAAATACGATCTATAAATTATATGAATTAAACTATATAAATGAAAAAACTAACAACTATTACATACATTTTTACAATTTACACAAAAGATGCGCTTTAATATTACAGATTTTACCCAAGGAGAAATAAAATGGCAGAAGCACCAATTACAATAGAAGATAGAATAAAACAGGCCAGAGAAAACATACAAAAGTGTTTTATGGCTTTTCATAATCTTTTAAAGGATAAGGTATTAGATAAAAATAAAACTGAAGCCCAAAAAAATACTGAAAAGAAAATAGTGGATGATTTACACAAAGCAGGTGTTGCTCTTGACGGACTTAATGTTGGCGAAGGTATATTATCTTTGGCCATAATAGGTATAAGAGAGCATTTAAAAACAAGGGATAGAATAAATGAATTAGAGTATGAATTATATAAAACTAAAAGGGATTTGCCCGAATTAGTAAAGAAGGTGTTAGAGAAAGATGTCAAAAAATGATGATCCCTCTATTGAAGATTTTAGGTTATTTTTGGCCAGTTATATGATCAAAGAAGCAGACAGATATTCACACTTAATCGATTCTCTACACCCAGAGATGCTAAAAACTACCAACTGTGGTGCTGATTTTTTAAAGATGTTAGAATCTGTTCATAAAGCCAAAATGGAACTTTTAGATGAAATATTTAAAGAGTTCAATAAGGTGGCTAAATGAATATTATAGTGATAGTATTAGGATTAATTTTAGTCTTGATGCTGTCTATAAGAATAATAAGATGGGTAGTTAAGACATTATATGACACTGCTCCGCTTATATTTCTCGTAGTTTTTAGTTTAGCCGCAGTGTGGTATATAGATAATTATGAACGAACAGGACATACAAAGAATATTGAAGGAATTGAAAATAGAAGCAGAAGTGGTGGAAACGCAAAATAACGGAGTGATGGCCAAGTATTTTCTCAAATTAAGTGTTGGGACAAAAATTAATAAAATAAGAAAATGCGAAGAAGAAATACAAGCAGGTTTAAAAGCCTATGCCAAGCCCATTATCAAAGTAGTGCCAGGACGAGGATTAGTGTCTATTGAGCTACCAATAGGCAAACAAAAAGAAGTATATTTTAAAGACATAACTTATAGTGATGAAACAGAATTGCCGTTAGTATTAGGAAAGACTTATGATGGTAATAATTTAATATACGATCTAATCAAATGCCCACACTTGTTAATAGCCGGAACAACAGGGAGTGGCAAGACGATTATGCTACACTCTATAATATGCGGTCTTATAGCATCTAATAAAAATGTTAAGTTTATGATGATAGATCCGAAAATGATAGAACTTTCTTACTACAATGGTATTAAACAACTACTACGGCCGGTAATAACAGAGATGGATGATGAAGATGAAAAACATCCAGCACTTTCTATATTAGATTTGTTAATAGAAGAGATGGAAAATAGATTTAGTAATTTTTTGGACGCATCAGTAAATAGCATAATAGACTATAATAAAAAATACGATGAAGAATTGCCATATATAGTGTTAATAATAGACGAGTTTTCTTCTTTGATGGGACAAAATATTAAAAAAGAATTTCAAGAAAAACTTTGTATCTTGGCCCAAAAATCAAGATCCTGTGGTATTCATATTATTATAGCAACACAAAGGCCTTCGGTAGATGTAATTACTGGTATAATTAAAGCAAATTTTCCAGCCAGAATTAGTTGTAGGGTAGTTTCGCAAACTGATTCGAGAGTTATATTAGATCAAAATGGGGCAGAAAAATTAACTGGTATAGGTGATGCTTTATTGAATTGTGGAACTTTTGATATGTTAAGATTTCGTGGAGCGTATATAAGTATTGACGAAATACAAAAGGTGTGTTATAGTAATAGGGACAAGTCTAATATTTTTAAACGGCTTTGGAGGCTTTTTTGATTAAAAAATGGACAGAGATTAATGCCCCTTGGTTTGAGATTGAAAGATTTCCTCAATTAGTAGAAAGTAAAATTAATATTATAGATGTATTGGGCTTATTAAAATTAGAATATTCGCAGTCCAGAAGTGGCGAATTTACACACAGAATGAGATGTCCGTTTAAAATTCACGCCGATGGGGAAGAAAGAACACCGTCTTTATTTATGTCCCAAGATACTAATAGTTTTTATTGTTATGGTTGCCACTCCCATGGAACTTTTATTAATTTTATTATGTATTATTTAGGTTGTCCATACTTTAAAGCAATAGAATGGGTTGTTGAAGCTACCGGAATGATGGGCGGGGATATACAAAAGGCATTAGAAAACTTACCAATTAGAGAAAGAATGGACCCAGAAAAAACTATCGAAACTTGGGTATTTCGCATAGGAAATGATGTTAGGAATTATTTAAATAGTTTGAAGGGCAAGAATAAATATAATACAGAGTTATTTTGGGCCGACACAAAAATATACCCAAAATTAGATTATATTATGGACGAATTTTCTGATAAAGACTGGGAAAGAGTTAAAAAATATCACGATAAAATAAAGAAATATATGGGTGTAATATGAAAAAATATAATTTTGATGAAACATTTTTTTCAAATGATACTCCAGAAAGTTTTTATTGGGCAGGGTTTATAGCGGCAGATGGATGTATAAAAGAAAGGGGCAATGGAACTTGTCTTACCATAGCATTATCTTATGCCGACAAACGACATCTTCAAAAATTTAAAAAGATAATTAAGTTTAGCGGACCAATAAGTAAGGGCAAGCATACAGATAAAAAAAGAAAAAAGGTTTATTATGAATCTCGAATTAATATCACGATAACCAAAACAAAGGCAATAGAAGATCTTAAGAAATTTAATATAATTCCAAGAAAATCACTAATTTATACTTTTCCAAAATGGTTAATTAAACATAAATTAGTTAGTCACTTTATGCGTGGTTATTTTGATGGTGATGGTAGTTTTTCAATTGTCAAGCAAAAAGGCAAAAGGGATAAAAAATTAACAATAAGTATAAGAGGAACAGAAGAATTTTTAAATAATTTCAATAATATATTAATAGATAGATGCTCTATTACTGATAATCGCAAAGTTCATAAATATGATTCTATAGGAAGTTTGTCCTATGTTGGAAATAAAATATGCACGAAAGTTAGAGATTTTTTATACAAAAATTCTAATAACAATATCAGGTTAAGTAGAAAATATAAATTATCGCATTTAAAATATTTTATGAATATACCAGAAAATTGTAATTACAAACCAGCGAAATGCATTGAAATTTGTAGTGGAATAGAATATAAATTTAATTCAATAAAAGATGGGGCTAAATTTTTTAATATTAGACGTCAAAATATATCATCATGTCTATCTGGTAGAAAACCATACCTTTGTGGGTTGATTTGGGACTATGGAGATAAAATATGAAAATTTCTGTGATAGGAGATACACATTTTGGCGCTTCTTATTCTCTTGGCAAAACAGATTTAAATACCCAACTCAACTCTCGACTTATAGATTTTTCCAATACGTTTAATAATATAATAGATAATTTTATCAAACGAGGAGTTAAATTAATTGTATTAACAGGTGATATTTTCGAAACCCGCTCACCAACTTCCGCCCAACTTAATGCTTTTTCAAAATGTATTAGACGTGCCACTGATTTTGGGTTATCAATAGTTATAGTAGTTGGAAATCACGACCAACAAAGAGTTATATCTACAACAACGGTTGATATATTTAATCACTTAAAATTAGACAAAGTAATTGTCTTTCCAGAGATGGGAGTTCATTCGATTAAAGATGATGATGGATCCACATTTCATCTTATTTTAATGCCATATAGAGATCGTAGGATGTTAAACGCGACAACTAATAACGACGCTATAAATATATTAAAAAATAGATTAAATGAATTTTCATCAACATTAATTGGAACCAAAATAGTAGTTGGACATTTTATGCTGGAAAGAACTGATGAACAAGAAAATCCAGATTCTTTCAGTATCAATGAATTAGTATTGCCTTGGAATATGTTTAATGTAGTAGATGCTGTTGTAATGGGCCATGTCCATAAGCATTCGGTAGTATTAGAAAAAAATCCAGTCATAATATATTCAGGATCTATGGAGAGAGTATCATTTGGAGAAAGAGAACATAATAAGAAGACAGTAGTTTTGGATACACAAAATATAACTAATTATGAACTTATACCAACTTCTGTCAAAAATCTTATAGAAATTAATTTTGATTATTCAAATGTAGAGCCATTTAAAAATAAAATAAATGATAAAATATTTAATGATATAGAGGATTTTTGTAAGACTATTGATATAACCAACTCTATATTAAGAATAATTTTAAAATTAAAAGATTTGGATATGTATTATTTAAATCAGCAAAAGATAAGGGATCAGATAATGTCAAAAAATGTAGAAAATTTAACTCAAATACAAGTTTCATCAACATCATCTCGACAATTAAGAAACTCGGAAATTAATGAAGGATCTGATGTAAAAATTGCTATGAATACTTTTATTAAAACACTTTCAGAGCCGGAAAATACTAAAATTAAATTATGTAAATATGCGGAAGAAATAATTGATGAAATAGAAGGTAAATGATGATTCCAATTTATCTAAAAATAAATAATTTCATATCTCATAATGATTCCGAAATTGATTTTACTAAATTTAATGTGGCTTTGATTTTAGGATCATTTAGTAATGATTTAGATAGATCAAATGGATCCGGAAAAAGTTCAATACTCGAATCCATATTGTGGGTATTATTTGGAAAATCAAGGCATAAAAAGAAAGATGGCATAGTAAAAAAAGATAAAAAAAGTTGTAAAGTTAAATTTATATTTGAAGTAGAGAATAACAAATATAGAATAGTGCGGGTTAGGGATAAAGTAATAAGCGAGACTGATGTTGTTTTGGAAGTAGATAATAATGGTCAATGGAAAAATATTTCTTGCGACACTAATACCTTGACTGATGATAAAATATGTGGTATCATTAATTTAAATTACGAAGTATTTTTAAATTCTGTATATTTCAAACAAAATGACATATCTTTGTTTGCCGAAGCCAAGCCAAATGAAAGAAAAGATATATTAAAGGCCCTACTAAAAATGGACAAATGGGATATATTTCAGCGTTCGGCCAAAGATAAAGCAAAAATATTATTGTCAAAAATAGAAGATAAAACTAATAATTTAGTATCCATCGATACAATAGAAGACAATATATATAAATGCGAGAATGAAATAAAAGATATACAAAATAAATTATTAAAATGTAATAATGAATTTACTATTATCAATAATGATGTAATGAACAAAAAATTAAAATATGAGACAGTATCAATAGAATCGCAGAATGCACCAGAAATACTTAAAAAAACTATAAGAGAGTATAATGATACAAAATCCAAAACAGGCAACATAAATATAAAAATAAATGAAAATTATGATATCATAAAAACTAATCAAAATATTATTTCCAACATTCAACAAAAAATTAAATCACTTAATGATAAAATAAAATTAAAACAAAATATAAACTTACCAGAATTACAAAACAAAATAGTTAATGGCAAAATAAAAGAAAAGATGATGAAAGAACATATGCTTCATCTCGAAAAAGATATAGTGGCCGAACAAAAATGTCCAACTTGTAGAAAGGTAGTAAGTAAATATGAAATTAAAAATCTAAAAGAATATAGACAAAAAGAATTAAATAATTTAAAATTGCGACACATAGAATTGAGAAATAAATTGTTGAAGGCCGAACAAAAAACAAAAGAATTAGAAAGTATATCTAATGAAGCGGTAAAATCCGAATTAGAAAAAAGCAAAATAGAAACCAAAATGATGAAATGCCAGTCCGATTTAGATTCAAGTATTCAAGATAATACTTACTTACACCAAGAATTAAAAAACTTACAAAATAGAAATTTCGAAAAAGAAATACAAGAATTAAGAATTAAATTAGACAAAAATGAAATAATCAAATTAGAAAAAGAAATAGAAGATATGTCAGAAAAAATTAAAAATCTCAAAAATGAATGCGATTGTCTTAATATATTGTATGGAAATCAAACCGGCAATTTAGATAAATATACAAAGCAAATAAATGAACAAAAAATAATTCAAAAAGAAATAGATAAATTAAAAAATGATTATTCAATATATGATAAATTAAAACAATATTTTGGAAAAGATGGGATTCAGGCTATTATATTAGAAAATGTTATAGAAGAATTAGAAACATATGCTAATGATACTCTTTCTAAAATATGTAATGAGCCTACCACTATAACTATAAAGACTCAAAAACAAAGCGATTCTGGTTCTTGGATGGAAACTTTTGATATAGAAGTGACTTCCAACAATAGAACTGATGATTTTGAGACTTTTAGTGGTGGAGAGCAGTTTAGGATTTCATTTGCTTTAAGATTGGCTTTAAGCAAGATATTGTCCCAAAGAATAGGTGGCAATATTAAGTTCTTATTGTTAGACGAGGTTAGTTCCTCATTAGATAATAAGGGATTAGAGATGTTTATAAATATAGTTAAACAGTTGGGAAATGACATGAAGGTATTGGTCATAACTCATGACGAGAAATTAAAAAATTCGTTTTCTGACATCATAATGGTGAATAAGACCAACGAAGGCAGTAAAATAGTATATAGTTCTTATTAAAACTTATACTAATATTATACTGTTAAATATAGGAACATAATGATAGAATTTCCACAAAAAAGAATATGGGCGATTATAGGAAAATCGCGTAGTGGAAAAGATACTGTGGCAAAATATCTTCAAGAAACGAGAGGTTTTGCTTCATATGCTTTTGCTGATAAAATTAAGGCCGAGTTTGGAATAAGCAAGGGAGACTTCGAAATATCAAAAATTAATGGGCAGGCAGAACAAATTAGAAAGGATTTATGGGAGTTTAGCGATAGTAAGACCTCCAAAGATTCATTATATTTTGTTAGAAAAATATTGGATGATATAAATAACTCCAATCTTTCGGCAATTATTACAGATATAAGAACACCGGAAGAATTTAATGCCTTCTTTTATTATGATTACGATACAACAGTAAATAGAAGGGTATTTTATATTAGCTCGTCAAATAGCCCATTAGTAGATGATTTTGAAAATTCTATATTAAAAGATTCTCGATTACCAATAGAATTGATATCACAATCAATACAAGACGGAAGCATTCAGTATTTATTGAATAATAAAAATAGTATATTTTATTTTTACCAATATTTAGACAGTTTATTTTTCAAAGAAGATGTTATAGATTTGCATGATATAAAGCAAAATTTCAATGAATGGAGATCTATGGCAACCGATTATTTAAATCAATTTACTATAATTCAAAAAGTTTGATGTCATAGCCTCGCATTGGGGGTTTTATGGATTTTATTAAGTTTGTTGGTATAGATAGAAAGAATGTAGTAAGAAAAGCGTTGGATTATTATTTTGACCACAGATGCGAGCCAAATGTAAATAATTTCTTGAGTAAATGTAGAATTCAAAAGGATTTAAAAACTATTCATTATTACTATAGTATGAAGATAAATAAAAATATAAAAAAGAATAAATTTTCTTTTACAAATTCAATAAAAGATTTTTTTAAAAAAATAAAAGAAAGATTTGTAAAAAATGGAATTAAATGAAAACAAATGTATTATGTGATATAGATGGGGTTATTTGCGATTTTTATAAAGGCTTTGGTGAGTTTTTAAATAAAAAATATGAAGCTAAATTAAATCTTAATAAAGAGCCAACAAGTTATACCTTTAAAGATTGGGCGTCTGGTGTAAAAAGTATTAATTACGATAAGTCGAGTTATGAATGGATTATGAATGGTGGAATGCTGACTGCTCCAATATATGATGGTGCGAGAGATTTTATTTTAGATTTAGCCAATATAGCTGACATATATATAGTTACTGCCAGAATAGGAGATTTTAGAAAACTATTCCCAGAAGAAGCCATAAAGAAAATTGAAATAGATACACTACAATGGTTCAAATATCATAATATACCAGTAGATAATGTGTATTTTGAACATAATAAAATAGATTTTTGTAAGAAAAATAATATACCAATATTAATAGAAGACAAGTTATCTACTGCTATTGATGGCGGTCTTAATAAAATAAAATCAATATTGCTGGATAGAGGTTGGAATAAAGATACTTTGAGTAATCATTTATATGATAGAGCATTTTCATATAATGATATTATTCAAAAAATAAAGGGATAATAATGAAGTATGATATGAATTTAAATGAAGTCGAAACGCTTCTTCTCGGGTTAGTTCAAAATGGTAAAGACAAAATGTATCAACTTATGCGAGATAAAGCATTTGGACTTATACAAAAGGAAGATGATATAGATATAATGTTTATGGATATGTATGAATATATGTTATCTTTGGCCAGAGAAAATTTGGATGATAATATGGAAGTAGAAAAAATGTATTATACGCTTTCATCAATATTACGGAAATTAGCCCAAGAATCTCATTTATTTTATATACAAAATAATAAAGCAAGTGAAGATAATAGATTTTTAAGAACAATTAAATATATAAAAAATTCAAATATAAAAGAGCCATAATAATGATCGTTTCTACATTAACATTTATAAGTTCCGATAAGGAAATATCATCAGGGATACCAGAGAGTGTAAGTATAGAATCTAACATTCCATCTACCATTCATTTTACTTTGAATGGTTCTATGCCCACAATAGACTCTCCCATATATATATTTGGTATAGATTTACCAACTGGTAGAAATTCCATTACTTTGCGGGCTTTTGGTGTTGATTCTAATAATACGGCGGGACCGATATTGACACAGACTTTCGCGCCAGATACAACTAAAATAACAGTATCGAGAAATATAAGCCCAGAAGGTATTATAGCTAATAGAGCAGATTTAGATATCGATATTCCAACAGGCTTTGATGCCGAAGGAGCACCAGCAAGATTTGTAGATATAGATCCTGCCTTATTAGATATTATACATAGCGATAGGGGTTTTGAGGGAATTAATCCGGGAACACAAATAGTAGTGAATATCCCAGATCCTAATACGACACCATATCCATATGATGATAATTTTCATCCATTTTCTACTCCAGAATTTGCCGGTTCATTTAATCCATATGCCATGATGATAGTTATAGATAATAGATTAAATAATGAAATTAAATTAATGCCAAGAGCATATGGTTCGTCATCAAATATATATAGAGAATTTGGGGGTAAAAGATTGAGAGAATCACCAGATAATTCTACTTATGTTAGTGGTGGGTTTGTTAAAAGGTTTTATAATAGCAGGAATAATGTAATGGTTAGTTATTACTTTGACCATAGTGAAAGAAGATATGTAAAAAATATACAGGAACTTCCAAATAATATACCAAATACCAGTATTGGTGGATCAACCAGCACTATGCCTTTGGTTTTTAAATGGTTGGGCCGAGATGGTCGTCAAGCAGGAAATAGATAATGAATATATTAGAAGAAAAATTAGATATTGAAGAGCCAAAAATACAAATAATTAAATTATCAGCATCATCAATGAAAACCTATGAACAATGCCCATTACGATATAGATATACTTATATAGATAAATTGCCTCGTAAGGAATTCGATCATTTTGATCTTGGTAACTTATGCCACAAAACTCTTGAAAATTTTCACGAAGTATGTATGAATGATAATCCCAAAAAAGCTTCTTATGGTAAAATAATGAAAACAGCCTTTACAAATGCCAGAAAAGAATTTGAAGATAAGAAATTAAGCGATATTATGAAAAATGAAGCTTATGATCTTATATTAACTTATTTAAAAACAATTAATAAAAGTGGTATGCCAGATGTTAAGGGAGTAGAAAAGGATTTCTCTTTTAATATAAGAGATGATATTTTGATAAGAGGCTTTATAGATAGGCTTGACATAATGGAAGATGGAAGATATCATATAGTAGATTATAAAACTACCAAAAGAGAAGAATATTTGGATTCTTTTCAACTTCTAATTTATGGATTATGGCTTAAAAAGGAATTTGGAAATATAAATAGTTTCAAAGGATCTTATGTATTATTAAGACATGGCTCTAAATACAAAGAATATGAGTTCAATACGCATGATTTAGATATGGCAGAAAAAAAAGTAATTGCTTATGCCGAAAAAATAAAAAATGAAAATACTTGGACACCCATTCCTACACGTTTGTGTAATTGGTGTGATTTCGTCAAGATTTGTCCAACACAAGGCTGGTAATTATGAAAACTATTAATTTGAACAACAAGCAGGTAGAAACTTTTATAGAGCCTATTAGTAATAAATATATGGGTTTTGCTGGCATTATAAAAATAAATAGTAATGATTCGGTATTTGTCGATACGAGAGATGGTAAGGGATATGATAGGGTAATTGAAAGTATGTCCAAAATGATAACTTATTTATCAAATAAGTTTAGATTTAATGGTTTTGCAAAAGATGATGTCAAGCAACATATTGTAATGCTTATACTTGATGGAATTCCTAAATTCAATCCAAATTTAGATGTTAAATTATCTACTTTTTTACAAATAAGAGTTGGCCGAAGACTAATTAATGAAGTTAGAGATAATAGTAGATATTTCAGAAACGCTACTTTCTTGAATTTAAACAGATATAGGGTTAATTGTAAGTGTGGCAATAACTTCGCGCTTTCTATTTGCGAAGATCAAGATATAGATAGTGAAGAATGCCCAAATTGTAATACTAAAATAATAAATTCAAAAAAATATAATATTAGTCATAATGAAATATTATTTAATGACAATATTTACAATAAAAATAATGATCCAGTCCATGATAATAGTTTAGATAATATTATAGATTCTAATATATTTGGTGAAGAAAAGTCGCCTTTAGAAGATGATATTATTTTTATGAATGATTTACAAGATTGTATTACAAATGAGGGGCCGGAAGTAATTAAAATGATGAGTTTAATATGTCTTTATGATTATTCTATCTCTGATGCTGCTAAAGAAGCCGGCATTTCCTATACTCACGCAGCTAATTTATTAAAAAATATGCGTAATAATAAAAAGATTCAAAAATTGATGGATAAATAATATGTATAATATTCTTTTAAATAAATTAAAGATCTTGGCCAGAAAAAATATAGCCAGATATAATAAGATTTTGAAGAATACCACAGAAATTAATAAGAAAAGTGTATTAAATAACATATATAAAGAGCAGGCCATAGTTATTGCCGATGCTATTAATCAAATACAGTCATTACCAACATTAGGGCATTTAAGGGAGTTATTGGAAAAAAATTCAATAGCAGAAGGTAATATGCTGCAACATAATACAAGTATTTCGGCCAATGATATAAAACGATGGGCCTTGAAGTCCGCAGTAGATGAGTATTATAAATTAATTCAATATAATTCAATGACACCAATAGTTGATGCAATTGGAAGTTTAACAACTAAACGAGAATTTGCCCCTAATAAAGAATATGTTTATAAATTATATATGAATACATTAGAATCAATGATCGCAAGGAAAGATGCTTATAAATTGGATCCAAAAGTATTAGAAGAAATTTCTGATAAAGGTATTCCGCAAGGTGGGGCATTTGAAAAAAATATAGAAAGGTATAGAGAAGAATTTATGACGCAACTTAATTTTTTTAAGAGGTAGGTAATGGAAGATTTAATAAAGATTGAAGAAGTAAGTGATATAAAGAAGAAAATATTAATAATAGTTTCCCCAGATAATGTCAATAAAAAGTTTGATGATTTTTTCAAAAATATCAAAAAAGATGTTCATATAAATGGATTTCGCAAAGGTAAAGTTCCGGTAAATGTCCTTAAAAAGTATTTTGATGATAGAGCAAAAGATACTGTTTCTCAAATATTATTAGAAGAATATTATTCAAAGGCTATAAGGGATAACAATATAAATGTTGTTGGTTCCCCTATTTTGGATAATGAATCTACTGGTGTATTTAGCAAAGATAATTCATACTCTGTTAATTTTTTAGTAGAAATTTTGCCTAATTTAAATTTAGAAAACTATGATAAAATTAATTTAAATATAGAAACAACTAACTTAACAATAGATATAGAGGCAAAGATACTGTCATATAGAGAACAATTTGCTGAAAGAAAACAAGTTTCTGATAGGAGCGCTCAACTTGGAGATGCTGTTGTTATAGATTTTACAGGATTTATAAACAATATTCCATTCGAAGGCGGGCATTCTGACGGACATTCTATAAACAAATTGGGTAATGAAAATCTTATAATAGGATTTGAAGATCAAATAGTTGGTATGAAGATAGAAGAATCTAAACGAATTAAAATTAAATTTCCAGATGATTACGGTGCCAAAGAAATTGCCGGAAAGGAAGCCGAATTTGAAATTAAATTGCATACTATAATAGAAAGTAAATTAGCCGATGTAAATGATGATTTGGCTTTGATGGTTGGATTCAAAACAGTTGATGAATTAAAAACAAAAATTAAAGCAGATGTTGAGGGTGAAATCGAAAATAGAAACAGAGTATCATTAGAAAGACAAATAGTAGAAAAGATTAAAGAAACTAATACTATTAAAATGCCAGAATCATTATTAAAAGATGAACAAGTTGCTATTTTGAAAAAAGCTGGCGTAAAGGATAAAATAAATGATGTTATGCTAAATAGTGTTAAGGGTATAGCCCAATTTAATATAGAAAGAAAATTAATATTTGATGCTATATATGAAAAAGAAATTACTCTGGAAATAGCACCAGATGAGTTAGATAAAACATTAGATGAAAATGCGGTTAAATCAAATATGTCAAAAGATGATTTCATAAGTATGTTGTATAATTCAAAGCAAATGGATTCGTTTATGGATATTTTGAAAGCCAAAAAAGTGGTTGATTTTATAATAAATTGTTCAAAAAACAATAAGGATAAGGTTTAAAATGAGTGAAGGTAAAGTAAGCACCCAGTCAGTTGGTGGGTTTAAAGTAGTAAATTATTCTGTCAAAAAGGGAAAGGAAGATGAAAGGGTTAGGTTAGTATTGGAAGCAAGTGTTGATGAAATAAGTGCTGGCGAATGTGACATGGGTGAAGTAATGAAAGCCCTATTAGATCACGCAACGGGAGATACGGCAATAAGTTTATCACTCTTTGTAAATAAGTAAATGAAATTCAATGATATAATTAAGATTACTCAAAATGAATGCGTAGCCTGTATATCATTGATGTATGAATTACCTTGTCAAATTGATGAAGATATATATGAATATTTAAAGGATTTTGGAAGACTATTATATTCTTTTAAGTCTATACGGTTATTACATATAAGATCTTCTGATAGTTTTGAAATAGAAGGTAAATTAGGTAATAATAAAATAAAATTTGTTATACCAAAAAAGTTTCAAAATCAAAAAATAAGTGAAGACAAAAAACTATATTTTGAAACTTTACTCTCGAAATGGATTACTAAAAAATTAAATATGGAAGTGGGTTTGTGATGTATTTGTATGTAGGTGTTTTTCCGAATAATAAAGTATATGTTGGCATTACCGTTAATTTTAATAAACGTAGGGTTATGCATAAAAGTAGAGCCAAAAATGGATATGATACTTATTTGTATAATGCTATAAGAAAATATGGATTTGATAATATTACTTGGAATACGGCAGATGGCTATACTGATTGGGATGACTTATGTAGGGCGGAAATTGAAGAAATAAAAAGATATGACTCTACCGACCGTAATTTTGGATATAATATTAGTGCTGGTGGAGATGGTTATGTTGGATTTAAACATACTGATGAATGGAAAGAAATGATGTCTAAAAGAATGAGTGGCGAGAACAGCCCATCCTGGGGTAGAAAATTAACATTAGAAGAGAAACAGTATTTGTCAAAAATTAATACAGGCGAAAATAATCCACGATTTGGCCAAGAAAAATCAGAAAAAGAAAAAATGGCCATATCAAGTGGGCTTTTAAAATATTATATAGAAAATGATGGAAAATTTAAAGATAAAAATCATAAGAAGAGTAGTAAAGATTTAATATCAAAAGCTAATAGTGGAGAAAATAATGGTATGTTTGGGAAAAAAGCTTGGAATAACGGAATTAAAAATTCAGAGTGGTCTGAAAAAATGAAGGGAGAGCGAAACCCAATGTATAAGATTGGAGAAAATCACCCTATGTTTGGTAAGAAACACTCTAAACAGACTATAAAAGAAATGAGCGGAAGCAATAATTCGCAAGCCAAATTGATAGAAATGGATGTATTAGAGATAAGAGAGAAGTATAAATCTAAAAAATATAAACAAAAGGATTTGGCTAAGGAATACAAAATATCTATAACAAACATTAGTAATATAGTTAATAATAAAATATGGAAGAAAAATGAATAGATTTATACATCTACATTGTCATTCGAGCATTGGAAGTATGTTAGATGCAATGACTAATATAGATGAGATGTTTAAACGTGCAAAAGAATTGGGACAGCCTGGCATGGCCATAACCGATCATGGTTGCATGGCCGGAATATTTGACGCGAGAAAGGCCTCTAAAAAATATGGGATAAAATTTATACCCGGAATAGAGGCATATTTTGTTGATGATGTGACTGATAAAGAACAAAAAAGACGACACATAGTTTTGTTGGCCAAAAATGAAAAGGGATACAGAAATTTGCTCTCTTTAAATTATGAAGGATATTTAAATTTTCAATATGTAGCTGTAATTAATAAAGTGTTTCCGAAAATAGATTGGAATTTATTGGAAAAATATCATGAAGGTATTATATGCTTAACTGCTTGTGGCAGTGGTTTGTTATCTCGTCAAATGTTTGTACATAATGAAGATGGCGAATGGTTGTTGGATACTTGTCATACTAATCTATATTCAGCCGCTAAAAAATTAAAAAATATATTTGGCGATGATTTATATTTAGAAGTTCAACCACATAATTTAAAAATTATAGATCGTAATAGAAGAACTGGCGAAATTAAATTGTCCAAAACTGGTGAAGAAATTGTCATAATAGATCAGGATCATATAAATAGAAAATTAATTGAATTAGGTAAATCACTTAATATTAATTTGGTAGCAACAGCAGATATACATTATCTAAATAAAGAAAATGCCAAAGATCACGATATGCTTATGGCTATATCTTCAAAAGCTCCGTTAAGCGATAAGACCCGCCATAGATATGAAGTAGAAGAATTTTATATGAAGGACAGACAAACTATCTTTAATCACTTTAAGGATAAGTTTGGAGAAACTTTTGCCAATGAAGTATGCGATAATACTATAAAGATATTTGAAAAATGTATTGAGTCAGATTATTTAGACGTAAAGGAACCAAGATTTCCGAAGTTTGATGTAGATAATGTTCCTGATTTAGAACTATTCAAAGATTGGCAGGCAAAGCAAACCAATAATTCAATTCCATCAGATCACTCTTATATGAGATTCAAATGCGTATCGGAATTTAAAAAGTTATACGGACATTTAAAGGGTAAAGAAAAAGAGAAATACATAAAGCGTATGATGGATGAGATTAAGGTATTAGAAATGCATAATTTTTGTTCGTATATGCTTATTGTGTCCGACTTTATAGAATACGCTAAAAGTAAAAATATAATGGTTGGTCCGGGTAGAGGGTGTTTGATAGGTGAAACAAAAGTATTGACTGACAAGGGAATTAAAGAATTAAAAAATATAGTTAGCGGAGATTTTGTATATTCTCATACAGGACAATTAAAAGAAGTATTAAATACTTTTAAGTATGAAATAAAAGAAGAGTTATTAAAAATACAAACTAATTGGTCTTATGAGGATATAATTCTGACAAAAGATCACAAATTATATGCCGAAAAAAGTCTAACAACAAGTAAGTTTAAGGATAGACTTAATTCTGGGCTTCGAACAGACAAATGCAAAAGATGGGTTAATTTTCAAAATAATCCTCAGTGGTTAAGTGCACAAGATTTGAGTATCCAAGATGGTATATTTATGCCGTTCTTAAAAAGAAATATTGAAAAACAAATTTCATTAGATTTGGTCGAATTTATTGATGAAGATATGTTCTATGATAAAGATTATATTTATAAGGAGATACCATTAGATAATATCTATTCTTATAGAAATATATCAAAAAAATTAAATATAAGTAGATCAACTATTATCAAGGCAAAACGCGGGAATAAAATAAATCAAAGTAACTCAGACAAAATAATAAATTACCTAAATAGTATTGGTACTAACTTAAGCGATTGGCAAAATAACAAAAATATCTATACAAAAAAACATAATAGATTTATATGTTTTGATAATGATTTTGCTTATATTTTGGGCAGATGGATTGGCGACGGTTGGAAAAAAGAAAACAAAGACAGTAATTATATAGGTATAGCGTTTAATAGCGATGATACAATTGGTGTCGAAAAGATAAAATCATATTTTAATGGCATTGGTTTTGAGTGTAAATTAAATGTGTCAAAGACTAAAAAATTGATACAGTTGTATGTTTATGGCAAAGTTTTGCCAAGAATATTTTCAAAATTCATATCGGATTATAAAAATTCATCTGGCAGCAAACATTTACCTGTGGCCTTTAGAAATATGGAGACTGGACTTTTAAAATCTATGCTAAACGGCTTGATAGATAGTGATGGATCCCTAGATACTAACGGTAATAGAACAAACATTGATACTACAAGTGAAAGATTGGCCTGTGAAGTAAAAGAAGCACTACTGTATTTAAAAATACCTTCATCAATTTTTGTTAGAGATGAATTTTTGAGAGGTAAGTATCTTTGTAGGAAATCATATAAAATTAGATTTAATGAAAAAAATAAAAATAATATATTCGATAATGGATATTTTGTAAATATAAAAAATATAGAAGTGATAAATAATATAAAATATGTTTATGATATTCAAGTTAAAGATGACACATCATATCTGACCCTTAACTATGCCGTTCACAATAGTGTCGGAGGTTCTTTAGTTGGTAATTTGCTTGGAATTCATACTGTTGACCCAATACAATATGGCTTATTGTTCGAAAGATTTCATAACAAAGAAAAGAAAGCGTTTCCAGACATTGATACTGATTTTAGTTCGGATGGTAGAGACGCTGTGGAGAAATACATAGTTGAGAAATATGGCAAAAATAAAGTTGCTCATGTCTCCAATTTAAGCAGAATGACGCCAAAAGTTATTATCAAAGATATTGCCAGATCTTTGGAACTCGGCGGTGGCAAAAGTGAAGCGTTCAAAATAGCAAATAAAATAACTGATACTATTCCATCTGATGTTCAAACGATAGACGATGCACTAAAAGTATCAAAAGAATTTGTTGAATTTTGTCAAAAATATCCGGAATTAGAGAAATATGGCCGCAGATTAGTTGGGTTAGAACGAGCTTACGCAACTCATGCCGCCGGAATAGTTATAAGCGATATTGATTTATCTACTTATGTTCCGCTACGATTAGATAAGGATGGGGTTGTGTCAGTTCAATATGAAAAGAATAGATGCGAAGAAATGGGTCTCATTAAGATGGACTTGCTGGGGCTGGAACATCTTAGAATTATAGAGCATACCATAATTAATTCCAGACTATTAGGAATGAAGTGCCCAGATCCAAAAGATATAGATTTAAACGATAAAAAAGTTTGGGATGAAATAGCAAAGGGCAGAACTATGTGCGTATTTCAGATGGGTTCGACTCATATGAAGGCTCTATGTAAACAAATACGCCCACAAAATATTGAAGATTTAAGCCTGGTAAATGCCTTGGGGAGACCTTCTGCTGGGCAAAAGTCAAAAGATGGAACGCCAGCACCACGAGATACCTATATATTAAGACGAGATGGAAAAGAGCCTGTTTCTTACAAATATGAATGTTTACGGCCAGTATTGTCAGAAACATTAGGTATATGTGTATATGAAGAACAATTGGCAAAATTAGCAAATGCAGTAGCTGGTTGGGATTTAAATAAGGCTGATGGTCTCCGCAAATTAACAAAACTTAAGGAAAAGGGCAGAGAATTTACCACAAAACTTAAAGAAGATTTTATAGTTGATGGAATGAAGCACAACAATTTAAAGCGCGAAGAAGTCGATGAAATATGGGAAAAAATTATAGAACCATTTTCAGGATATGGCTTTAATAAGGCACATGGAATATTTTACAGCATAAACGGATATCATACGGCTTATTATAAATATTATTTTCCAGCAGCTTTTATGGCCGCTGTTCTTCAATCAGAGGCAGAGAAAAACGCAGCCGTAAGAGACAGTAATATTAGGGCATATAAAAAAGAAGCTGAAAGACTGGGACTAACTATACTTCAGCCCGATTTAAATAAGAGCGGGCAATCATTTAGTGTTGTTGATAAAAACATCATTATAACTGGCTTGAATGCCATAAAAGGTATAGGAAATTCGGCTGTCAATAATATATTAGAATCAAAATTGAAAGGTTCATTTAAAAGTTTCGCTGATTTCTTATATAGAACTAATTCAAGAGTTGTTAGAAAAGATACTATTCAAGCATTAGCTATGTCAGGATGCTTTGATAGTTTAAAAATAAATAGAAAAGCAGCGTTTATTTATTACCAAGATATTAGAGTGAAAGCCAATAAATATGGCACAGAAAAATCAAAAGAGGGTATAGATGAACTTAATAGACTTGATGGATTTATTTTTGATTTAGATAAACTTGCAGAAGAATGGACTTTAAAAGAAAAACTTGATGGCGAAAAAGAAACACTTGGGGAATACATATCTGGAAATATAAATGATGTATATAATGGATTTTTCACCGGCAAGGGAGTTACACCTCTTACTAAAATAAAGAATATGAGCGCAGGAACCCTTATAAGAACAGAATCAATAGTATCTGACATAAAAGAAATGAAATTAAAATCAGGCAAAAATAAGGGAAAAGTTTATGTTAAATGTGATTTGACAGATTTGAATAACGATATTATTCAATTAACAGTATGGCCAGAGCAATGGAGTTATTACAAAAATATATTGGATATAGGAAGTCCAATAAGAGCTGTGTGTAAAATCAATAGTTATAATGGAGCCAATAGTTTGGTGTTGGAAAGAATAGAAAATGGAGTAAATGATGCAATGTGATAATTGTGGTGTCAATATAAACGCTGAATTTCAATTTGCTATATCGAGCAATAACTGTCCTGGTTGTGGCAAAAATATAATGAAGGCAGAGAAATTAATTAACTTTCTTAATTTAAAAACTCTAATTTCTAATAATTTTATAGATATAGATAGTGAAAGATTAGTAAATCTTATTATAGCAAATTTTGAATTAAAGCAGCTATTCAAAGAAGAGCGTATTGAAAAAATAAATAAAGATGTTGAAGTAAAAAAACAAGGCGATCAAATTGAGGTCAAAGAGGCGGAAAGCATGGAAGATCTCAAAAAAAGTGATGAACTACACAAATTAAGACAAATGGCTGATGCAAAAGAAACATTAAAAAAGCTTAGAGATGAGGCGTATGAGGGTGCTTTAAGGGGCGCTTGGGGTATGGAAGATGAAACTACTAATGATCCAGCGGTAGTTGTGGATATGGCTAATAAAATAGAAAGAGCCCAGAGTCAAGAGAATATATTGACAGGATCAAAGGGTGCTTTTACGAGAAGTCAATGATAAGAGCCATAGCATATAGTAAAGTGGAGATGACAGATCAAGAATATGCTTACTATAAAGAATTAGTAAGTCAATTTACTGACGATAAAGATAAGGGCGAAGAATTATTTAAAGGATTATTTGAATCCGATGATGATGGATTTATAACATTAATAAGCCCCAAACAAACAATTCCGTGGGCTATTTTGTTTTTTATTCAACAATTAATGTTAAATCAAAGACTTAGAATAATAGATGATTTAAGAAAGGAGTTAAAAAATAAATGAGTGATAAAAACTTGACTGTTAGGGATTTATTGAATGGCAGAGATGGTAATTTTAATCCGTTAGACATAGATACTTCTGAAATAAAGGAGTTATCAGAAGCTATGCCTAAAGATGGCAATATAGATATCAATAATGCGGAGGTTTTAGCTACAAAATATTTAAGAGGAGCGGATATTTGTTCAGAATTATTAGCAATAGCCACCTCTTATGTATCTAAAGCTGATACTGAAAAGAAAAAAGCCTACAGTTATGCCGCTTTAATTAAGGCTTCCACACAAAATATTAAAACAGATAAGAGCAGATCTTGGTTTGCGGAGATGGACGAGGACTATATTGGTGCTTGTAATAAGTATTCAGAAGCATTAGCTTTTGCTAAATGGATAAGTAGTAAATATGATAGCTTTAATAAGATGCATTATTTGTGCAAACATATACTGAAAAGGGCATATCCGCATGAACAAGCATCTTCTTGGAATGGAACGTTGGATGAGGAAAGTCATCAACCTAAACCGAAAACGGATGAAAGTTGGTAATTTTACTTGACATTTTGTGGTAGTAGTATATAATAATATATACCCGATTGCATGTACGTGTTTTAAACACTTAAAAGCTATAGGGTAATTTAAACAATGGAGAATTTAAAAATGGATAAAGTAGTGGGCAAACTGGAATCGTGGGCAGATGCAGACATTGGACGTAGTAATTTTATGAGACTTGAGGATGGTAGTAATCAGGTAAGATGTATTACCAGTCCGTGGCAATTTTACATACATTGGAGTTCTGATGCTACAAATCAAAACCGTAAGGTCAAATGTGCATTAAAAGACTGCCCTTTGTGCCAGCAAGGTGAAAAGGCACAGGTTAGGTGGTATGTTGGCGTTCTTAATAGAAAGGACAGTAAGCCAGCAATAGTTGAGATGGGACCACAAATATTTAATCAGGTTTTGGCCTTATCAAAGAATATTAAATGGGGAGATCCTCGTGGATTTGATTTGGATATTCAAAAAAATCCAAAGAAAACACAACCATTATATACGGTTGTTCCAGAACCAAAAGAGAAATTAACTTCTGAAGAAATAGCTATATGTAAGGAGTTTGTTGAAAAAATTGATCTATCAAAAATGGTAGAAACTCCTACTCCAGAAAGTGTTAGAGAGCGTCTGGGATTGGCATCAATAAAGAAAAGTTCTGTTGTGGTAGATGATGTTTCTACATCTGATACAGAAGACTTCAATTTTGATAATGTTTAATTAAATTTAGCGGTGGGAGGCGGTTTTGGTAAAACGAAATCGCTTCCTCTTTTTTATGACAAAAATTTTAGCATTAGATGTATCTTCTGTGTCTTCTGGCTATGCTGTCATAGAAAATGGAGATTTGGTTAAAGATGCCTATGGTTTAATTCAGCCTGATAAAAAGCTTCCGTATGGTGCCAGATTAGTATACTTTCAAAATGAAATTAGAAGAATAATAAAACTATATAATCCAGAAATAATAGCAATAGAAGATATATTTAAGGGTAGAAATATGCTTACCTTTAAATCATTGTCTATGTTTCGTGGAGTAGCTTTCAAAACTATTTTCGAAGAGATTAATAAAGATCCGGTTAATATTATGGCGGTGGAAGCCAGATCAACTTTGGGGCTGGATCCTTCCAAAGATAAGGCCTTTAAACAGGCAATTAAAAAATTTAAGCTTAAAGGCTTTAAATTTGAAAAAGACAATGATGTAGTCGACGCCATTATATTGGGTGTAGCTATTCATACTTTATTAAAACAAGGAATAAATGAACAATCCCTACACAGTTCTCGGCGTAAAAAAAGACGCGGATCAAAAGGAAATAAAAAGCGCCTTCCGAAAATTGGCCCTCGAATTTCATCCTGATAAAAATCCCGGAAATAAAGAGGCAGAGGAGCGATTTAAAGCAATAACCGCCGCTTATGAAGTGTTAAGCGATGCAGAAAAACGAAATAATCTTGATAAGTATGGGGATGAAAAAGGCGCATCATATCAACAAAATGTAAATATAAATGATATATTTGGTTTTGATCTTGATCAGATATTTGGTATGGGGCATAAGAAAAGAAATATCGGGCAAGATATACACAAAAGTATAGATATAGATTTTATGGAAGCCGTATTAGGTTGTTCTAAAAATATTACTATAGAAAGACCAGAATTTTGTGCTGCTTGTAATGGAAGTGGTGCCAAAGACAATACGAGTATAATAAATTGTAGTTCTTGTAATGGAAACGGCAAAGTAGGCTATAGACAAGGTGGAATGCAGATATTACAAACTTGTGGGTTATGTTATGGAACTGGCAAAAAAATATTAGAGAAGTGCCCACATTGTTTTGGTGTTGGAAATAAAATTAGAAAAGAAAGTATTAAAGTTACTATACCTACTGGTGTTGATGATGGAAATATTTTAAGATTATTAGGAAAAGGTGCTCCAAACGATATAGGAGATAATTATGGTAATTTGTATTTATCAATAGGCATTAGAACACATAATAAATTTAAGAGAATAGGTTTGAATATTCAAGCAGAAGAGGAAGTAAATTATATTGATGCTATTTTAGGAACCAAAATTGATATCAATACTATTTATGGTAGAGAGAAAATAATAATACCGCCAGGAACGCAACCTAATGCTGCTATAAAAATAGATGGCAAAGGTATAGTTAAGAGTAAATTTAAAGGCGACCATCTTATATTTGTAAAGATAAAATTGCCTAAAAAGGTTTCGGATGAAGAGAAAGAATTATTAAATAAATTAAAAGTGTATCTATAAAGTAGGGGTAAGATATGGCGCAAAAATCAATGGCAGAAATATGGAAGCAGTTAGAGAAGCAACATGGCGAAGAGGGGCTGTTTGTAGGAAGTAATGATAATTACTCTTATTCTGATTCAATATCAACGGGTAGTATTGCTCTTGATGATGCTTTGGGTATTTGGGGTATTCCGAAGGGACATGTGGTTCAATATTCTGGTTTCCCATCTTCTGGGAAAACTCTATTAAGCTACACCACAATAGCTGAATGGCAGAAAAAAGATACAAAAAATTGGGCCATGTTTATAGATGCAGAATATTCTTATGATCAACAATGGGCCAAATCATTGGGTGTAGATACTGATAGATTATATGTATATAAAGAAAATAGTGGCAAAGAAATATTCGATCGATTAGTTGGCGTTCAAAATAAAGGTAGCACTGGTAAAGCCAAAAAGGGCGTTTTAGATTTGGAAATTGAAATGAGTGGCACCGGTTTGGGTGTTATAGTGTTGGACAGCATTGCGGCCATGCAACCTCCAGTGGAGGAGGCAAGTTTGGTAGACGGTCAAGACATGGCGGCGATGGCGAGATTTTTACCCAAAGCTTTAAGACGGCTTACACCAATGCTAAGCGCTACGGGGATAGTATTTATAGCTATAAATCAGATCAGAATGAAACCCGGAGTTATGTACGGAAATCCAGAGGAAAGCCCAGGAGGAACTGCTTTAAAACACGCATGCTCTCAAATGATCAATTTGGCTAAAATGTCTGGAAAAGACTCAAAAATAGAGGAAGGGAAAGAGCAAATTGGACATCATGTAAGAGCCAAAGTTGATAAAAACAAGAAAAGTGCCCCTTTTCGAACGGCAGAGTTTGCCATAGAATATTTAAGGGGAATAGTCAATAGAAACGAAGAAGTTTTGGAATTGGGTGTAAGATATGGCGTTATATTGAGACCAAATAACAGAACTTATGAGTTAGATGATGTAAAGTATAATGGTAAAGATACTTTGATAGAGGCTCTAAAAGATTTATCACTTCAAGAATCTGTTATAACAAGATCAAAAGAGGCAAGAGCTAATAATGTTAAGGTATCTGCGTTGATTGAAGAAGAGAATGAGGAATAATGCCTAAAAAACATACTTTTGAATATGTAAAAAATAAAATAAAAAGTATGGGTGGAATTCTCATAAGTAAGAGTTATTTAAATAATACTCAAAAATTAAAAATAATATGCGATAAGAAACACAAAATACAGATGTGTTTTGCTGAAATACAAGATGGAAGTTGGTGTAAGAAATGTTCAGACATAGCTAAGAGTAAAAGATACGCTTTGCCATATAATTTTGTCAAGCAAGAAATAGAGAAGCACGGTGGAACTCTTATATCTAAGGAATATATTAATGATTCAACCAGCTTGGAGATTATGTGTGCTGAAAAACACAATTTTAAAACAACTTATGATACTATTAGATCTGGATCATGGTGTGCTGTTTGTGCAAATATAAACAGAAGTAAAAAATTATCGTATACCTATGATTTTGTTAAAAATACAATAGAACAAAAAGGTGGAATATTACGCTCTAAAGAATATTCCGGTTGTAAGAAAAAAATATCTATACTATGTGGAGTTGGACATATATTTGATATGACTTTTGATAGTATTATGACTGGCTATTGGTGTCGTAAATGTGCCTCTATTAAAAATGGAAAAAAGATAGCGCATACATATGAGTTTATTAAGGATATTGTAGAAAAACACGGTGGGATCTTGATAACTAAAGAATATACAAATGCTCGCACTACTTTAAAAATAATATGCGATAAGGGACACGCGTTTGAAACTAATTATGCCAGAATTGGAATAAATGGAAGTTGGTGTAGTTATTGCCCGGCAAGCAAAGCACAAACTAAATTAAAAATTATATTAGATGAACTATTGAAAACAGAAATACTTCAAAATTATAAAAAATTTGATTGGCTTAAAAACACAAAGACCGGTTTGAAATTAGAAATTGACTTGTGGGTGCCGGAATTAAAATTAGCGATAGAATATGATGGTGAACAACATTTTACTCCAGTATGTTTTGGTGGAATAACCAAGAAAGAAGCATCTAAAAATCTGGAACAAACTAAATACTTGGATCATATCAAAAATAATTTAATAAAAAATAATTCAAGTGATATTAAGTATTTTGTTAGATTTAATTATAAAGAAGATATAACCGAAGAATATATTAGAGAAAAATTAAAAAAATATAGAATTATGTATTAAAGAGGAGTAAATTATGTTAATAGCTTGTAATAATAAAAAATGTATGCAACACAGTGATGCTAAATTAAATACGACATCAATGGAAGTTATATGTGCTGCTTGTAATAATCCCATAACTAATATCACGGAATCAATGAAAAGAGCACTTAAAAGTTTTGGACAGACAATAAAGGAAAATGCCAAAAAAGCATTTGTTATGGCCTGTAAGAATTGTAACGCCAATAGAGAGGTTGTCATGAGTAATGGTGGAGAAACTGTATGCAAGGTATGCAAAGGTGCTATAAAGGTTCACACAGCAATGAAACAGGCAATAAAGGAATTTGGTGAAAAAGAAGAGCCAGTGGTAGCAGTAACAACTCTATCTGATACTACCACAGCAGAGTCTCCAGTTAAAGTAAAAAAACCCCGCCAACCTAAAGCATCTGTTAAGCAATGATGAGTGACCTATTTTATGATAAATTGGTAGATGTATGTCATAGATTCTTATATGAAGATAAATATATCCTAAATTATATCCAAAATAGAGGATTATCAGAAGCTACTATTAAAAAGTATAAAATAGGATCTTTTCCTAAAGATTTAAGAAGATTATTCAAGTATATACATCCAGAAGATCTAAGAAAGAATAATATAGTTTGGAATGCTGATACCAGTCCATTCAAAAAATATCCAGTTGTTATACCAATTAGAGATATTCATGGTAAAGCTATAGCCATAGGATGTAGAACACTTCTTTCAGATAATGAACGAAAAATATTGGGTATTCCTAAATATAGAAATAGTAGTTATTCAAAAACATCTCATTTGTTCTGTTTGGAACAATCTATTAATTATATAAGAGAAAGTAATCAAGTATTCGTAGTAGAAGGTTATTTTGATGCTATTTCAGCTCATCAAAGGGATATTAAGAATGTGGTTGCTGCCTGCGGAACAGCATTCTCTAATAGACAATTAATTACATTATCACGATATACCAATAATATTTGTTTACTTTTTGACAATGATGAGCCTGGAATTACAAGTTCTAAAAAGATATTAAGTAAATTAATATATAAAGATGGGCTAAATTTAGAATGCCAATTTACTCCGGCTGAGTATAAAGATTTGGATGAGTTTTTAGTAAATAATGGGAATTTTGATATTTTCATTAAATCTGATCGATAATTGGGAGAGATTATGCCTAAACACTTTACTTGTAGTAAGTCTGGCGATTTAGATATAGTGCCAAGTAATTTTATTGAAATAACTATAGATCCGAGTTTATTAAATAATTTTGCTAATGAAGATGGTATGAATGCATATTTTAATAGTTATACAAATTCAGAAGATTTCCAAAAACTTCGATTAGAGTTGGTTAAGGAAGTTTTATTTATAATAGATAATAATTTAACTGAAAGACAAAGACAGGTTATAAAAATGACCTATTTAGAAGATAAAACCCAAAATGAAATATCTGATCAGCTCGGCAAACACCAAACTACTATACACAAAATATTACAGGGCAATATAGATTATAACAATAACAAAAAACGATATGGTGGAGCTTTAAAGAAAATAAGAAAACTATGCTCTAATAATATGAAGATTAAAGAAATATTACTTAAAATGAGAGAAAAGAAAGAAGAATACACAGAATAAATGAGGAGATAATTATTTAATGAATGTAACTCTAATTGATGATAAAGGCAATCTTGTAGGGAATTTAAATATAGATGAGGCCAAAAGAATGGCCAAATCTACTGGAAATGATTTGATATTGGTTAATCCACAAAATAATATATATAAGATGGCCGATCGTGGGAAATTAAAATTTGACCAAAAACAAAAAGAAAAGAAACAAAAGGCACAACAAAAGATGCAGAAAGTTAAGGAAATTCAAATAGGGCCTCATATAGAGAGGCATGATCTTGATGTTAAAATCAATCATATTAAGGAATTTCTAAGTAAAGGTCTAAAAACTAAGGTTATAGTGAAATTCAAAAATAGGCAATTAGCCTTCAAAGAAATAGGTATAGATAAAATGACCATAGTTATAAATGAAATCATCAATAATAGCTTGGGAAGTATAGATTCGTCTCCCAAATTTGAAGGGCGAGATCTAATCGTGCTTATATTTCCAAACAAAAACACCATAAATGTGGCAAAAACGACACAGTAAGTTTACAATCATTAACAAAATTATAATATTTCTATTAATATTATGATCTTATATTGTAAGGTGAGGTCTATCTTGGCCTCTCTTTGTATTTTTCAATAGGGAGTTGTTAATGGATACTTTAAATTGGAACTTGCTATCCGACATTGTAGATAATAAGGGCAGAGTTCCATATAATCAGAATCAACATTTATTTACCAAAATAGCATTTGATGTATTTCAGCTCAATTCTTCGCCAATAGAATCTCTATGGATTATGCAAGAAGATGATAATGGTGAGTCATATTTGGCCGCTATGTATGATGAGAAAGAACAGCAAATTGAGGCTAAAAGCGGATGGAGTGCTTTGGCAGATAAAGAAGCACAAAATATAACATTGTTATATAAAGATATACCAATACATCGTTTTGCGTCAAAAGACTACAAATTTAACTCAGAAGATGCTAATATATTTCAAAATATATTGATAAGTAAAATTAGTTCTGATAAAGAATTTTTAAAGAAGTTCCTTAATTCTCAACCCAAAGAAAAACAAAAACAAATCCTATCTCAGTTCCCAGAATTGGCATAAACGGAGGCTATATGTCTGATCTTAATATCCATGCTCTTGCCGCACTCGCTAAGAGAGCGCTCGATGAGCAAACTAACGGTAAAACATTTATGCTAAATGATGTATATACCCAAACAAGAATGGCTTACGAAAGATTCCCAGAGGATCCTGTAATACGTCAAATGGCATTTACTATAGAAAGAATGCTTGATAATTCCAAGAAGGGCGAAACAATTACCCAGGCAAAGTTATCCGATATATATAATAACTTTGTTCGTTTGTCATCTAATTCTAAATTTCGAAATGTATTGGGTCATCTATTGCTTGAACAGCAAGCAATATTTAGTTCTAAGAATGAAGAATTCATCAACCTGAACAGAGTTGATTCTGATAATTCAAAGATGACTAACAAGGATTTTGCTGATCAAACAATTTCAAATGAATTAGATGCAGCTTTCGATAGCAAAGTAGGGAATAATACATATGATTCCAGACTGGCTGAGAGAGGTGCTTTTATAGTCGGTGCTGAACTTAAAGCATTAGGTTTCGACAAATCCAGGGTAGAAATATTGGGTGGAAATAAAGATTTTGTGGTATATGCGGCTCATTTAGATTCTATAAAAGGATTAGTCTCTATTGCTATACCAGTAGAATTAAAAAATGATATTATGTCTGCCCCAAGTGTATTTTTGGTAAATAATAGACTTGAAAATCTTACAGCAGAAAAT
>Ga0315281_10001601_pt1 | contig 33611 bp, 27 predicted proteins | sample YL17G07_0_MG_FD_204540 | JGI IMG/M metagenome (GOLD analysis project Ga0315281, IMG submission 204540) | Sediment microbial communities from Yellowstone Lake, YNP, Wyoming, USA - YL17G07_0 | ecosystem: Environmental > Aquatic > Freshwater > Lake > Sediment | place: USA: Wyoming | collected...
TGAAACCAGATGTCGAAGCGCTCGGGGTCGCGGCAGTCGGCCAGATGCCCGCGCACGATCTCGAGGTCCTTCTGCAGCTGCCTCGGAATGGCCTGCGGCTGCGGCGGCGCGGGCGCAAGGAAGGCGTCGCGCGCGTAGCGGGCGCGGCGGACGTTTTCCAGGCGATCCAGGTAATCCTCGCCATCCAGCGAGGGGGAATGTGTCGCCGGTTCGCTGCGGCCTTCGAGCATCGCCACGGTCGGCACGTTGGACGTGCCGAGGCCGGTGATGTCGCCGGCCGACTGCTGCATGAAGCGGTAGCGCGCCGCGTGCAGGTCCAGGTACGGCTGGTAGTCGGAATTCGCCGGCACGCCGTAGCTCGCGAAAAACGGCGCAAGCGTCTTCTTGCCCCCGATGCGCCGTATCTCGACGTCTCCCAGGGTCTGGATGTGCACGCGCGCCAGTTCCCGCGAGACGCCGGGCACGGCGGTTATGTCGGCAAGCGGCCTGGCGAGAGTTCGCTCGTCGCCGGCGACGATCAGCAGGTCGCTGTTGGTCGCGGCATAGATCGCGTAGTCGGGGAAGTTGGCTCCCAGTGCCTGCATCACCGAGGCGACCAGCGAAACATCGATCTCATAGAGCTGAAACCATTGCACCAGCACCCCGTCGGGTTTCAGGTATCGGCGTACATGGCGGTAGAACTCGCTGGTGAACAGACTGGAGACCCCGCTCACCCAGGGGTTGGAAGGCTCGGAGACGATGATGTCGTAGAGGCGATTGTGCGTCGAGAAATAGGTCTTGGCGTCGTCGAAGATGATATGGCTGCGGGGATCGGCGAAGGTATTGGAGTTGATCGGGGCAAACAGGCGCGAGGCCTCGGCCATGGCAGGCTCGATCTCGATGGTGTCCACGGACTCCATCGCCGGGCTCGCCACCAGCGTGTGCGTGGTGAGACCCGTGCCGACGCCGATTACCGCCGCGTGCCGGGCATCGGGCTTGAACGCGAGGGGCAGCGCGCCGGTGAGCACCATCGTGATCTCATCGGAGATTCGCGCGCCCGGCTTCATGTTGATGGCCCCGTCGGATTTGCCGTTGGTGCGCAGGCTGCGGCCTTCGGAGAAGTCCATCATGCTTACCGTGGTGGTCTTGCCGTCCTTGTGAAAGACGAGTTTTGAATCCTGCTCACTGTAGAGGTCGCCGCGGCGGAACACGCCCGAGGCCATCTTGTAGTCGTCCAGCTGCACCAGCGCGAGCACGGCGGCGAATGCGGCGAGCGCAATTCCGGTGGCCGCGAGATGCAGCCGCCGGGGTCCATCCGGCGGGGCGCCGGCAATGGGCCACAGCAGCACGAGGCCGAGCGTAACGTCGAGCGCGGCCCCGGTGGCAATCAGTCCCTTCAGTCCGAGCAGCGGCAGCCCGATGTGTGCGGCGGCGACCACACCGACGATGGAGCCCAGTGTATTTGCGCTATAGACGGCACCGATCGATTTCTCCCCGTGCCCGGAGGCGAACAGCGCATAGGTGAGCAGTGGCAGGGTCATTCCGGCGCAGAAAGTGGCCGGGAACATGATGGCAAGCGCAATGCCGTGGCTGGACGCCAGGAACAGCGCATAGCCCGAGTCGGTCTTGGCCAGGGCCTTGATCACCGCCTGCATGAGCGGAAACATCTGTCCATACAGCGGCAGCGTGGCGAGCGCGGCGAGGCCCATGGCCACCTGCACGATGCCGAGAAAGCGCACGGCGTCCGCGACGCGGTCGATGCGGTCGCGCACCCAGTAGCCACCGCAGGCGAGTCCGAGGATGAATGCCGAAAGCATCAGTTCGAACGAGTGCGTCGAACTGCCGAGCACGAGCGACAGCATCCGGATCCAGCCGATCTCGTAGATAAACGAGGCCGCTCCGGTGAGCGCTGCAATGAGCAGGAACAGGCCGTAGGGCGCTTGCGGAGCCGGCGTTGGAGCGTGCGTGCTCCGATGCGTGTCGGGCGTGGGTAGTGCTGTTGCCGCGGCGCTGTCGTGCCGGCCCCGAGCGATCAGCCACACGATTGCCGCCAGCACGAGGTTGATCCAGCCTGCGGCCCGCATGGTGCCTGGGAGGCCTAGCGCTCCGATCATGAAAAAACCGCTCGCCAGCACGCCGATGGCGGCACCGAGGCTGTTGGTGAAGTAGAGCATGGCAATCGAAGCCCCCGGGCCGAGCGGGTAGCGACGGATGAGCCCCGCGCTCATGAGCGGAAATGTCATTCCGAGCAGGATCGATTGCGGCAGGATGAGCGCGCCGGCCAGGATCCATTTGAACGAGGCGGCGGCGCTCGCGCTGCCGAGCGCCGGCAGCACCGAGGCGTAGGCGGCCCCGGTCGAAGCGACGAAGACGTCGTGAAAGGCGAGCGCGGCCAGGCCGATCACCGCTTCGGTCATGGCATAGCCGACCAGCAGGTTCTTCCAGCGCCCCGAATAGCGGCTGGCGATCCAGGCGCCGATGGCCATGCCGCCCATGAACAGCGCAAGCACGAGCGTCTGCGCGTATGCGGCGTGGCCGAGAAACAGCTTCAGATAGTGGCTCCAGATGGATTCGTAGATGAGGCCGGCGAATCCGGAGACTGTGAACAGCGCGAAGTAGATGCCCCGCGGGACACTCGGGACACTCGGGACATGCGGGATGTGTTTGACCTGCAAGGGGATGGCTCTTGAGGATCGAGGCGCGGCGCGGGCGAAGGGCGAATGTTAGCATCGCCGTTGTCTAGGGCATCAATTCCATCCATGCACGCGGTTCCCGTTTTCAGGCTTGGCGCCTTCTATTTCGCCTATTTCGCCTTCATCGGCGGGTTCGCGCCCTACTTCAGCCTGTACCTCCAGTCCCTGGGCATGAGCGCGGTCGAGATCGGCATGCTGCTTTCGCTCATGCAACTCATGCGCATTTTCGCGCCCAATGTATGGGCCGGGGCCGCGGACCGCTCCGGCGCGCGCATGACGCTGCTGCGCGTGGCGCTTGCCGCCGGCGCGCTTGCGTGGTGCGGTGTTTTCTTCGTTCAGTCGTTCTGGGGGCTGTTCGCCGTGCTTTCGCTGCTCGCGTTCTTCAGCAGCGCGGCCTACCCGCTTGCCGAGGCGCTGACCTTCGCGCACCTGCGCGACGATCTCGGTCGCTACGGTCAACTGCGGGTCTGGGGATCCGTTGGATTCATCGTTGCCGTGCTTGGGGTCGGCGCGATTCTCGATGCGCAGCCGGTACATGTGCTCACCGGAATCTTGCTGGCGCCGCTACTCGCCTCTCTGGTGTGTGCCGGTACGCTGCGCGACAGCGCGCTCGAGCCGCGGCACGGATCGGACCTTTCGGTCTGGCCGATGCTGTGCCGGCCGCAAGTGGCGGCGCTGTTTGCGGCCTGCTTTTTGATGTCGGTCGCGCATGGGCCGCTCTACACCTTCTATTCGATTTATCTCGCCGATGCCGGCTACGAGAAGTCCGTGATCGGCGTGCTGTGGTCGCTCGGCGTGATCGCCGAGATCTTCGTGTTCATGCTGATGCCGCGGCTGCTCGGACGCTTTTCGCCGGCATCGATCCTCGTCGCAAGCTTCGCCTGCGCTGTGGTGCGCTTCGCTGCGATAGGCTGGGGCGTGCAGTGGTTCGCGGTGCTCGTGCTTGCGCAGCTTCTGCACGCGGCAACTTTCGGGGCCTACCACGCGGCCGCGCTGGGCCTCGTGAACAAATGGTTCCGCGGCGGGCAGCGGGCGCGCGGCCAGGCCATGTACGCGAGCCTGTCCTTCGGCGCCGGCGGCATGGTGGGCGGCATGGCGAGCGGACTTGCGTGGGATCCGCTCGGACCCGAATGGACATTCACGGCCGGCTCGGTGTGTGCGGCGCTGGGCTTGATCCTTGCCGCGGCCACTGCGACATCCAGGTCAACACGTTGACCCCTGCGACGTTGATTTGGGGCGGCGCGCTGTCCGGGTAACGAACGGCCTGCGACGCGACCCCGGGGCGGGGCCCGCAGCGCTTCCGGTATAATGAAGCGCTTTCCCCCCATAGCGTCCTGTTTCCCGCATGACTCCGCAAACCCTCTACGACAAGCTCTGGGACAGCCACGTGGTGCACGTCGAAGACGACGGCACGACGCTGCTGTACGTAGACCGCCATCTGGTGCACGAGGTGACCAGCCCGCAGGCATTCGAAGGCCTGAAGCTTGCGCGGCGCAAGCTTTGGCGGGTGTCGGCCAACGTCGCCACCGCGGACCACAACGTTCCCACGACGGACCGCAAGCTTGGCATCAGCGATGCAGTGGCCAGGCTGCAGGTGGAAACGCTGGACGCCAACTGCAAGGAATACGGCATCGTGGAATTCGGCATGAACGATCCACGCCAGGGCATCGTTCATGTGATGGGGCCGGAGCAGGGGGCGACCCTGCCGGGGATGACAGTCGTGTGCGGCGACTCCCACACCAGCACACACGGCGCTTTCGCCTGCCTCGCCTTCGGCATCGGCACATCGGAAGTCGAGCACGCCCTTGCGACGCAGTGCCTGCTGCAGAAGAAATCGCGCAACATGCTGGTGCAGGTCGACGGCGCGCCTGCGCGCGGTGTCACCGCGAAGGATGTCGCGCTGGCGATCATCGCGCGGATCGGCACCGCCGGCGGCACCGGTTACGCGGTCGAGTTCTCCGGCAGCACCATGCGGGCGCTGTCCATGGAAGGGCGCATGACGGTGTGCAACATGTCGATCGAGGCGGGCGCGCGCGCCGGGATGATAGCGGTGGACGACACCACCATCGAATACCTCAAGGGCCGGCCTTATGCGCCTGCGGGCCCGATGTGGGACCGGGCCGTGGAACACTGGCGCACGCTTAAAAGCGATTTGCATGCGAAGTTCGATCGTGTCGTGCAGATCGACGCACCTGAGATCAAGCCCCAGGTAACCTGGGGCACGTCCCCGGAGATGGTGGTGGCGGTCGACGAGCGCGTGCCCGATCCGGACAAGGAAAAGGACACGGTCAGGCGCGAAGGCATGGAGCGCGCGCTGGTGTACATGGGCCTCGCGCCCAACACGGCCATGACCGACATCCGTGTCGACAAGGTATTCATCGGTTCGTGCACCAATTCGCGCATCGAGGACCTGCGCGCGGCCGCCGCGGTCGTGCGCGGCAAACGCGTGGCCTCGAACGTCAGGCTCGCGATGGTCGTTCCGGGATCGGGGCTGGTCAAGGCGCAGGCGGAGCGGGAGGGCCTCGACCGGATATTCCGCGACGCTGGCTTTGAATGGCGCGAGCCCGGCTGCTCGATGTGCCTGGGCATGAATGCCGACAGGCTGGAACCGGGCGAGCGCTGTGCCTCGACATCGAACCGCAACTTTGAGGGGCGCCAGGGAACCGGCGGGCGCACCCACCTGGTCAGCCCCGAGATGGCCGCTGCAGCCGCAATAGCGGGGCATTTCGTCGACGTGCGCCAGTGGCGGTAAAGCCTCGGAAGAATCATGGAAAAATTTTCTGTAGTCAACGGCCTGGTGGCGCCGCTCGACCGCGCCAATGTGGACACGGACGCGATCATCCCGAAGCAATTCCTGAAGTCGATCAAGCGCTCCGGATTCGGTCCCAACCTGTTCGACGCCTGGCGCTACCGCGACGAGGGCCAGCCGGACAAGCCGAACCAGGGGCGCCCGCTGAATCAGGACTTCATCCTCAACCAGCCGCGCTACCACGGCGCACAGGTGCTGCTCGCGCGCAAGAATTTCGGTTGCGGCAGCTCGCGCGAGCACGCACCCTGGGCGCTCGCCGACTACGGCTTTCGCGCACTGATCGCACCTTCGTTCGGCGAAATATTCTTCAACAACTGCTACAAGAACGGGGTGTTGCCGATCGTGCTCGACGAATCGAAGGTGGACCGGCTGTTCCACGACGTATTTGCTTTTCCGGGCTACCGGATCGCAGTCGACCTGGAGCGACAGACCGTGACCAAGCCCGATGGCGAGACGCTCAGTTTCGACATTGACCCGTTTCGCAAGTACTGTCTGCTGAACGGCCTGGACGACATCGGCCTGACGCTGCGCCACGCCGAAAAGATCCGCGAATTCGAGGACAGGCGGAGGGCGGAGCAGCCCTGGTTGTTCGGATGAGGCACCGGTTGGATGTGCGTTGCGCACACGGGATCCGCACATTGAAATGAAGATCGCGGTATTGCCGGGGGACGGGATCGGAGGGGAAATCATCGCCGAGGCGGTGAAGGTCCTGCACGCACTCGAGCGCCACGGCCTGAGGCTGGAGCTGCGCGAAGCACCGGTCGGCGGAGCGGGCTACGACGCCGCCGGTGATCCGTTGCCGGCGGCGACACTCGCACTTGCCAGGGAGGCCGATGCAATTCTTTTCGGTGCGGTGGGCGGCTGGGAGTACGACAAGCTGCCACGCCCGAAGCGGCCCGAGCAGGCGCTCCTCGCGCTGCGAAAGGAACTGAAGCTTTTTGCCAATCTGCGGCCCGCCGTGGTGTATCCGGAGCTTGCCGATGCGTCGAGCATCAAGGCCGACGTGGTGGCGGGGCTCGATCTGCTGATCCTGCGCGAGCTCACGGGCGACATTTATTTCGGTCAGCCACGCGGGGTCCGGGTGAACGAGTCAGGCGAGCGCGAGGGCTTCGATACCATGCGCTACGCGGAGTCTGAGATCCGGCGCATCGCCCATGCGGGTTTCAAGGCGGCCCGCAAGCGCAGCGGCAGGCTGTGCTCGGTCGACAAGGCCAACGTGCTGGAAACCTCGCAGCTCTGGCGCGAGGTGGTGACGCAAGTCGGCACCGCGTATCCCGATGTCGAGCTGTCGCACATGTACGTGGACAACGCGGCCATGCAATTGGTGCGCAATCCGAGGCAGTTCGACGTCATCGTCACCGGCAACATGTTCGGCGACATCCTTTCCGACGAGGCGTCGATGCTGACGGGATCGATCGGCATGCTGCCATCGGCGTCCCTGGACGAGAACAACAAGGGCCTGTACGAGCCGATCCACGGTTCGGCGCCCGACATCGCAGGCAAGGGCATCGCCAATCCGCTCGCGACCATACTGTCGGCGGCGATGATGCTGCGCTATAGTCTGAACCGTGACGCACTGGCCGACCGGATCGAAGCCGCCGTGCGCAGGGTGCTTGCGCAGGGTTTCCGGACCACGGACATACACCAGGCGGGAACGAAGAGAGTCGGGACTAGCGAGATGGGCGACGCCGTTGTAGCGGCGCTGCAAGACTGAACAGTGACACCGTGACAGGTCGGGGGCGAGAAAGATGCGGCGAGTAGGAATAGTGGGATGGCGCGGCATGGTGGGTTCGGTGCTCATGCAGCGGATGCGCGAAGAGCGCGATTTCGACCATATCGAGCCGGTGTTCTTTTCCACGTCACAGGCCGGAGGCCGGGGGCCGGACATCGGCAGGCCGGTTCCGCCGGTCGCCGACGCGCGGTCGATCGAAACGCTTTCCAAGACCGAGATCATCATTTCCTGCCAGGGTGGGGATTACACAAACGAAATTTTTCCGAAGCTGCGCTCGGCGGGCTGGAGCGGGTACTGGATCGATGCGGCGTCGGCGCTGCGCATGAAGGATGATGCCGTGATCATTCTCGATCCGGTGAATATGGACATCATCAAGCGCGCGCTCACCGGCGGCGTGCGCAACTACATCGGCGGCAACTGCACCGTCAGCCTGATGCTGATGGGACTGCACGGCCTATTCAAGGCCGGTCTGGTGGAGTGGATGACGGCGATGACCTACCAGGCCGCATCGGGTGCCGGCGCGGAGAACATGCGCGAACTGGTGAAGCAGATGGGCTTTGCGCACCACGCTGCGGAGAAGCTGCTCGCGGATCCGGCCGGCGCGATTCTGGATATCGACCGCACTGTGGCCGATGCCCTGCGCAGCGACGGTCTCCCGACGCAGTACTTCGGCGTTCCGCTCGCCGGCAGCCTGATACCATGGATCGACAAGGATATGGGCAACGGCCAGAGTCGCGAGGAATGGAAGGGGCAGGCCGAGGGCAACAAGATACTGGGTCGGGAGAAGAACCCGATTCCCATCGACGGCATATGCGTTCGTGTCGGTGCCATGCGCTGCCACAGCCAGGCGATCACGGTCAAGTTATCACGCGACGTGCCGCTCGATGAGATCGAAAGCATGCTTGCGGAGGCAAATCCGTGGGCGAAGGTGGTGCCGAATCAGCGCGAGGTCACCCTTGCCGAACTTACCCCCGCAAAGGTGACGGGTTCGCTGTCGGTTCCGGTGGGGCGCCTGCGCAAATTGTCGATGGGGGGGCAGTACCTTGCCGCGTTTACCGTCGGGGACCAGTTGCTCTGGGGTGCGGCCGAGCCGCTGCGCCGCATGCTCCGGATCCTGCTCGAGGAGCGGATCGGCGCGCGTACAACAGGGTCTGCTGCGGGGTCGGCAGCGACGGTCTGACTAGCGGCATGAGGAACAGCACGGATAGGAAATCGGTTCGTAACCGGGGATTCGCGGAAGATTTCCGCGGCAAAATACCAACTTAGTAGGGTTTGCAAGAGGGAAAGTGAACTTGCATGCCTAACACCATGATGGTATGTTAGTTTCCTTCCACCAAACATCGAGGGTGGCCGAGTGGGCAAGTACATATCCAAGGTAACGGCGCTGGCGCTTGCGGGCCTGCTTCTGCCTTCTCTGGCGTGGGCGGCCGGCTTGGGCAAGCTGACCGTTTTTACCGCGCTTGGACAGCCTCTCAGGGCAGAGATCGAGGTCTCCTCGAGTGAGCCGGGCGAGGCTGATTCCCTATCTGCGCGACTTGCGGGCGCCGAGGCCTACCGCCAGGCAAACATCGAGCGTCAGGGCGCACTGATGTCGATCCGTTTTGCGGTCGAGAGGCGACCGGGTGGTCAGCCCGTTGTGTTGATGACCTCGGTCGAGCCGATGAATGAGCCCTTTCTCGATCTGCTGGTCGAGCTGAACTGGGCCAACGGGCGGCTGGTACGCGAATACACCTTCCTGCTCGATCCACCCGAATACACGTCTCCTGCAGTGGCAGTGCCACCGGTCGCCGCGCCGGCGGCGCCCGTGGCACCCGTGGCGCAACCGGCGCCGGAACCTGCGGCAAAGGAAGCGGCGGAAGTGCGTGCTCCCGCTGCGGTCACCGAGCGGCCGCTGGAACCCGCTCTCGCTGCGGAGCCCGCTGCAGTCTACGAGGTGAAGCGCGGCGACACGCTGGCGAAAATCGCGATTCAGCACAAGTCCGAGGGCGTGAGCTTGCAGCAGATGCTGGTCGCCCTTTATCGCCGCAACCAGGATGCGTTCGACGGTAACAACATGAACCGCTTGCGCGCAGGGAAGATCCTGAACATCCCCGAACGTGAAGCTGCTGCAGGCGTGACGCAGGACGATGCGCGGCGCCTGGTCGCGGCGCAAAGCTCGGAATTCGCCGAGTACCGGCGCCAGATAGGCGCGGCAGTCGCACAGGCCCCGGCGCGCGCCGAGCCGAAGCGCCAGGTTGCAGGGAAAATCGGTGCGCCGCCCGCGGAAAAGCCGGCGCCTCCGGCCGAACCCACGAAGGACCAGCTGCGCCTGTCGAAAGCCGAGGACGCGAAGGCTCCGGGACGCGTGGGGGCGGCGGCGCGCGCCGACGATAAGTCAGCGAAGGAAAAGGCGCTCAAGGAAGCCAACGAGCGCGCCGCGTTGCTGGAAAAGAATGTCCAGGATCTGCAAAAGCTGGCGCAGCTGAAGAGCGAGGCCGGTGCGAAAATGCAGCAGGCGGCCAAGGGTGCGCCCGCGGCCCCCGAACCCGCAGCCAAGGCGGCTCCGGCGCCGGCAGCCAAGGTTGAGGAGGCTGCCAAGGCCGCGGAACCGGCGAAGGCGGCTGAAGCGCCGAAGGCGCTAGAGGCAGCCGCGCCCAAGGCGGCACCCAAGGCAGCACCCAAGGCGGCGCCAAAAGCCGCACCGCCGCCCGAACCGAGCTTCTTCGGCGAGTTGATCGACAATCCGGTGGCGCTTGGCGGGGCCGGCGGTGTCGTGGTCCTGCTCGCCGGCTACGCCGCCTACGCATGGCGCAGGAAGCGCAAGTCCCAGTTTGAAAGCAGCCTCATGGAACCCTCCTCGGCTGGCGTATCTCCGCCCGTGTCCGGCGCCGCCGGCGGGCAGCAGATCGATACCGGCTCGGCGTCGTTCCAGAGCGACTTCAGCCAGGGCGGCATCGGCAAGATCGACACCGAGGAGATCGATCCGATCGCCGAGGCCGATGTCTATATGGCTTATGGTCGTGATGCGCAGGCCGAGGAAATTCTCAAGGAGGCGCTCGGCAAGGATTCGTCGCGCCAGGAGATTCGTGCCAAGTTGCTGGAGGTGTATGCCAACCGCAAGGATCTCAAGGCCTTCGAGAAGACTGCCACTGAACTCCATGCCGCCACCAGCGGTCAGGGTCCTGAATGGGAGAAGGCGGTAGGTCTCGGGCTGTCGATCGATCCGGGTAATGCGCTGTACGGGGGTTCTGCGCCGGCCAAGGCCGCCGCGGAAGCTGCCGACACGCACGTGCTGACCCAGGCACAACTTGCTGCCGCGGCCCCGCCGGACATGGCGACCGTATCCGCGGCGCAGGCCGCGCCACCGCTCGATTTCGACCTGGACGTGGGTGGTGGTTCGGCGCCGGCTGGTGCCGTGGCGGAGGTTCCCGCCGGCGCCACAGTGACCGCAGCTGCGCCCGATATGCTTGACTTTGACTTGGGCTTCGGCGGCGAAAAGGCGGCTGAGCCGGCGTCCGCACCAGCCGTACCGGCGGAGGACACCGGCATTTCGATCGACTTCGATCTGGGCCCGAGTGCGGCGGAGGCAGCGCCTGCGCCGACTGCTGCGCCCGCTGCAGAACCGGCGGCGGAATCAGGCCTTGCGCTCGATTTCGATCTGGGCACGGCCACTGTAACTGGAGCAAGACCGGCCGAAGAAAAGGCGCCGGAACTCGATCTTTCGGCGATCAGCTTTGACCTGGGGACGACGCCTGCTGCGGCACCGGATGCGGGCGGGGCCGCCCCCGACGCGCACTGGCAGGAGGTGGCCACGAAGCTCGATCTGGCCAAGGCATACGAGGAGATGGGCGACAAGGACGGCGCGCGTGAACTGCTTAACGAGGTGATGAACGAGGGTGACGCCGCTCAGCAGCAGAAGGCGAAAACCCTGCTCGACGCGCTGGGCTGAGCAACTATCCGTTGCACCTGAAATCGGCGCCTCGGGCGCCGATTTTTTGTCTCCGGCGTAAGCTTGCGTGGTGCGTTTCACCGGAATCATGGGTGGCAGCAATGCGTATCGCGATCGGCATCGCTTATGACGGCACCTCGTTCAGCGGCTGGCAGTCCCAGCCCTCCGGCAATACGGTCCAGGACCATCTGGCGCAGGCGTTGTCGGCAGTCGCGGACGCACCCATCCGTCTGAGCGGCGCGGGCCGCACTGATGCGGGCGTGCACGCTTGCGCACAGGTCGCCCATTTCGATACCGAAACGAGGCGTCCGGATTCGGCCTGGGTGCGCGGAGCGAACGCCGCATTGCCCTCCGCGGTTGCAGTGCAGTGGTCCTCGCCGGTGCCCGATGAGTTCCATGCACGGTACTCGGCTCGCGCCCGCAGCTATCGCTATGTGCTCTACGGCCACCCCGTGCGCCCGTCGATGCTTGCGGGCAGGACAGGTTGGTTCCATGGCGCGCTTGACCTGGAAGCGATGCGGCGCGCGGCCGCGATGCTCGCCGGCGAGCATGACTTTTCGGCGTTTCGCTCTTCGGCGTGCCAGGCGAAGAACCCGGTGCGGATGCTCGAGCGCGCAGCAGTGGTGCGTCGTGGTCCCTATGTCCTCTTCGATTTCACCGCCAACGCATTCCTGCACCACATGGTGCGCAACATGGTCGGGTGTCTCGTCCACGTCGGCAAGGGCAGGCATCCGCCGGAGTGGATACTGCAGGTGATGGAGGGCTGCGACCGGCGCCTGGCAGCGCCGACCATGGCGGCCGCAGGCCTTTATCTCACCGACGTGCGCTACGATCCGCGATGGCAGCTCCCCGCGTTCGCACGTATGATGCCGTTCGGGCTGGCGGAGGATGAGGCTTGAGGACGCGTGTCAAGGTCTGCGGAATCACGCGCGAGCCGGACGCGATGGCAGCGGCACAGCATGGCGCCGATGCAATCGGGTTCATCTTCTGGCGTCCGAGCTCGCGTCATATCGAACCTGAGCGCGCCGGATTGATCGCCGCTGCATTGCCGGCCTTCGTCACGGCCGTCTGCGTATTCGTCAATCCGACGCGCGATGAAGTGGAGGCGGCGCTGCAACGCCTGCCCGCTGCCACGCTGCAGTTTCACGGCGAGGAATCCCCTGATTTCTGTGCCGATTTCGGACGCCCGTATATCAAGGCCGCACGCATGAGACCGGGGCTCGATTTGGTAGAATACTTTGCTCCCTATGCCGGGGCTTCGGCATGGCTCATCGATGCGTTCGACGAGCGCACCTATGGCGGCACCGGAGCCCCCTTCGACTGGGATCTGCTGCCTGGCGAACTGTCCAGGCCGTGGATTCTCTCCGGTGGGCTCACGGCGCAAAGCGTCACCGGGGCATTGCGGCGGCTGCGGCCCTGGGGAGTGGACGTATCGAGCGGTGTGGAATCGGCGAAAGGCGTCAAGGACGCGGAAAAGATCGCGGCCTTTATTTCAGGAGTCAGGAATGCAGATGTATGACCTCCCGGACAATCGCGGGCACTTCGGCCCTTACGGCGGCGTGTTCGTCGCCGAGACGCTGGTGCACGCGCTCGATGAACTGCGCGCCGCTTATGAGGGTTGCCGCGGGGATCCCGAGTTCGTCGCGGAGTTCGAATATGAACTCAAGCATTACGTGGGACGCCCGAGCCCCGTCTATCATGCCAAGCGCTGGTCGTCGCTGCTCGGCGGCGCACAGATCTACCTGAAGCGCGAGGACCTCAACCATACGGGCGCGCACAAGATCAACAACACGGTGGGCCAGGCGCTGGTCGCCCGGCGCATGGGCAAGCGGCGCGTGATCGCGGAGACGGGTGCGGGGCAGCACGGCGTGGCGGCCGCGACCGTCGCCGCGCGCTACGCCATGGAGTGCGTGGTCTACATGGGTTCGGAGGACATGAAGCGCCAGGCGGCCAACGTCTATCGCATGAAGCTGCTGGGCGCGACCGTGGTGCCGGTGGAATCCGGTTCGAAAACGCTGAAGGATGCGCTCAACGAGGCGATGCGCGACTGGGTCGCGAACGTCGGCAACACGTTCTACATCATAGGGACCGTCGCCGGTCCGCACCCGTATCCGATGATGGTCCGGGATTTCCAGTCCGTTATCGGGCGCGAATGCCTGCAGCAGATGCCCGAGATCGCGGGGCGGCAGCCCGACGCGGTCATCGCCTGTGTCGGCGGCGGTTCGAACGCCATGGGGATTTTCTACTCCTACATTCCCTACGATTCGGTGCGGCTGATCGGGGTCGAGGCTGGAGGCCTGGGTCTTGCCAGCGGCAGGCATGCGGCGTCGCTGGTTGCGGGCAAGCCCGGCGTGTTGCATGGCAACCGGACCTATCTCCTCCAGGACGAGCACGGGCAAATCGTCGAGACGCACTCGATCTCGGCGGGGCTCGATTACCCCGGGGTCGGTCCCGAACATGCGTGGCTGAAGGACAGCGGCCGGGCCCAGTACGTCACCATCGACGACAGCGAAGCGCTTGCCGCGTTCCACGCATTGTGCCGTAACGAGGGCATCATTCCAGCGCTCGAGTCGAGCCATGCGCTCGCCTACGCCGCGAAGATCGCGCCGGCGATGCCGGCGGATTCCATCCTGCTGGTCAACCTTTCGGGCCGCGGCGACAAGGACATGCACACCGTCGCCGAAAAATCCGGCATTCGGTTCTGATCTTGGATATCGCGCTGTACAACGAGGATTTTTTCGGGGGGGTCGGGCGCATCGCCGACGCGAGCGTGGACCTGGTCGTCGCCGACCCGCCGTACGGGCTGGGCAAGGACTACGGGAACGACTCGGACCGGCGCTACGGCGACGATTACCTAGAATTCAGCCGCCGCTGGATCGATGCCGTGCTGCCCAAGCTGAAGGCCAGCGGCAGCCTCTACGTGTTTCTCACCTGGCAGCATGCACCCGAGGTATTCAGCTACCTGAAGACGCGGCTGCTGATGGTCAACGAGATCATCTGGGACCGGCGGGTGCCGAGCATGGGGGGCAGCACGCGCAAGTTCTCCTCGGTGCACGACAACATCGGCTATTTCGCCGCATCGCGCGACTATTACTTCGACGTGGACAGCGTCCGCATTCCATACGATGCGCAGACCAAGAAGGCGCGCTCGCGCTCGATCTTCGTTGGCAAGAAATGGCTCGAAGTCGGATACAACCCCAAGGACGTATGGAGCGTGACGCGGCTGCACCGGCAGGATGCCGAACGCGAAGACCATCCGACTCAGAAGCCGCTAGCGATCATCGAGCGCATGCTGCTGGCGAGCTCGCCTGCCGGCGGCCTGGTGCTCGACCCGTTCATGGGTAGCGGCACGGTTGCCGCCGCCGCTGCTGCGCTTGGACGCCGTTTCGTCGGGTTCGAGCTGAACAGCGACTATCACGCGATAGCCAGAGGGCGCGTTGCAGCTGCGGCAGTCTCGCGGTCGGAGCGCACGGAGAGCGAACGGGTCACCGTCGATGAGTTTAGACTCTTATGATTCGAGTATTGACAGAACTGGCGAAAAAATTGGTTTTGTATACGTCTCGCGTTTTGTGCAGTTGCGAAGTTGCAACTGCACAAAACGCGAGATTGAAAAAGGCAAATTCAGCCTGTTCGGTTCCGGCCATCCCGGCTTAGGCTGAACCCATGTCGCGCATTCAAGCTACCTTCGAGGCATTGCGCCGGCTGAACCGCAAGGCGCTCATCCCGTACGTCACCGCGGGGGACCCCGATCCGGCGGCAACGGTGCCCATGATGCACGCCATGGTGCAGGCCGGCGCGGACATCGTCGAGCTCGGCGTGCCGTTTTCCGACCCAATGGCCGATGGTCCCGTTATCCAGCGCTCCGGAGAGCGCGCGCTGAAACATCATGTGGGCCTGGAGCGCGTGCTCGCGATGGTGCGCGAGTTCCGCGCACAGGACACCTCGACGCCGATCGTCCTTATGGGTTACGCCAACCCGATCGAGGCGATGGGGCAAGAGGCGTTCACACGGGCGGCGCATGAGGCAGGGGTGGACGGCCTGATCGTGGTGGATTATCCGCCCGAGGAGTGCCAGGAATTCGCACGGCTATTGCGCGAATGCGGCATGGATCTCGTCTTTCTTCTCGCGCCAACCTCGACGCCGGAGCGCATCGGCATGATCGCGCGGCTGGCCAGCGGATACATATATTACGTCTCGCTTCGCGGCGTCACCGGCACAGCGAACATCGACCTGGCCGATGTGGCCCGCAAGATTGCGGAGATTCGCGTTCAGACGACGCTGCCCGTCGGGGTCGGGTTCGGCATCCGCGATGGCGCCACGGCGCGTGCCATCTGCGATATCGCCGACGCGGCGATCATCGGCAGCCGTATCATCCAGGAAATCGAGGCGGCGCCGGAATCGGCCCTTGACAGGGTTGCCGCCTTCCTGCGCGGGGTGCGGCTGGCGATGGATGCGAGATAACAGGCGATGAGCTGGTTGCAGAAACTGCTGCCACCCAAGATCCAGCGCGCGGGTGCCGGGCCCAAGAAGAACGTGCCCGAGGGTCTGTGGAGCAAGTGTCCGTCGTGCAGCGCGGTGCTGTATGCGACCGATCTGGAGAAAAACGCCAACGTATGTCCGAAATGCAGCCATCACAACCGGCTCAGTGCGAGGGAACGGCTCGAGATGCTGCTCGACAACGAGGGGCGGTTCGAGATCGGTGCGGAAGTGGCGCCGGTGGATGCGCTCAAGTTCAAGGACAGCAAACGCTACTCCGACCGGCTTGCAGACGCGGAAAAGGCCACCGGCGAGACCGACGCGCTGGTCGTCATGCAGGGGGCCATCAGGACCATACCGGCCGTGGTTGCCGTGTTCGAGTTCGAATTCATGGGCGGATCGATGGGTTCGGTGGTCGGGGAGCGGTTCGTGCGCGGCGTGCACGTTTGCCTGGATCAGAATCTACCGCTGGTATGCATTACCTCCACGGGCGGGGCGCGCATGCAGGAGGGACTGCTATCGCTCATGCAGATGGCCAAGACGACAGCCGCGCTGACGCAGCTGTCGGCGCGGCGGCTGCCGTTCATCTCGGTGCTCGCCGATCCGACCATGGGCGGCGTGTCGGCGAGTTTTGCCATGCTCGGCGACGTCGTCATCGCCGAGCCCAGGGCGCTGGTCGGTTTTGCCGGCCCACGCGTCATCGAGCAGACCGTGCGCGAGACGCTTCCGGAGGGTTTCCAGCGCGCCGAGTTCCTGCTCGAGAAAGGGGCGATCGACCTGATCGTGGACCGGCGCCAGATGCGCGACAAGCTCGCCTCCCTGCTCACGCTCCTGCTGCGGCTTCCTCCGGCGGTCAGCTGATTCCCGGACGCAGGGTCGCGGGAGAGGCGGTGGCGTAGCTTATTTTCGCCCTACACCATCTCCCGTTTTCGGGCGGTTGCGAAGTTACATCCGCCCGAAAACGGGAGACATATGAAAATGCAAATTCTTCGCCTAGCCTGGCTACACTTGAGTGATTCATAAGAAGCCAACCACGCCCTCGATCACTCCCTGAGCGTCCAAAATCGATGCAAACACCTGCAACGCTCTCCGAGTGGCTCGAGTACATCGAGCGCATCCATCCCAAGAGCATCGAACTCGGACTGGATCGGGTGAAGCAGGTGCAGCGTCGCCTCGCGCTGGAGCTGGAAGCGACCATCGTTACCGTGGCTGGCACCAACGGCAAGGGTTCGACCTGCGCCATGCTGGAGTCCGTTCTGCTTGCCGCCGGGTACAGGGTCGGGATGTACACGTCGCCACACCTGCTGCGCTACAACGAGCGGGTGCGCGTAAATGGAACACCCGTCGACGATGAGAGCCTGTGCGGGGCGTTCGCGCGCGTGGAGGCGGCCAGGGACGGCGTGCCGCTCACGTATTTCGAGTTCGGGACCCTCGCTGCCTGTATCGTCTTTGCGGGCGCGCCGCTCGATGCACTCATACTCGAGGTCGGCATGGGCGGGCGGCTGGACGCGGTGAACGCGTTCGACGCCGACTGCGCCGTCGTCACGAGCATTGCGATCGATCACACCGAGTACCTCGGCGACACGCGCGAGGAAATCGGCCTCGAGAAGGCCGGCATTTTTCGTGCCGGCCGGCCGGCGATCATTGCGGATCCGCAACCGCCCGCGTCGGTGATGAAACACGCGGTTGCCATCGGTGCGGTTGTGCGGCGCCTTGGACGCGAATTCGGCTATGTTTCGGAACCGGGGCAGTGGACGTTCTGGGACGCGCGGGGCCGGCGTGCGGGACTGGCGCATCCGGCGCTGCGCGGCGCCTGCCAGTTGTGGAACGCGAGCGCCTGCGTTGCGGTGCTGGATGCCCTCGCCGGGCGCCTGCCGGTCGGGATTGACGATGTGAGTAAGGGGCTCGCCACAGTCGAGTGGCCGGGGCGATTTCAGCTGCTCCCCGGCCGCCCTGCCGTAGTGCTCGACGTGGCGCACAATCCCCAGGCTGCGGCAATGCTTGCGCAGAACCTGGCCGACATGGGCGCCTATCCGGCGACTCACGCAGTTTTCGGCATGTTGCACGACAAGGATATCGAAGGCGTATGCGCTGCCCTCAAGGGGCGGCTCAGCGTCTGGCATGCCGCCACCTTGAGCGGTGCGCGGGGGGCGGAGGCGGCGATCCTCGCCAAGGCGATACGTTCGACCGATGCCGGCGTCGAGGTGGGGCAGTTCGACTCGCCACGCTCGGCGTTCGAGTCTGCCTGCAAACGGGCCGGCGAGAATGATAGAATTGTCGTGTTTGGATCGTTTTACACCGTTGCGGAGGTGATGGCCGCAAAGGTCTGCTAGTCGGGCCGCCGAGTGTGCCGCACGCGGTGGTGTCCACGGAACCCCGGTTTTCACGGAACCCAAATTGGCCGAAAGCCAGGACGTAACCGTGCTGCAACGCCGTGCTCGTCGGCGCCTTGTGGGGGCGATCGCACTGGTCGTTCTCGTGGTTGTCGCGCTGCCGATTGTCCTGGACAAGGAGCCCGGCCCGATCGGTCAGGATCTGGTGATCCAGATACCGAGCCAGGACGCCGGCAAGTTCAATACCCGCGTCCTGCCGCCTTCTGCCCCGGTGGCAACCCCGCCGCCGGGGGCCGGCGCCGAGGTTGCCGTGCCGGCAAAGGCCCTGACCCCCGGGACCGCGGCGGTCCCGCAAGTGGCACCTGCGGCGGCACCTGCAAAGACAGAGCCGCGCGCAGCGCCGGCCGACGCCAAAGCCCCTTTGGCCCCGGAACCCGGCGCAAGGAAAGAGTCCGCGTCCCCTGCGAAGGGTCAGACGCCCGCCGGAAAGGACCAGTCCGACGCCGTGCGCGCGCTGGCGCTGCTGGAGGGCAAAGAGGCCTGGGTAGTCCGGCTCGGCGCATTCTCGAACCAGGACAACGTCAGGCAGTTGCAGGCGAAGCTGGCAGCTGCGGGCATAAAAAGCTACACGGAAGCCGTCAAAGGCCCGAAGGGCGATCAGACGCGAGTCCGTGCGGGTCCGTTCGACAGCAAGGCGGCGGCCGAGCAGGCCCGGGGCAAGATCGAGGCGATGGGCTTTCGATCCGGGACTGTGGCGCCGCGGTGAGCCGGTCGCACGTCGCGTGCGGCCCGTCGTCGATGACACGCCCGGGGATCGATGGAGTGGTTTGATTACGGCGCGCTCGGCGTGCTCGGCTTGTCGCTGTTGCTGGGCGCGCTCCGGGGCCTGATGCGCGAAATCGTGTCGCTGGCGGGCTGGATTGCCGCATTCGTACTGGCGACGGCGTTTTCCGGTATCGTTGCCGTGCAAATGCCCGAGAACCTCGGGCCGCTGATCTCCGGATTGCTCGCGTTTCTGCTCATTTTCGTCGGGGTGCTGGTGCTGAGCGGTATAGTCGGTCTCGTGCTCTCGCTACTGGTGCGTGCGGCGGGACTGGGAATCGTGGACCGCCTGCTCGGCGCCGCGTTCGGCATCGTGCGCGGCATCGCGATCGTGCTGCTCGCCGTTCTGCTGGGTGGACTGACTCCGTTGCCGCACGAGCCCTTCTGGAGGCAGGCGGTGCTGTCCGGACCCTTCGAAACGGTGGCGCTGGCGCTCAGGCCCTACCTGCCAGAGGGCGTCGCGCAACGGCTGAATTACCGATAACCGGGAGACACTGCAATGTGCGGCATTATCGGAGTAGTGGCGAAGACCCCGGTCAACCAGATCCTCTACGACGGGTTGCTGTTGCTGCAACACCGCGGCCAGGATGCGGCGGGCATCGTCACCGCCGCGGGCAAGACGTTCCACATGCACAAGGGGCCGGGCTACGTGCGCGATGTGTTCCACACGCGCAACATGCGCTCGCTTTTGGGGGAAGTGGGCATTGCGCACTGCCGCTACCCCACGGCAGGGTCGGCGTTCAATTCCGCCGAGGCGCAGCCGTTCTACGTCAACTCGCCCTTCGGGATCGTGCTCGGGCACAACGGCAACCTCACCAACTCCGAGGTGCTCAAACAGGAGATGTTCAGGCAGGATCTTCGGCACATCAACACCAACTCCGATTCCGAGGTGCTGCTGAACGTGCTCGCGCACGAGCTGGAGCTCGCGGCCAAGGGCGCGAAGCTCGATCCGGACACCATCTTCACCGCGGTGGCGAACGTCCACCGACGCTGCCGCGGCGCCTATGCGGTGGTGGCCATGATTTCCGGCTTCGGTCTGCTCGCCTTTCGCGATCCCTACGGCATCCGTCCGCTGGTATTCGGGACCAACATGGCGGCCGAGGGGCAGGAGTATGTCGTGGCATCGGAAAGCGTGGTGCTTGCCGCGATGGGCTTCGAGCTGGTGCGCGACGTCGCGCCGGGCGAGGCAATCCTGGTAAGCGACAGGGGCGAGTTCTACAGCCGCCAGTGCGCCGCCAAGACGATGCTGTCGCCGTGCATCTTCGAATACGTCTATCTGGCGCGGCCTGACTCGGTCATTGACGGAGTCTCGGTCTACGAGACGCGGCTCAACATGGGCCAGCAGCTCGCCGACAAGATCAAACGCACCATGCCCGGGCTCGAGATCGACGTGGTCGTTCCGGTACCCGACACCAGCCGCCCGAGCGCGCTCGAGCTGGCCAAGGGGCTGGATGTATCGTTCCGTGAGGGTTTCGTGCGTAACCGCTACGTAGGGCGCACGTTCATCATGCCGGGCCAGACGATCCGCCGCAAATCGGTGCGGCAGAAGCTCAACGTGATGGCGATGGAGTTTCGCGGCAAGAACGTGCTCATCGTGGACGACTCGATCGTACGCGGCACGACCAGCCGCGAGATCGTGATGATGGCGCGCGAAGCCGGAGCGAACAAAGTGTATTTTGCCTCGGCTGCGCCCCCCGTGCGGTATCCCAACGTCTACGGCATCGACATGCCGACCCGCGCCGAGCTCATCGCAACCGGTCGCACCGAGGACGAGATCGCGCGCGAGATCAGCGCCGATGCGGTCATCTACCAGGAGCTGGATGCGCTCAAGGCCGCGGTGCGGGCGGTCAACCCGATGCTCACGCAGTTCGAGACCTCATGCTTCGACGGCAATTACATTACCGGCGATGTCACCAGCGAGTACCTCGCGGCGGTTGAAAAGGCGCGCAATGCGTCGCGGCAGGACAGTGAGGAGGAACACAGTTCGGCCGACGTGAATTTTTCCTGAGCGTCTGGGCATTTGACATTTGCACGCCGCCGCGGTACTTTTCCATCTGCGCCGATTTGATCGACAGCTTGCGGGCGCCGCCGGACCTACCGGCAAATAAATACCGCTAAAGCGTGGCCAGAGCCCGTCTTAGCGAAAGCTGGACGGGTTTTTTCATTTTCTGGGATCCGCATATGCAGGACTACGACATCGACACTCTGGCCGTGCGTGCAGGCACCGCGCGCAGCCAGTTCAATGAGCACTCGGAAGCGCTCTACCTGACCTCCAGCTTCGTGTTCGAGAACGCGGCGCAGGCGGCAGCCCGTTTCAAGGGCGACGAGCCCGGCAACATCTATGCGCGCTTCACCAATCCGACGGTGACCGCTTTCGGCGAGCGGCTCGCCGCGCTCGAGGGGGCCGAAGCGTGCGTGGCGACGGCGTCGGGTATGTCGGCCATCCTTGCCTGCTGCATGGGTCTCATGAAGGGCGGGGAGCACATCGTCTCCTCTTCTTCGATCTTCGGCGCGACGGTGCAGTTGTTCGGCACTATCCTGTCGAAGTTCGGGGTCGAGACCACCTTCGTCGACGGCACCGATCCGCAGGCGTGGCGCGCCGCGATGCGGCCGAACACGCGGATTCTTTTCCTCGAGACGCCGTCGAATCCGCTTACCGAGGTGTTCGATATCGCTGCGCTCGCGGAGATCGCGCACCGCGCGGGCACGCTGCTGGTCGTCGACAACTGCTTCTGCACGCCGGCGCTGCAGAAACCGCTTGAACTCGGCGCCGATCTGATCGTGCACTCGGCAACCAAGTATCTCGACGGGCAGGGCAGGGTGCTGGGCGGCGCGGTTCTCGGCAGAAAGGAGCTTGTGATGGAAAACATCTTCCCGTTCCTGCGCACCGCCGGCCCGACCCTGTCTGCGTTCAACGCCTGGGTGCTGCTCAAGGGCATGGAGACGTTGCGCATCCGCATGCAAGCGCAGTCGGCCGCCGCGCTCGAGCTCGCGCGCTGGCTGGAGCGCCATGCGCGGGTCACACGTGTGTTTTATCCGGGGCTGCCTTCGCACCCCCAGCACGCGCTGGCGATGCGCCAGCAGCGCTCGGGCGGCGCCATCGTATCGTTCGAGGTGGGTGGCGGCAGGGAATCGGCCTGGCGCGTCATCGATGCCACAAAATTGATTTCGATAACCGCGAACCTCGGCGATACGAAGTCCACGATCACGCATCCGGCAACGACTACGCACGGTCGCATCAGCGCCGAGGCGCGCGCCCGCGCCGGCATCGGCGAGGGGCTGCTGCGCGTCGCCGTGGGGCTGGAGGCGCTGAAGGACATCCAGGCCGATCTTGCGCGCGGTCTCAGTGCCTAGCCCGGAGGCGCACGGACTACCCTGGTAACGTGACCGCAGTCATATCGCGGCCGGCGCAACGCAAGTAGCTCCCTGACGCATACCAATCGGCCAGCACCCAGCGCTCGCAGCGATGACCGTCGACAAGGTGCTCGTGTATTGCAGGTCGGTGGGTGTGGCCGTGGATAAGTCTGGGGTACCCGTGCTCGCGCAGAAGTGTCGCGACCGCGGCCGCGTTGACGTCCATGATCTCACTGGGCTTACGTGTTTTTTCCGCTTCGCTTTCGCGGCGCAGCGCTTCGATCTTCGTCTTGCGCTCGGTGAGCGCGGTCGCCAGAAAAGCCTCGATCCATTGCCTGGATCGCACCTCGGCGCGGAATCGCATGTAGCCCGCGTCATCGGTGCACAGCGCATCGCCATGGGTGAGCAGCGTCGGCACCCCGTCGCAGTCGATGAGAACCGGGTCCTCGATCAGTTGCACGGCGGCAGCGCGGGCAAAGCGATCGCCGAGAAGGAAATCGCGGTTGCCGTGCATGAGGTGCACGGTTACATGGGCCGCGCACGTCCGCAGCGCATCGACGATGCCCGCGTTAAATGAATCGTCGACATCCTCATCGCCCGCCCAGTACTCGAACAGGTCGCCGAGGATGTAGAGCGCTTCCGCCCGCCGGGCCGGACCGGCGAGGAAATCGAAAAAGATCCGACATATCTCGGGCCGCGAACCGCACAGGTGCAGGTCGGAGATGAAAAGGATCACACCACTTCCGCGCGCTCGAGGATCACGTCTTCGACCGGGACATCGCTGTGGGGGCCTCGCTTGCCGGTTTTCATGCTTTTGATCTTGTCCACGACGTCCTGGCCCTCCGTCACGCGGCCGAAGACGCAGTAGCCCCAGCCATCCGGCGTCTGGCCCTTGTGATTGAGGAAGGCGTTGTCGGCGACGTTGATGAAAAACTGCGCGCTCGCCGAATGCGGGTCGGCCGTGCGCGCCATCGCGACGGTGTAGCGCTCGTTTTTCAGGCCGTTGTTGGCCTCGTTCCGGACAGTCGCCCGCGTCGACTTCTGCTTCATGCCGGGCTCGAAGCCGCCGCCCTGGACCATGAAGCCGTCGATCACGCGGTGGAACACCGTGTTCGCGTAGTGTCCGCTTGCGACGTAAGCGAGGAAATTCTCGACTGTTCCTGGCGCGCGGGCGGCGTCGAGCTCGATGGTGACGGTGCCGTGATTGGTTTGCAGCTTGACCATGGATGTGCTCACTTTGCCGGAGTTGCGGGAATGACCGTTGCGGATTCGATGATGACGGGTTCGCGGGGAACATTCTGGTGCGGGCCCGCGTTGCCGGTCGCGACCTTGGCGATCTTGTTGACGACTTCCATTCCACGGGTGACCTTCCCGAACACCGCATAGCCGTAGCCCTGCGGGGTCGGCTCGCGGTAATTGAGGCGATCGTTGTCCACGAGGTTGATGAAGAACTGTGCCGATGCCGAGTGCGGATTGGGTGTGCGCGCCATGGCGAGCGTGCCGACGTCGTTCTTCAACCCGTTCCCCGCCTCGTTCTCGATCGGTGCGCGGGATTTTTTCTCGCGCATGTCGCGATCGAACCCACCGCCCTGGATCATGAAGCCGTCGATGACACGATGGAAGATCGTCGCGCCGTAGTAGCCATCCTTCGCATACTGCAGGAAGTTGGCGACCGTCTTGGGCGCCTTGTCGGCGTACAGTTCTACGACGATGTTGCCCTGGCTGGTTTTCAGTTCGACCTGGGGGTTCTGGGCCAGCACCGTGCTGCAGCCCAGCACAGCGGCCAGGAGAAAAATCGGGATTCTCATGCGTCCTCCGGATTGAGAATGAAATGCGCCGCGGGCGGCGCGAATGCGACCCGCGAGATTCAGGCTGCGCCTTCGTAGACGATACGCCAGCGCCCGCCCTCGCGCAGCCAGTACTGCCGTTTCTTCATGACATTCGACAGGTTGCTCGAGCGGTAATCCTGGTTGAAGGTGACCACCACGACCTCCTCCTTGCCGGGCGTGCGGAACAGGCTCACGTTGGACACACCCACCTTGATCCAGCTCTTGGCGCTGTTCACCTGCCGCTTGTGGCGGCCCCATCCATCGCGGTCCTGGCCGTTCGCCGCGAAGCTGGGCGAGTAGTGATCGAGATAGCGGTCCGTGTCCAGGCTCTCCCAGTCGCCGCGCCACTTGTCGAGCGCCAGCAGGAACGATGTGCGCTCGGTATTCCATTCCTCGACGCTCAGCCATTCCACCCGTTCACTGATGATCACGGGCGTCAGGCCGATCTGCAGGAGCTGCGCCAGCGCGTCCAGATCATGATTGGACAGCACCACGCAACCATCGCTTGCGCGTGGCGGCCGGCTGTAGGTGTCCGAGGGCGTCCCGTGCAACCAGATGCCGTAGCCGTTGCGGCCCTGGCGCCGGTCCCATTCGTTCGGGTAATTGATCGGGAAGGCGCCGCTCCCGTAGAAGTCGGAGAGCTTCTTGCGCGGCAGGCTGGAGGTGACGTGATAGACGCCGATAGGGGTCTTCTGGTCGCCTTCTCGCAGCTTGATTGCGCCGCGTTTGCCCGAGCTGATGTAATAGTCACCCACATAGTGCGGCTGGCCATCTTCGTTCTGGAACAGGTAGAGGCGCGACCGGCCCGTATCGACGACGATCGCGTACTTCTGCTCCGGGAGCAGTTGCAGCAGGTAGCGGGGAACCTGGTCCGAGGAGGGCCGTTCCCGGTAGGCACGCAGCCGGGCGACGGCTTCCTCGCGCAGGTCCACGATGCGCTCGGCGGGTCCGTTCGGAGCGTTGCCCAGGGTCGCGAGCGGCCGCGCTTTTGCGAGCAGGAGATCGCCCTTGATGAGATGCGCCAGGCGGAAATTCGGCCGCGCGCGTATGAGCGCCTCGATATTGCCCAGCGCAGCACCGAAGCGCTGCAGCGCGATGTCCTCGAAAGCGCTGTTGAGCAGTGCTTCCGGCGAGGTCTGGGACTCGGGCCGAACGCTCTTGGCGAAAGAGGGGCTGCAAAGCGTGAGCCCGAGGGCGGCGAGAGCGAGCATCAGCGCCCGTAGCGCAGGCAAAAAAACGAGGGGACCCGTCCCCTCGTGCGTTCCTGCATTACGGGCCGCGACAGGGATTCTGTTGCGGCCTTTGGATGACTGGCTCATCAATTGCCGACCCGCTCCTGCTGAATCAGCCATTTTCCGTCTACGCGGACCATGACCAGCGTCTTGCTGCTGTCGGCCTTGAGGGCATCGGAACGGTAGTGCTGGCGGAAGCTGACCCTGGTGCTGTTGGCGTCGATTGCGCTCACCTTGAGCCCATCGACGCTCACCTCGATGTGCTTGGGGGCGGTTATGCGCTGCCTGCGTGCCTTCTCCCATTTGCCGCGTGGCTCGCCGTTGGGCGTCTTGAAATCGCGCGCGTAATACGCCAGGTAGGCATCGACGTTCTTTTTCGACCACGCCTGCGCCCAGTCGAGCACGGCCTTCGTGACGTCCTCGGAACCCGCCGCAGCTCCCTTGTCGGCCTGCTTTTCGGGCGCCTTGCCAGCCGCCGACTTTGCTTCCGGGGCCGGCTTGGCCTCCGGGCCCTTCGGTTCCGCGGGCACCCTGGCTTCAGGCGCGCCCGCCGTACTCGCCTTCGGTGCTGCGGCAAGCACGGTCGCTTTCGACGGTTCGGCCGCCTTCGCGGGCTCGGTCCGCGCCGCCGCACGCGCAGTGCGGTTGGTGCCCAGGATCATCTCGCGGACCAGCGAGAGCTTCGTCTGCGCGGCGGAATTGGAGGAATCGAGCTGCAGCGCCCGGTCGTAGGCCTGGCTCGCGAGCTTGGTATACACGTCGCCGAGATTTTCGTGCGCGGTCGCGTAGCTCGGATGCGTGCGGATCGACATCTCGAGCGACTGCCGGGCTTTCTCGTACAGTCCCTGCGCGGCGTAAAGCACTGCGAGATTGTTGTAGGGCTCGGGCAGTTCGGGGTAATCCTGCGAGAGCCTGGTGAATACATCGATCGCATCTGCAACCTTGTTCTGTTCGACGAGGATCAGTCCCTTCAGAAAGCGGCCCTGTGCATCGCGCGGCCTGGTTGCGAGATACTGATTGACGCGCTCGAGTGCCTGGGCATGCTGGCCCTGCTTCAGGAGCCTGCTGATGTCCTGGAGGTCATCGGCCTGCGCGTGCGAAACAGCGGCAAGGGCGAGACCGACGATCAGCGCAACCAGCCGGAGGGCAGCTCTCATTGTGTTAAAATTCCTTTAACGGTGAAACAACACGCAATTCTATCAAGAAGCCCGCAAAATCCACAATAATCAACCTTTTGCGGGATGCCCCCGGCCGGCAGGGGGAATGCCACCGCTTATGGGTTCGAACCCGTGCTGCGCATCTATAACACACTGACCCGAACCAAAGGGGTTTTCACGCCGATCGCCCCGCCGCGCGTCAGGATGTACGTGTGCGGGATGACGGTCTACGACTACTGCCACCTCGGGCATGCGCGTTTCATGCTGGTGTTCGATCTGGTGCAGCGCTGGCTGCGCGCGAGCGGCTACCAGGTCACCTACGTCCGCAATATCACCGACATCGACGACAAGATCATCAGGCGAGCGATCGAGAACGGCGAGCCGATAGCTGCCCTCACCGAGCGCTTCATACGCTGCATGGACGAGGATGCCGCGGCGCTGGGCGTCCAGAAGCCCGACCTGGAGCCGCGCGCGACGCAGTATGTAGCCCAGATGCTGTCCCTGATAGGAAGACTCGAGCAGCGTGGCCTCGCGTACCAGGCGGCCGGTGGCGACGTCAACTACTCGGTGCGCGGCTTCCGGGGCTACGGCAAGCTCTCCGGCAAGTCGCTCGACGATCTGCGCGCCGGCGAGAGGGTCGAGGTGAACTCCACCAAGCGCGACCCGCTGGATTTCGTGCTCTGGAAACACTCCAGGGAGGGCGAGCCTGCGTGGGATTCACCCTGGGGCAAGGGCAGGCCGGGCTGGCACATCGAGTGCTCGGCGATGGCTTGCGAGCTCCTCGGCGATCATTTCGACATACATGGCGGCGGCCAGGATCTGCAGTTTCCGCACCACGAGAACGAAATCGCGCAGAGCGAGGGCGCGACCGGCAGGACCTTCGTCAACGTCTGGATGCACAACGGGTTCGTGCGCGTCGACAACGAGAAGATGTCGAAATCGCTGGGCAATTTCTCCACCATCCGCGACATCCTGAAACGGTTCGATCCGGAGGTGGTGCGTTTTTTTCTGGTGCGCGCCCATTACCGCAGCCCGCTGAACTATTCCGACCAAAATCTGGAGGACGCCCGCCAGGGCCTGGCGCGCCTGTACACGGCGCTGAAGAACGCGCCGCTCGCGGCCGGCACGCCGGATTGGGAAGAGCACTGCGCGAAGCGTTTCCGCGAGGCGATGGACGACGACTTCAACACGCCCGAAGCCGTCGCCGTGCTGTTCGACCTCGCCAACGAGGCGAACCGGACCGGATCGGCCGCCCAAATGCGCCAGCTGCGGGCGCTGGGCGGGATTCTCGGGCTGCTCGGTCGCGACAGCGATATGTTCCTGAAGGGCGCGCCCCCGGGTGCAGAAAGCGCCGGCGAGAGCGCTGGCATCGCCGAAGCCGAGATCGAAGCCCTCATCGTGGCACGCCTTGAAGCCCGGGCCGGGAAAAACTTCGGTCGCGCAGACGAGATCCGCGCCGAGCTTCTCGCCAAAGGCATCGTCCTGGAGGACGGCCCAAAGGGAACGACCTGGCGGCGGGCCTGAGGCTGGCAGTTGTGATGTTGCGCGGACGGCGTCCCGTCCGCGCGGATCGTCGATTGCGCACGGATGAAAAGCCATCCGCACGCAATCGACGATCTCGGATAAAATTCAGGAACCGCTTTTGCTGTTAACCGAAACCGCGTTTTCCGTACGGATGTCTTTTATCCTTGCGAAGACGCGGTTGGCGCGCGCAGCGCGCAAGTGCGCTGAAGGCATGCGGCAGCATAGATGCTGTGCGACAGCGATCCGGCCCGCTTGAGTCCTGCTATGTTGGCCTAGGCCGCGAAAAACGCCTTCACCTTGTCCATCCAGGATTTCGCGCGCGGATTGTGGCGCTCCCGGTCCTTCTGGGTGACCGTTTCGAATTCGCTCAGCAATTCCTTCTGGCGCTCGGTGAGGTTCACGGGCGTCTCGATGACGACGTGGCAGAGCAGGTCGCCATGGGCGTGGCTGCGCACGCCCTTGACGCCCTTGCCGCGCAGGCGGAAGGCCTTGCCCGACTGGGTTTCCGGGGGGACCTTGATCTTCGCCGAACCGTCGAGCGTCGGGATTTCGATCTCGCCCCCCAGTGCGGCGGTGGCAAAGCTGATCGGCATCTCGCAATGCAGGTCGTCGTGGTCGCGCTGGAAGACCGTATGCGGCTTGACCTGGATCTGCACGTAGAGATCCCCGGGCGGGCCGCCGTTTACACCGGGCTCGCCTTCGCCCGCGAGCCGGATGCGGTCACCCTCGTCGACCCCGGTGGGGATTTTCACCGAAAGCGTCTTCTGTTTCTTCACCCGCCCCACGCCCTGACACGCATGGCAGGGATCGGAAATCACCTTGCCGGTGCCGTGGCACTTCGGGCAGGTCTGCTGAATCGAGAAAAAGCCCTGCTGCAGGCGCACCTGGCCGTGACCGCTGCAGGTGGGGCAGGTCTTGGGTTGTGTGCCCGGCTTTGCGCCGCTGCCCTTGCAGGTCTCGCAGGCCTCGTGCGTGGGGATGCGGATCTTGGTGTCGGTGCCGTGCGCCGCCTGCTCCAGGGTGATTTCCAGGTTGTAGCGCAGGTCGGCGCCGCGGTACACGGAAGAGCGGCCGCCGCGGGCGTTGCCGAAGATGTCCCCGAAAATGTCACCGAACGCGTCGGAGAACGACGCGAACCCTGCCCCCGCCCCCGCGCCGCCGGGACCGGCGGCAGAGTGCTCAACGCCCGCGTGGCCGTACCGGTCGTAGGCAGCGCGCTTCTGCTCGTCGGAGAGAATTTCGTAGGCCTCCTTCGCCTCCTTGAATTTCTCTTCGGAACCCTTGTCCTCCGGATTGCGGTCCGGATGGTGCTTCATGGCGAGCTTGCGGTACGCCTTCTTGATCGCGTCATCCGCTGCATCGCGGTTGACGCCGAGCACTTCGTAGTAATCTCGTTTTGCCATGATTCCAGTCTGCCCTCGAACGCCGAGCGGCCGGGATCAACGGCGAGCATGGCTCGTCCGTTGTATTCCGGCCAGTTAAGGCGTCGCGCTGTTGGCGACGCGCTTGACGCTATTTCTTGTCTTTGACTTCCGTAAACTCTGCATCGACGACGTTCGGGTCGTCTGCCTTTGATTCAGTCTTGGTCGCCCCTTGCGCGGCGCCCGCCTGTGCCTGCGCGGCCTGCGCATCCGCATACATCTTTTCGCCGAGCTTCTGCGCCGCCTGCGCGAGCGCCTGCGACTTGGCGTCGATTTTTTCCTTGTCGTCGGATTTCAGCGCTTCCTCCGCTTCCTTGATCGCGGCCTCGATCCTGGACTTCTCGTCGGCATCGAGCTTGTCGCCGTATTCCGTGAGCGACTTCCTCACTGAATGGGCGAGCGCGTCGCACTGGTTGCGGGCGTTCACCAGTTCGTGCGCCTTGCGGTCGTCCTCGGCGTGCGCTTCGGCGTCCTTCACCATGCGCTGGATCTCGGCCTCGGTGAGGCCACTGGAGGCCTGGATCTTGATCTTGTTTTCCTTGCCGGTCGCCTTGTCCTTGGCCGACACGTGCAGGATGCCGTTGGCGTCGATATCGAAGGTGACCTCGATCTGCGGCATGCCCCGCGGCGACGGCGGTATGTCGGTCAGGTTGAACTGACCGAGGCTCTTGTTGCCCGCGGCGATCTCGCGCTCGCCCTGCAGCACGTGTATGGTCACGGCCGACTGGTTGTCGTCCGCGGTGGAGAAGACCTGCGAGGCCTTGGTCGGGATGGTGGTGTTCTTCTGGATGAGCTTGGTCATCACGCCACCCAGCGTCTCGATGCCCAGCGACAGCGGCGTCACGTCCAGCAGCAGCACGTCCTTCACTTCGCCCTTCAGCACCCCGCCCTGGATGGCCGCGCCCACCGCCACGGCCTCGTCGGGATTCACGTCCCGGCGCGGGTCCTTGCCGAAAAAGTCCTTCACTGCGTCCTGCACCTTGGGCATGCGCGTCATGCCGCCCACCAGTATCACGTCTTCGATGTCCGACATCTTGCAGCCGGCGTCCTTGAGCGCGACGCGGCACGGCTCGATCGTCCTCGCGATCAGGTCTTCCACCAGGCTTTCGAACTTGGCGCGGGTGACCTTGATGGCCAGGTGCTTCGGGCCCGAGGCATCCGCCGTGATGTAAGGCAGGTTGATGTCGGTCTGCTGGCCCGAAGACAGTTCGATCTTGGCCTTCTCGGCCGCGTCCTTGAGGCGCTGCAGTGCCAGCACGTCGTTGCGCAGGTCGATGCCCTGTTCCTTCTTGAATTCGTCGCAGAGATAATCAATCACTCTCTGGTCGAAGTCCTCGCCGCCAAGGAAAGTGTCGCCGTTGGTGGACAGCACCTCGAACTGGTGTTCGCCCTCGACTTCGGCGATTTCGATGATGGAGATATCGAAGGTGCCGCCGCCCAGGTCATAGACGGCGATCTTGCGGTCGCCTTCCTTCTTGTCCATGCCAAAAGCGAGCGCGGAGGCGGTCGGCTCGTTGATGATGCGCTTGACATCCAGGCCCGCGATGCGGCCGGCATCCTTGGTCGACTGGCGCTGCGAGTCGTTGAAGTACGCCGGAACCGTGATCACGGCCTCGGTCACTTCCTCGCCCAGATAATCCTCGGCCGTCTTTTTCATCTTGCGCAGCACCTGTGCCGAAACTTCCTGCGGCGCGATTTTCTTGCCGCGCACCTCGACCCAGGCATCGCCGTTTTCGGCCTTGAGGATCTTGAACGGCATCAGGTCGATGTCCTTCTGGACCTCTTTTTCCTCGAAGCGGCGGCCGATGAGGCGCTTTACCGCGTAGAGCGTGTTCTTGGCGTTGGTCACGGCCTGGCGCTTTGCGGGTGCCCCGACCAGGATTTCCCCGTCCTCCATGTAGGCTACTGTGGATGGCGTGGTGCGCGAGCCCTCGGAGTTGACGATCACCTTGGGCTTGCCGCCCTCCATGATGGCCACGCAGGAGTTGGTCGTGCCGAGGTCGATTCCGATGATCTTTCCCATGGTCTTTCCTTCTGATTCGATTGGCGAATAACCCTATGCGGGATATGGGGCCGGTGTGGCTATTCTCAAGCGGTCAAGCGGTCAAGCGGTCAAGCGTCCCTGGCCTTGGCGACGGTGACAAGGGCGGGGCGGATCACCCGGTCATGCAGCAGATAGCCTTTCTGGAGCACATTGATAACCGTGTTGGGCTCCTTGTCCGAAGGCAGCATGCTGATCGCCTGGTGGCGGTGCGGATCGAATTTTTCCCCGGCAGGGTTGACTTCCTTCAGGCTCGCCTTCTCGAATACTGTCGACAACTGCTTCAGCGTGAGCTCGACGCCGCTAGTCAGTGCCTCCAGCGTGGCATTTTCGGCGGCAAGCGTTGCTTCGAGGCTGTCCTTGACCGGGAGCAGGTCCGAGGCAAAGATTTCAGTCGCGTACTTGTGGGCGTTGGCGATATCGACCTGGGCCCGCTTGCGGACGTTGTCCGCTTCGGCCTTCGCCCGCAGCCACGCATCGAGGTGCTCCTGGGCCTTGAGTTCAGCCTGGCGCAGCATTTCCTCCAGGTTCGGAATGGGTTCGCCTGTTGGGCCGGACGCCTCTCCTGGCTGGATTTCCGCGCTTTCCCCTTGCTCCTCCGGGGTGAGGCGCTGGTGTTCCTCTGTCATCGCTCGTGCTCCCCTAACGTGCTGACTACTTTGTTCAAGCGCTTGTTATTGGGTCTGTTTTGGCTTTTTCAAGAGCGGATCAGCGGGTTGGTATATTGCGGCTTTGCTATTGCGAGCACCGGCGAAGAACTTGGGGCCTCTATGTTTCCCGATCTTGGGAAGTTGCAACATCGCAAATTCCCAAAATCGGGAGATTGAAAAAGGCAAATCGAGCCGGCCCACTCCGGCTCTAGGCCGGCTCAGGACCGCGCGCCGAGCGCGAGTGCGCGTTTGCGGCTGAGTTCGAGGGCGGCGTTGGCGCTGTCCGTGTCCCAGCTCGCGCTCACCCACCCGGACAGATGGCCCAGCGCGATATCGGCCAGGGCGCGGATCCAGTCGTCACGTTCGTTCAGGCAGGCGATGAAATGAAATTCCTTGCCGCCGGCGGCAAGGAAAACCTCCTTGCCCTCGATTCCGATTTCCCCGAGTGTCTCCAGGCAGTCGGCGACGAATCCGGGGCAGATCACGTCCACGCGCCGCATGCCGTTGCGCGCGTAGTCCTGCAGCGTCGGCTGCGTGTAGGGCTTGAGCCATTCGCTGCGGCCGAAGCGGGACTGGAACGTCAGTTGCCAGTGGCTGTCGGCCAGCTGCAGGGCCTCCGCAAGCAGGCGCCCGGTCTTCTGGCATTCGCAGTGATAAGGATCGCCGCGGGTCAGCGAAAAACGCGGCAGGCCGTGGAAACTCATCAGTAGTTTGTCCGGACGGCCGTTCGCTTCCCAGTGCTCGCGCACCTGGGCGGCCAGTGAGGCGACATAGGCCGGATGATCGTGAAAGTGCCGCACCATGCGGATCTCCGGCACGTTGCGGCTGTCTTGGATGAAGCGCGCCACCTCGTCGAAGGCCGTTGCCGTGGTGCTTGCGGCGTATTGCGGATAGAGGGGAAGCACGAGAATTCGGTCGCAGCCGGCGGCCTTTAGGCGCGCGAGTGTGCCGCCGATCGAGGGCTCGCCGTATCGCATCGCATAGTCGACGACGAGAGGAGAACGCACGCGCTCGCCCAGGTAACCAGCGAGCAGCCGCGCCTGGCGAACCGTATGCACCAGGAGCGGCGAGCCTTCGTTCGACCAGATGCGCGCGTACTTCTGCGCCGACGCCTTCGGCCGCGTGTTCAGGATGATCCCGTGCAGGATCGGCAGCCAGGCGGCGCGCGGAATCTCCACGACGCGCGGGTCGCCGAGGAACTGCATCAGGTAGCGGCGCACCGCCGGCGCGGTCGGGGCTTCCGGCGTGCCGAGGTTGACCAGCAGGATTGCGGTCCTGGCGGGCGAGCCGTGTATGAACGGGGGTTCCTGCGCGAATCGGGACATCTGGCCGCGTCGCCTAGTGCTGGGAGAGCGCGCTGGAGAGCAGCTTCGCAGTGATGTCGACGATCGGGATGACGCGTTCGTAGGCCATGCGCGTGGGCCCGATCACGCCTACGGTGCCCACTACCTGGCCGTCCACCTCGTAGGGCGCGGTGACCACGCTGCATTCGTCGAGCTGCATAATCCCGGATTCCCCGCCGATGAAAATCTGCACGCCATGGGCGCGCGTGCTCACTTCGAGAATCTGCATGAGCACCGTTTTTTTCTCGAACAGATCGAACAGCTCGCGCAGCCGGAACATGTTGGAGG
>Ga0315281_10001602_pt1 | contig 33591 bp, 15 predicted proteins | sample YL17G07_0_MG_FD_204540 | JGI IMG/M metagenome (GOLD analysis project Ga0315281, IMG submission 204540) | Sediment microbial communities from Yellowstone Lake, YNP, Wyoming, USA - YL17G07_0 | ecosystem: Environmental > Aquatic > Freshwater > Lake > Sediment | place: USA: Wyoming | collected...
AGACATCCCCGAAGACGGGATGAATCTCGAAGTCTCGGCCCAGGCCGATCCCTGGTTTCAGGCCGTCGTCGTCGAATCCTTCGGCGGGGATTATCTCAAAGGGGCCGAGGCCAAGCTCGACGTTCATCTCATTCGCACGGGAAAGAATGTTCAACTGACGGGAGGCGTGCTGATCGACCTCAAGCCCGCTTGCGGTCGGTGTCTGGAAAATTTCGACCGGCGTTTGGAGGTTCCGCTTCAGGTCAACATGGCCCCCAGGAAGGACTTGAGTTTCGGCGAGGACGAAGAAAAGGAACTCGAGCCGGACGACGTGAATTTTTCGTTCTATAACGGAGAAGAGATCGACCTGGATCAGATCGTGAGCGAGATGACGCTCTTGGAAATCCCTCTTCGTTATCTGTGTTCCGAAGATTGCAAGGGGCTGTGTCCCCAGTGCGGCAAAAACCTCAACCAGGAAACGTGTTCCTGCAAGGTCAAGCCCGTCGATTCGAGGTTTGCCGCATTGCAAAAATTGAAATTGTAGGGGCAGTGCGCGCCTTGCCCCTACGCTATGTCTTCCGCCGTTTGGCCCACCACGGGCAATTCCCCGAGTTCCTTTAACGCCTCTTTGAGATCCCGGTCGTGGCGATGACTCTCGAATCGCGCCAAGAGACTGTAGGCGCACGGCACGACGAAGAGGGTGAGAAACGTCGAGACAAAGACGCCTCCGATGACCACGAGAGCCATCGGGACGCGCGTTTCGGCGCCCGGCCCTAACCCCAAGGCCGGCGGAATCGCGCCCGCGATCGTCGAGAAGGACGTCATGAGGATCGGACGGAGCCGGATCGGACAGGCCTCGAGCAGGGCCTCCGTCAGGCCCAAGCCTTTTTTTCTTCGTTCATTCGTGAAGTCGACCAAGAGGATCGAGTTTTTCTTTACGATGCCCATCAGCAGGATGAGTCCGATCATGCTGTAGATGTTCAAGGATCTGTGGCCGATGACCAGGGCCAGGAAGGCCCCCGTCACGCTGAACGGGAGGGCCAGCAGGACCGCAAAGGGATGAACGAAGCTGTTGAATTGGGAGCCCAGGACCATGTAGGCGACGAAGAGGCCCATAATCAGCGCGAAGATGAGAGTTTGAAAGGACTCGCGGAAGGTCTGGGCGCTTCCGGAGAGAACAACGCGATAGCCTTCCGGCAAGGCCTCTTTGGCGATCTTTTCAACGGCCGCCAAGGCGTCGGCCTGGGATTTTCCCGTGGCGACGTTCGCGAAAACCCCGATGGCGCGTTCCCGGTTTCTTCGGGATATGGAGAGGAGCGTCGGCTTTTCGGACAGAGTGACGACATCGGAGAGACGCACGACTTCTCCCTGAATGTTTCTTACCCAGATCTTATTGATGTCGTCGGCGCTCTTCCGGTCCTTGTCGGCGAGTCGAACCCGGATGTCGTATCTCTTGCCGTGCTGCGTGTATTTTCCGACGCGGACGCCGCCGATCGTTGCATTAATCGTGTCCGCGATCGCGGACACGCTGATGCCGTGGTCCGCGGCCTTTTCGCGGTCGGGAATGACCCGGACTTCCGGCATCCCGAGTTGGTAATCGGTGTCCACGTCTTCCACGAGGCCGCTGGATTTCATCTTATCCATGATCGTTTGGCTGTATTCCGCGAGCTTGTCCCAATCCGGCCCGCGGACGGTGAATTCCACCGGAAAGCCCCGCTGGGCGGTGAAGCCGGAGAGCGAGAGGTCTTGGACGACGGCCCGTTCGACGCCCGGGATCTTGTTGAAGGCGGCGCGGACGACGCCCATGATTTCCTGCTGAGACAGCCTGTGGGTCTCCGGAGGAACGGCGGGCCGGTTCTTGACCGGCTGCAAGGTGATGAACATCATCGCGGCGTTGACCTCGCCCCCCTGGAAACCGCCGATGGCCGCATAGTATTGCTGCACGTCCGGGCGCGTCGCCAGAAACGCCTCGGCATTCTTGACGACGCCGTCGGTGAATTCCATCGAGGACCCGATCGGAGTTTGTATGCGGACCAAGAACCGTCCTTCGTCCTGGGCGGGGACGAATTCCTTTTTCATCGCCTTCGTGAGTCCCAGAGAAAAAGCGAAGAGCAGCATCGAAGTGGCGATGACCTTCCAGCGGTGGTTCAACACGACCGCCAGCGAGGCCCGGTATAAACGGCTCAGGCCTTCCATGAACCGGTCCATGCCTTTCGCGAGGAACGAGGTCGATCCGACCTGAAGGTACTGCGAACATCTCATGGGCGCGAGCGTCAGGGCCTCAAGAAGAGACAGAAGGACGGCCGCCGTCATCGTCACGCCGAACTGGTAGAAAAATTTTCCGATGATCCCCTGCATAAAAACCACAGGGAGGAAGATGGCCAGGATCGCGACCGAGGCCGCCATGGCGGCGAACGTGATTTCGCGGGCGCCAACCAAGGCCGCGTGGATGCGGGAATGCCCCATCTCGCGGTAGCGGACGATATTTTCCAATACCATAATGGCGTCGTCGACCACGATGCCGATCGCGAGAGAGAGGCCGAGCAACGTGAACGTATTGAGGGTGAACCCCATGAAATACAGGATGATAAAGGAACCGATGATCGAGGTCGGTATCGCCAGGAGGACGTTCAGCGTCGAACTCCAAGACCCCAAGAAAAGCCAACAGACGAGGGAGGTCAGAAGAGCGGACAAGATGAGCGTGAAATTCAACTCGTGGGTCGCGTCTTCGATGAATTCCGTCGAATCAAAGACCGGTTTCAAGGTCATGCCGGCGGGGAGATGGCCTTGGATCTCGATCAGCTTGGCCTTGACGGCGCGAGCGACGGCGACGGCGTTGGAGCCGCGCTGTTTTTTGATTCCGAGTCCGACCGCGGGCACCCCCATGTGGCGCGAGATGCGGCGGACGTCGTTCAGGCCGTCCTCGACGGTTGCGATGTCTCCGATCTGAATTTTCTGCCAGACGGGCTGTCCGCTCCGCTGGGGGATGACGATTTTTTGAAACTCGGCGACGGAGTTCGCTTCGCCCATGACGCGGACGTTCTTTTCCTGGGTGCCGGTGTCGATATAACCGGCGGGCGTCTCTTGGTGTTGGAGCGAGATGGCCGCCATGATGTCGGTGACGGTGATCTCCTTCTTATCCATTTCATCGGCGTTCAGCCAAACCCTCAGGTTGGGATCGACGTAACCGCCCAGGATCACTTCGCCGACACCCGGAACCGTCGTGAACTGGTTCTTGAGGGTGTCGTAGGTGTAAGCCATTAAATCTCTTAAAGTATTTGTATGGCCAGATGGGGGGGTATCGGGGGCGAGAGCGGTATCTCTCCCCGATTCGAGCGAGGATCCGGCTATGCCGGTCCGAGCGGATAAGGCCACCCACATGACCGGCTGGTCTTCCGGATTGGTCTTGATCACGATGGGCGGGTCGAGTTCCCTGGGGAGGCTCTTTTGGGCCTGGGCGAGCTTGGTCTGGACTTCTTGAAGGGCCACGTCGATGTCGCGGCTCAGTTCGAATTCAATGGTGATGGTGGCTAGGCCCTGGCGGGAGACGGACGAGACCTCCTTGATGCCCTGAATGCTCATGACCGCGTCTTCGATGATGTCGGTCACTTGGGTCTCCATGACCTCCGGGGCGGCGCCTTCGAGGCTGACGGAAACGGTCACGACGGGAAAATCGATATCAGGCAGTTGGCTGATGCCCATGCGGTTGAAGCCGATCCACCCGAAGACGATCAGGCCGATCATCAGCATCCACGCAAACACCGGATTTTTGATGGAGAGGTCGGATAAAGTCATTGGGGGGCCTCGAAATCCAAGCGGCCGGAAGCGACCAGAAGCTGCAAGTAGCGCAATTTGGTCTCGTAGTGGGCGAGATTGACCTCCTGGCGTGTTTCCTGCCAGCTGCGCAACGCGATCAGGACGTCGAGATTATTGACGAGTCCGAGTTGGTAATCCTTCAACTGAGCCCCGTAATTGGCGTTGGCCTTGGACTCGGCACGGCGCAAGGCCGACTCACGGTTTAAGGTCGATAGCAGCGTATGGTAGGCCTCCCGGATGTCGGATTCGGTCTGACGCTCGGTCAGGTCGCGCGAGAGTTCGCTTTGTTTCAGTTGGGCCTGGGCCTCGCGGATGCGTCCCTTGGTCTCTCCCCCGTGGAAGAGGGGCAGGGTCATTGCGAACGTCAGATCCCAATCGATGTCTTTTTGAAAACCGACTCGATAAGGATAGTAGTTGCCCGTAAAATTAATCATCGGGTAACGCGCCCCCTTCTCATAATCGACGCGCCCTTTGGACAATCGGACGTCTTCGCGGGACGCCGCGATATCGGGCCGTGCGTCCGAGCCGGCGATGAAGGTTTCGACCGCCCCCGGCCTTGGAGGCACCTGGAACTGATCGACGAGCCTCTCCTCAACGACGGGATCGCCCGTCAAGAAACTCAGAATATCCCGGGACGTCTGCACCGTTCCCTGAGTTTGAGCGATCTGGGCTTCGAGGGAGGCCTGTTGGGATTCCGAATTCAGGAGCTCGCTCTCGCGCGACTTGCCCAAGGCGATCCGGTCTTTCAATTCCTTGATCCTCTGAACCAGGGTCGTCCGGATCGATTGTTCGATGGAAAGGTCTTTCTCCGCTTCGATGACGCCGTAATAGGCGCGGGCGACGTCGGAGAAGAGGAGTTGGCGGGCGCGTTTCACGGTGAAGGTGTTGCGGCGTTTCTCGGCCCCCGCGACCTTGAGGGCCATGAATTCGCGCAGTCCTTGAAAAAGAGGCTGGGTGAGGGTGATGGCGACCTCGGGACGGCTCCGGCGCGTGAAGGTGTTGCCGACGTTTCCCCCTCCAACGGTAAGCGTGCTGGGCGGCGTGTCCTGAATGATCTCGGATGCGTTGACGTCGAGATGGGGGAGAACGGTTCCCAATGCCTGGAGATAGTGGGCCGCGGCGACCCGGACGTCTTCGTCTTTGATCGCCAGGCTCTCGCTCCGGGCCACGGCCTTTTGAAACGCCTCCTCGAGGGTGAGGGCGTTTCCACCGGCGAAGGCGGGGGCTCCGATCAGTAATAACAAGACGGCGAAGGAGAATTTCCGTTTCATAACAAAATTCCTTTGAGAAAGACGTCGACGTAACGGTCCAACCATTCCTCGACGGGTTTCGTGGCGATCTCGGGGATCTTGAAAATGATCCGCGTCTGAACATAGCCGATGACCATCGCCATGAAGGCAAAGGCCGTTGTTCGGGCGTCCGCCGTCTCCTTCATGAGCCCCTTGCCGATGGATTGTTCGATATAATCGCTCAAAAAATCGACGATGGGCAAAGTCTTTTTCCGGAAGAAGAGCTTCGACAGCTCATGGTTCTCCAAGGCCGAATAAAGAAGAAGCCTCAAGAAGCTCGGATCGTCTTCATGAAGTCTGACGATGCGGTAAGAGAGGGTTTTCAAGACCCGTTCGGGTCCTTCCTGAAGAGGGAGGCCTGACAGGAGCATCGGAAGGCTTTCTTCCATCTTCCTTTGCAGGATGGCTTCATAGAGGCTCTCTTTGTTGGGAAAGTGGCGGAAAAGGAGGGCCTCGCTGATCCCGGCCTTGCGAGCGAGGGCGCGCGTCGTTGTGCCATGAAAGCCGACCTCGGAGAAGAGTTGGACGGCCGTCTGCACGATCTGTTCCTTTCGGGCCTTGCCCGTCAATCGCGCCATAAGTAAGTGATCACTTACATGAGCTTAGAGAAGGCGCAATTGCTTGTCAACTTTGGCGGTCTTTAGTGGCCCCCGACTGGAGTCGGTGGGGCTTATTGACAAGCGGGCGCGAGTGGGGTACCTCCGATGGCTCTTTTTGATTGAACGAAATTACAGGGAAGGAAGTCTCCAATGCCGGTTCCCAAGAGAAAAAAATCCAAGGCCCGTCGAAACAACCGACGCTCCCATCAACACCTTGCGAAGCTTCAGGTCCAAAAGTGCCCGCGCTGCGCGTCTCCGCGTTTGGCGCACCGGGTATGTCCTGCCTGTGGTTTCTTGAAGGATGTGGAAGTCATCCATGCCGGGAAAGATTAAGCCGACCATGACCCCCTCTTCCGTCGAGAAGAGAGTCAAAGACATCGTCGCCGAACAGCTCGGTATCGATCTGGAAGAAGTTCACGCAGACAGCGCCATCATCGACGATCTCGGCGCGGACTCCCTGGACATCGTCGAGCTCGTGATGGCGTTAGAAGAGGAGTTCGATATGGACATCCCCGACGAAGACGCGCAAAAGATCATCACCGTCAAAGACGCGGCCGATTACGTTCGTAACAATATTCAGTAACGTTTGCCCGCCGACTCAAGTCGGGGGCTAAGAAAAACAATCAATTCCTTCCGGAATTCCGAAAGGAATTGTCGGTATTTTTTAGCCCACGAATTGATTCGTTGGGCAAAAGGGATCGCGTTCATGAAAATAGCGCTTGCCTCGGATCACGGCGGTTTCCAACTTAAAAGCCAAATCGTTGAATTCCTGAATAAGAGAAAGATCGCCGTTGAAGATCTTGGGACCAACAACGGCGCCGGTTCCGTCGATTACCCGGACTTCGCGATTCAAGTCGCTCAAAAGGTGTCTGACGGACAGGTGGACGCCGGCCTCCTGGTTTGCGGAACGGGCATCGGGATGTGCATCGTCGCCAACAAATTTAAAAATGTCCGGGCTGCCGTGGTGAGCGAGGCCTATTCGGCGAAGATGGCCAAAGAGCATAACGACGTCAATGTCCTCTGCCTCGGCGGGCGCGTTTTGGAAGACCCAAAAAAGGCCGAAGAGGTCTTGGCTGCATGGCTTGAAGCGACGTATGAGGGCGGCCGCCACGGGCGCCGGTTGGAAAAAATTCGCGCGATCGAGAAGAAAAATTTCCGCTAAATAATTGAGGGATCGCGTGCGTCAAATCAAGGCAAGTGGTCTGATTGTATAAACTTTTGTATGCAGAACTTTTGAAATCGTCTTGACGAAATTTCATTTCGGTGTCATTTCACGATCCTTAGAATCAAATAGCACCATTCGCATACACGGTCTGATCTTAAAGAGGGGGTTAAGATGAGAAGTTATAAGTCACTATTCGTTTTTCCGATCGCAGCCCTAATCGGAATCATCGGAATCTCGAAAACAGCCAATGCAGCAACCTTTGCGGTGACGAATCCCAACGACGACGGTTTGTCCGGGTCGCTGCGCTACCTCATCAACAACGCCTCCGACGGCGACGTCATCACCATCGACCCGATGACGATCGTTTTGACGGATGTCGGCGCGGACACAGACGCCGATTGCGGCGGACCCATCGCAGCGCCGGATGCTTGCATCGACCTCGACATCAGAAAGAGCATCACGATCCAGGGCTCGACGGATCCGGCGAACCCCACCATTATCGACGCGAACGGGCCGGCGAGTGGGCCTGTGGCGAACGGAGCGCGCGTGTTTGAGATCGATCCGGATGATAAGGGGATCGGCGTCGTCATTCAGAATATCACGGTTCAGAACGGTTATGCGGTTGGCGCAGACGGCGGCGGCATAGAGGTCGACAACAGCGCTTCTCTGAGGCTGATCGACTCCATCGTGATCGGCAACACGGCCGATGGTTACGGCGGCGGCGTGGATGTCGCCCTCCAGGGCTCCCTCTCGGTTGAAAACACGGAGATCTCTCATAATACGTCGAATTCGGACGGCGGCGGTATCAAGTGCGGCTACGAACCCTCCGATGAAAACGGCTGCACGTTGATTGTATCCGGCGGCAGTCTCATCACCAAGAATCACACCACCGGAGTGGGTGGCGGTATCTATCTTTACAAAGGCAATCTTGAACTCTTGGGTAGCAAGGTGACTGAAAATACCTCCGATAGCGACGGCGGCGGTCTCTATACCGAAGATCATACGGCAGCGCGCCTGGTCGATTCCGATATCTCGGGAAATACGGCGGACGGGGACGGCGGCGGTCTCTACAATGATGAAGATATGTCCGTCGAGAATTGCACCGTCAATAATAACAAGACAACGAGTGACAATGACGGTGGCGGTATTTACAACAGTACGCTCATCACCATCATCGGCAGCACGATCGACCACAATAATGCGGAGGGCGACGGCGGCGGTCTCTACAATTCAACCACGGCGACGATCGTGGGTTCGAACATTACGAATAACGTTTCCGATTCCGATTCCAATGTGAGCGGCGGGTATGGTGGTGGAATCTATAACTCTGATTACGCAGTCATTCTTGGCTCGGTCATCAGCGGCAATACGGCGAATTCCAATTTGGGCGGCGGCATCTATCAAGAGGATTATCTCTTTCTTTCCGGGAGCGTCGTTTCGGGTAACAGCACTCTGCATAATGATGGCGCGGGAATGTATGATGATGGTACGGAGCAGTCCATTATTGTGAACAGTCTCTTCGCTAATAATTACGCCTCAGGAAATGACGGCAGCAACGACAATGACGGCGGGGCCATCTACAATCGAGGTTCGGAGGAAATCATCGCTAATACGACGTTCTTCGGCAATAAGGCGGACGGAAATGGCGGAGCAATCTATAACGACAACGACGTTTTGGACAGCCGTAACACCACGACCTCGCTCAATAACGTCACGATCGCCGGCAACGTCGCGGACGCGAACGCGGGCGGCATGTCGGGTGGCGATGGCGGCGGTGTCTACAATCTCAACCTGCCCGTCAGTTCCAACTTTCAAGAATCGGTTAGTCTGACGAACTCGATCATTGCGGGCAACCTGGACCAGAGCGCCGGCAACGAAGCGCCGGACTGTTTCAACGATTTTACGACGGCGGGGACGAACTTTAATGTCGTGGGCGTCAATATCATTCAAAGCGTGAACGGATGCGAGTTGACGGGTGAAAAGTCGGGGACGAAGAATGTCGACCCGCTGCTCGAGACCGCCCCTGCGGATAACGCGGGCCCCAGCGTTGGTGATACTGATGCCCCGGTGGTCTTGCAAACACTCGGCCTTCAGGCTGGAAGCCCGGCGATCGATGCCGGTGATGATAAGACCTGCGAGGGCAACGATGAGCGCGGCAGCATCGACCGTCCCATCGATGGCGACGGCGACGGAGAAGCTCGCTGTGACTTAGGCGCCTTCGAGGCGGCCGTGCCGGCCCCTGTCGGGCCCGTGGCCCCCACGGGTGCGACCGGCTCGACCGGCGGCAGCGGATCGTCGGGAAGCAGCGGCGGCGGTTGCAGCCTCAGCAGCGATGCATCGGCCTCGAGCGGTCTTGGTATCTTGATGCTCTCTCTCTTTGGTCTCGTTGGGTTGATGATTATGAAAAAAACTAACGGCGGAAAACTCGTTCTCTCGGCCCTCGTAGCTCTTGCGGGGCTGGTGGTGATTCCGGCTCATGCCCAGGCAGTCTGCCCTCCGGCGACACCAACGTGTCACGACGTGGCCAGCATGGCGGATGACGGCTCGCCAGGCACGCTTAGATTCCTCATCAACAGCGCTTCGACGGCCGATGGGGATACCATCGAAATTCCGGCCGGGACGCTGGTCTTGGATGGTGCGACCGGACAGATTCAGATCAAGAAGAGCATTACGATCCAGGGTGCAGGCTCGGACCCCGCTACGGGGACGGTCATCGACGCCAACGGCGCCGTGACTCTGGACCGTGCCTTCGAGATCGACCCGGATGCAACCGGCGTTTCCGTCACCCTCAACGGGATTACCGTTCGTAACGGCAATCCGGGCGGCGACGGCGGCGGAATTCTTGTCGACGAGCCGGGCACCTTGCATGTCCTCAATTCGGCCGTCACCGGAAATGTGGCGAACGGAAGTAATGGGGGCGGCATCTATCTCGACTACAACTCCTCCCTTGTGATGGAAAATAGTACGGTTTCAAACAATGCCGGGGATTACGGTGGAGGTCTTTATCAGTACTATAGTTCCGTTCAGATCTTCGGCAGTGAAATCTCCGATAACCAGGCCGTGAGCGGCGATGGCGGCGGCATTTACGGTGACTCTAGCCAGTCCGGGAACGCGGAATTCGTCAATAGCAAGCTGCTGAATAACACGGCGACGGGCGTCGGCGGCGGTTGGTATAACTATTGGGGAGCCGCGACCCTGCAGGACTGCACGATCAGCGGAAACATCTCACAAAGCGACGGCGGCGGACTCAACTTCGACTACGTTGCCACGGTCATGGACAACTGTCTCGTGTCCCACAATGAAGCTCAGGGCAACTCCTGGGGCGGCGGACTCTATTTCGATGACGGCGGCGCCTATGTGAGAAACTCCACAGTGGATGGCAACAAGGCTACCGATAGTGCCGGCGGTATCTACAGCTACTATCCCCTCATCCTTGAAAACAGCACGGTCTCGAACAATGTGTCTGACTCGGACGATGACGGCACCTCAACCGGCGGCGGCGGCATTTACCTGGATACCGGCGGCGGAAACTCCTTGATCAAGAACAGTGTCGTTTCAGGTAATACCGCCAATAGCTACTATGGCGGAGGCATTTACTCGGATATCTACAGCCTGATCATCGTTGATTCGGCCATCTTAAATAATACGGCGGTGCGAGACGACGGCGGCGGCATATACCTGGCCTACAATGATGCCTATGAAACCAATATCTTGAACAGCACGATTGCCGGCAACAAGGCCAAGGGCGACCAAGACGGAGGCGGTGAGGATAGTCGCGGCGGAGGTATTTGGGCGGCTTATCCCCTGCAGATTGCCAACACGACGATCGTCAACAATGCCGCTGATGGTTCCGGCGGCGGTATTTTCGTGTACGAAGCAGGTGGCTACTCCGACGTCCAATTGAACAACGTGACGATCGCCTTTAATACGGCGGACGCTAATGCAGGCGGGGTCTCAGGTGGCGACGGCGGTGGTATTGCGATGGATCCCACCTCCACGGATTATCTCGTGGCGAGCAACAGTATCATCGCCATGAACACCGATGGAAGCCCCGGCGCGGAAGCGCCGGACTGTCAGAGCGATTACACCTCGCTTGACAACCGCTTCGTTTCCAGAGGCATCAATTTCGTTGGGAACACCGCCGGATGCGAGATCTTGGGAGATCTTGGAAGCCTTAAAACGGGAGATCCCCAGTTGGATCCTGCCGGATTGGCCGACAACGGCGGCCCGTCAGTCGGCGATCCGGACAGTCCTGTCGTGCTTCAGATGGTCGCCCTCCAGAGCGGTAGCCCGGCCGTGGATACCGGAAATGACGGCAACTGCGAGCTTGCGGATGAGCGGGGCGAAGCGCGGCCTATCGACGGCGACGCCGACGGCGCGGCCCACTGCGACTTGGGCGCCATCGAAATGGCGGCCCCGGCTCCCGCTCCGGTCCCAGGACCCAGCGGTCCCACGGGCGGCACCGGCGGAGGAAGCGGCAGCTCCGGAGGCGGTTGCAGCCTAAGTGCCGACGCTTCGTCCTCGAACAGCTTCGCTTTGGCCCTCGTTTCCCTCATGGGACTGGCCTCCATCGCGCTCTTCCGGAAGTTGGCTCAAAAAAAAATTCCTAATTTTCCGCTGACGGCGGCCTTGGTCATCGGCAGTTTGATGATCGCGGGCTCCGCCAAGGCGGCCGTCTTTCCGGTTACGAAGACCGCCGATACCAATGACGGTGTCTGCGACTCCGATTGTTCTCTCCGCGAGGCGATCGGCGCGGCCAATGTGGCCGACGACGTGGATACGATCACGCTGCCTGCCGGGATTTACCAACTGACCCTTTCGGGGGCCGTGCCCGAAGATGTGAATGCCACGGGAGATCTGGATATCAAGTATGGTGTGACAATCAACGGCGCCGGCGCCGACACGACGATCATCGACGGTAACGGCAACGTCACGGGAGACCGTGTGATCGACATCGATCCCCCCACGCAGATCCCGCCGGGCAATGCTCCTCAAGTTGTGATCACCGGGGTCTCCATCGTAGGAGGCCGAACGACCGAATCCGGAGGCGGGGACTCGGCCGACGGCGGCGGTGTCAACATCAACAATCGTGGCTATCTGCAACTGATCGACTCCGTCGTTAAAAACAATCAAACGACGACGACCCTCGGAAACTGCGGCGGTTGCGGCGGCGGGATTTCCGTCAGCGATGAGGGAAGCGCCCTGCTTCTCCAAAATACGATAGTGACGGATAACTACTCCGAAGGCCCCGGTGGCGGCGTGGCTCCGTACTACGGGAGTGCCGTGATCAAGAACAGCGTGATCACAACGAACGAGGCCAATGGCGATGGTGGCGGTGTCTATGCCGATGACGGAGGCACTGAGATCATTGACACTGAGATCACGGGAAATACAGCGGACGGGGCCGGCGGTGGAATCAGCACCAACTACGCGGCCTCTATCAGCGGGTCGGCGGAAGGTAAATGCCTCATTGATGGGAACACGGCGACTAACGGTGTCGGCGGCGGTCTGTACAACAATGGCAGCCTCCTGATCGAAAACTGCACCATCAGCGCCAACAAGACTTTCAATGACAACGACGGCGGCGGCATTTACACGGACGGAACGATCCGAATGATCGACGGCGTTGTTTCCGGCAACCGCGCCGAAGGCGACGGCGGTGGTATTTACAACAATGACGAATTGATCCTTGAGAACAGCACGGTCTCCGGCAACATCGCGGATGTGGACAGCAACTCCACCGGAGGTAACGGCGGCGGGCTCTATCTCAACAGCACGACGACGATCACCGGAAGCTCTATCGACGGCAATTTCGCCAATACGAACAACGGCGGCGGAATCTATATCGACAGTTTCGTCACCATCGCCGACTCTACCGTCTCCAATAATGCGTCCGTGAGAAACGACGGCGGCGGGATCTATAACGGTTCGGGACTGGTCATGAGAAATTGCACGGTTTCCGGAAACCGTGCATCCGGTGATGAGGACGGCGGCGGCACCGATAGTTTTGGAGGTGGCATTTTAAACGCCAAGCTGGCCGACCTAACCAACGTCACCATCGCAAAAAATCAGTCCGATGGAAGCGGCGGTGGAATCTGCAATTTTTCCAATCTAACGTTGAATAACGTGACCGTGGCCTACAATACGGCGGATGCCAACGCCAATGCCGGCGGCGCCACCGGCGGCGACGGCGGTGGCGTCTACAATGAGTCCGTTGTGAGCTTCGCCAACACGATCATCGCTCAAAATAAAGACGCCAGCGCCGGCAACGAAGCGCCGGATTGTTCCAATGATTTTATAGGTTCTGGAGACAGATTGTCGTCGGTAGGTCCGAACATCGTACAAAATCCGTCCGGTTGCGAAATTCTGGGCGACGCGGCGAGCGTTCAGAACGTGGATCCGTCGCTTGCGACGGCCGATGTCGCAAACAACGGCGGCGCCACAAAGACGATCGCCCTCGCGGCAGGGAGTCTGGCGATCGACACCGGCGATGACGGCACCTGCCTCCCGACGGACCAGCGGGGCGTTGCCCGCCCGAGCGGGGCGCACTGCGACTTGGGTGCCTTTGAAGTTTCCCCCGGCGCTTGCGGCGACGGCGCCGTCAATACGGGCGAGGCCTGTGACGACGGGAACACCGTCAGCGGCGACGGATGCGATTCCAACTGTACGGCGACCGCCTGCGGGAATGGCGCCGTGACCTCCGGCGAGACGTGCGATGACGGCAACACGGCCGATGGCGATGGTTGCAGTAGCACCTGCCAGACGGAAGCGGGTCCGACACCGCCCCCGGCAACTAAGAGCGGCGGAGGTTGCAGCCTGGTTTCCATTACGAGCATGAGCGAGAGCCGTGCCGCGGGAAGCGGCCTCATGACAAACGATTCCTCTTCGCAGGGTTCCAACGGCTTTTCCCTTTCACTTTTTGGACTGGCGGCGCTTCTCCTGGTTCGCCCGATTCGGAGGAATATCCGCATGACGAAAACTCTCGCAATCGGCGGAGCCATGATGCTCGCGCTCTTCGCGTTCTCAAAGACCGCCTCGGCGGCCACCTTCGCGGTTGATCCCAATTCCTGCGGCGCGGCGCCGACCATTACGGATGGAAATCCCGGCTCGTTGCGTTTCTACATCAACAACCTCGGCGTCACGGACGGCGACGTCATCCAAATCCCGTCGGGTTGCACCATTAATCTGACGTCGACCTTGGGCGATACGGATGCCGGACCCGGCACCGATTTGGATGTCCGACACGGCATCACAATCCAGGGTGCGGCCGACGGGACCAGCATCATCGACGGCCAGGCCACCGATCGCGTCTTTGAAATCGATCCTGACGGAAATGGTATTCACGTTGTCATCACAGGCGTGACGATCCAGAACGGCAAAACAGTGGACGAAGGCGGAGGGATCTTGGTGGACTATCCCGCATCGCTCACGATCCTCAATTCTACGGTGACCAACAACGAAAGTACGAAAGTGACGGCATTTCCCGCTTTTGGACCAGGAGGCGGCGGCGTCGGCTTTGAGAGCAGCGGTGAGCTGATCCTTGAAGGTTCAACCGTATCCAATAACAAGGCGGCGAATGCCGGCGGCGGAATTTCCGGAGGTAATCCCTTTTCCTCCATGATTATAAGGGACAGCATCATCTCAGGCAATGAGTCAGGCGCAGGCGGTGTGGGTAACGGCCGAGGCGGCGCAATGTTCCTGGTGAATAACGTGCAAGTCATTGATACGGAAGTCTCCGGCAATACCGCCTACCATGGCGGTGGCGGAATCAACGCGCTTAACCCCGCCGTCACTATTCGGGGAACGGCCGCAGGCAAGTGCCTCATTGACAATAATACATCCAGTAATGATGCGGGCGGCGGAATTTTCAACTGGACCAATAATGATGTGAATGTCTTCTTGATCGACAATTGTACAATCTCCAACAATAAGACCCTCAACAACAACAACGGCGCAGGCATTTATAACAACGGTGTGTTGCAAATCATCAACGGCAGTCTTATCGACAAAAATCTAGCCGACGGAGACGGCGGCGGTATCTACAACAACTTCGAGTTGGATATGAGGGACTCGACGGTCTCCAATAACTTCGCCGACAACGATAACGATGGGACGGGCTACGGCGGCGGCATCTACAACAACGACGGGGCCTCCATCACGCGCTCAACCATCGACTCCAACACGACCAAGAACAACGACGGCGGCGGCATCTACAGCGATGATTATCTCATTCTTGATGCGAGCACCCTCTCGAACAACACGGCGACGGTCGGCAACGGTGGCGGCGCCTATCTTGATAACAATACGGTGATCCAAGACAGCACGATCACCGGCAACCACGCGATGGGCGTCGGCGTCGGTCTCGGCGGCGGTCTCTACGTCAATTCCGAAACCGACGTCTCGAACACCACCATCGCCAATAACGACGCGGAGAGCGACGGCGGCGGCGTTTATAACGACGATATCGTCCATTACAACAACGACACCATCGCCTTCAATACAGCCGACATCGACAACGGCGCCACGGCCGGCGATGGCGGCGGTCTCTACAATGACGGTGAGATGTTCCTGAACAACAGCATCATCGCCGGGAATACGGACGCCAGCGGCGCGACGGCGCCGGATTGCTTTAGCGACTTCACGGCGTCGGTCGTCCTGACCGCAGGGGCTCCGAATATCATCCAGAACCTCACGGCTAATTGTAAGGTCCAGGGCAACCGCCTGGGAGTGGCGACCCTCGATCCCCTCTTCGCGACGACGAGCCCGGCGGCCAACGGCGGCCCAACGGCCACCCTTAACCTCGGAGCCGGGAGTCCGGCGATCGACACCGCCGCCGACGGAAGCTGCACGACGTCCGACCAGCGTGGCATCGCTCGGCCTCAAGGCGCGCATTGCGACCTCGGCGCCTTGGAGGTTTTTGCGGACGCCGACGGTGACGGGGTGAGCGACAACGCGGATAATTGCCTCGATGTGGCGAACGCCGACCAGGCGGACGGCGATGGCGACGGCGTCGGTGACGCCTGTGACAATTGTCCGGCTGTCGCGAATGCCGACCAGGCCGATGCCGACGGGGATGGAACCGGCGATGCCTGTGAATCGGCAGCGTCTGCTCCGACGCCCGCAACACCGGCCGCCAAGAGCGGCGGGGGTTGCAGCCTGGTTTCCATTACGAGCATGGGCGAGAGCCGTGCCGCGGGAAGCGGCCTGATGATAGCGCTGTTCGCGATGGCGGGTCTTGTGATGCTCAGGAAACAAACGAGTAAGTAATCGTCCCCGTCTTGGGGGATTCTTAGGAAGATTGAAGTTCCAAATAGGAGATATCGTTATGATGACTTCGCGCATCTCACGCATGTGGACCCTTGTTGCGCTGACCACGCTCACGGTGATGCTGAGTCTGGCACTGCCCCACGGGGCGCAGGCGGCGACGATCACCGTCTCGGACCTGACGCTGGCCAACGACGGGTTGCCCGGGAGCTTGCGCTACGCCATCAACAGCGCCTCGGACGGCGACGAGATCGTCATCCCTGCGGGAACGATCGTGTTGACCCTGGCCGGCGGGGCGCTGGACGCCGACGCCAACGCCGATCTGGACGTCACGAAGAATATAACGATCCGGGGCGCGGGAGCGGGGCAGACGATCATCGATGCGGATGCTTCTGGCACGGGGGCCTCGGCCTTCGAGATCGACCCCCTCAATACCGGTGTCGGCGCCACCATCGAAGGGGTCACCATCCAGAACGGAATCTACGGCGTCAGTCTGACCAACTCGGGGTCCTTGAGCCTCGTCGACTCCTCCGTCTTGGGTAACGTCGTGTTCGGCGTCGTCGCCCTCGGCGGCAGCGGGAATTCCCTCACCATCGAGAACAGCGCCATTTCCAATAACGTCGCCGGCGGAGTCTACTCCGTCAATCCGGGCGTGAACGCCATCATCAGCAACAGCACGATCTCCGATAACCAGACCAACGGCGGAATCTTTTTTATCGGCGGACAATTAGAGGTCTACAGCTCCCAGATCACGCGGAACAAGATCGCTGGGAACGGAGGCGGGTTGAGTGCGCCGGCGTCGGCGTCGGTCAGCCTCTTCGATACGGAGGTCAGCGACAACGAAGCCGCCGGTGCGGGCGGCGGCATTGCAAGCACCTTTTCCCTCTTTTTGGATCACTGCAGGGTCATCAACAACAAAACGACTGGTGACAACCCTGGCGGCGGTATCTTCGTCCTCTTTAATACCGAGATCGACGACAGCGTCATCTCCGGAAACCGCGCCGAAGGTCCGGGAGGCGGGATCTACTCCACCCTCACGACGACGGTGAAGGGGTCGACGATCGCCGACAACATCTCGGATTCCAATAGCAGCGGCGCCGATGGCGCCGGCGGCGGTATTTTTGTCGGCGGCATCGGATTCAATCTCTCGGACAGCGTCGTCAGCAACAACACCACCAACAGCGGCATGGGAGGCGGCATCTTCAATACGATCGCCATGACGATCGACCGCAGCGCGATCATCGGAAACACCGCGGTGGCCGGAGATGGCGGAGGCCTCATCAATCTCGCCCTTCCGATCAACATTCATGACAGCACGTTTTCCGGCAACAAGGCGAAGGGGGGCAGCCTCATCATCGGCGGAACCGACGCCATGGGCGGCGCCATGGCCAACCTCGTCGGCCTGGATCTCTTCAACACGACGGTCGCCGGCAACGAGGCGGACGGCAACGGAGGCGGTATTGCAAACTTCGGTGGCGCGGCCAGTCTGGGAATCAACAATTCCACCATCTCCAACAATAAGTCCGATGCGAATGTGGGCGGCACGAGCGGCGGCGACGGCGGCGGTATCTTCAACACCGGCACCACCAATTTGAATAACGCCCTTCTTGCGGGCAATACCGATGCAAGCGCCGGCGCCGAAGCGCCCGACTGTTTCAACGATTTCACGATCGCGGGCAATCACCTGAATGCCGCCGTAGTGAACTTCGTGCAAAGCGAGGACGGTTGCGAAATTACGGGAAATACCGGAGGGGTCTTGAACGGCGATGCGAAATTGGATCCGGCCGGCTTGGCGGACAACTCCGGCCCGACGGTCGGCGATCCGACAAACTCCGTTGTTCTTCAGACGGTGGCCTTGGAGTCGGGAAGCCCCGCGATCGATGGCGGCAATGACGGCACATGCCCTCCTGAAGACGAACGCGGCGTGGCACGCCCCATCGACGGCGACGGCGACGGGACGGCCCACTGTGATTTAGGAGCCTTTGAAGCGGCCGCGCCTGCCCCTGTCGGACCCACGGGTCCCACGGGAGCGTCGGGCGCAAGCGGAGGCTCCGGATCGAGCGGCAGCAGCGGCGGCGGTTGCAGCCTGGCTTCCTTTACGAGCATGAGCGACCAATCTTCGGGAACCAATCTCGGTCTTTCCTTAATCGCCCTCATCGGCCTCGGCTTGATGGCGGCGTTTCGTAAGCGGGCCGCGAAGGCCGGCGGCGTGGCGGTTGCAGTCTTGAGCCTCTTCGGTGCGGCGAATGCCCACGCAAATTGCGCAACGCCTCATACGTTTCCCGTCACCAGCAATCTCGATGACGGCACCCCCGGAACCCTTCGCTGGCTGGTGGGTTCCGCGACGGTTCAGGATTGCGACACCATTGAAATGCCCGGGACGACCATTGTCTTGGATGGAGCTACCGGAACCATCTTCATTGATAAGAGCATCACGCTCAAAGGGGCTGGGGCCGACCAAACCGTCATTGACGGCAATGGCCCTGCGAGCTTTGTCAGCGCCTTTGAAATTGATTCCCTAGGAAATGGGGTCTCCGTCACCGTTCAAGGTCTTAAGGTCCGGAACGGCGGCAACGGCACGACCGACGGCGGAGCCTTTCTCATTGATAACGAAGGAAGCCTTCACTTGATGGATAGCGCCCTGACGGGAAATCATGGCGACGACGGCGGAGCCATCGCAACGAGCGGCGGAGCGGGCAACTCCATCATCCTTGAGAGAACTGCCGTGTCCGACAACATTGCAGATGGCCCCGGCGGCCTCGGCGGCGGCATCGCCGCACTTTCTTTGGGCGGATCCTTGGTGATCACGGATCACAGCAGCATTACGGGAAATCACGCGACCGATGCAGGCGGCGGTGTCGTCATAGGCGGCAGCACCCTTCAGGTCAGGGATAGCAGCATTACCGATAATATCTCCGACAGCACCGGCGGTGGCGGCATCGCGCTCGAGGGCGGAGCCACGGAACTGGTCAATTGCGACATCAGCGGCAATCACGCTCAGGGAGCCGGTGGTGGGGCCCTCTTGACCGGCGATGCGGCCGTAGTCAGCAATTGCACGATCAATAACAATATACTGATCAATTCGGGCGGCCCGTTTCCAGGTGGCGGCGGCTTGTCGTTGTCGATCGCTCAAGTATCTATGAAGGACACAACGATTTCGGGCAACCGCTCGGATGGATTCGGCGGGGGCATCGTATCATTCATCGGCGTGATCGTCCTCGATCACTCGTCCGTCTCGAACAATATTGCAGACAGCGACGACGCGGGAAGCGATGGCGGCGGCGGCGGAATCATCTCGCTGGGCGGTCTCGTTCTCAGCAACAGCGTCGTGAGTGGCAACGTCACGAACAGCGGCGTTGGCGGAGGGGGAATTTTGGCGGAAGCCCTTTTGACCGCCGACAGCTCGGTTATTGTGAACAATACGGCGAATCAGGGAGGCATTGGAGGCGGCATTGCGGCCGGTGGGCTCTTTGCGACGATCACGAACTGCACCCTCTCCGGCAACAAGGCGGCCGGATTTACGGGCGGCAGCGATGCGTTAGGAGGCGGCGTCGGAAGCGAGTCGAGTTTTGTCGATATCTCCAACTCGACCATTGCGAATAATGTCGCCGATGGAGACGGCGGCGGTGTTTTCAACGGCGGCGGTCTCAACCTTAACAATGTGACGATCTTCCATAATACCGCCGACGCCAACACCGGTGGAGCAACGGGAGGCGACGGCGGCGGGCTCTTCAATGTTGCCGCGGCGACCATGTCCAACACAATCATCGCCGGAAATATCGACGCCAGCGGGGGTCCTGGGGTCCCGGATTGCTTTAATGACTTCACCGGCTCCGGCGACGTCCTGACCTCGGCGACGTCCAACCTGGTTCAAGATTCGACCGGCTGTGAAATAACAGGCGATCCTTCGACACTTAAGAAAGACATTGATCCCCTCCTGGATACGGCAGGCCTGACGGATAACTCGGGCCCCAGTGTCGGAGATCCCGAGGCCCCCATCGTCCTTCAAACGGTCGCTTTACAGGGGACAAGTCCGGCCCTCGATGCCGGCAACGACGCCAACTGCCCCGCCGTTGACGAGCGCGGCGTGGATCGCCCTCAGGGCGACCACTGCGACCTCGGAGCCTTTGAAGGCGCCGCGGCGACGCCCGCAGTCCCTGGACCGAGCGGTCCCACGGGCGGCACCGGCGGCGGAAGCGGCAGCTCCGGCGGCGGTTGTAGCCTGGCTTCCCATGTCGATTCATCGAGTCATTCTGCTTTTGCGTTCATCACACTTATCGGGCTCGGGGCGATCGCTCTGAGTTCCATGGCGAGGAGACGATCTATGAAGTCATTCAAAACTATGGCCCTTGCGGGTGTTCTCGTCCTAGGCCTTTCAGGCGTTGCTCGGGCGGCGACGATTACGGTCACGAAGACCGAAGACACAAAAGACGGCGTCTGCGACTCTGACTGCTCACTCCGCGAGGCGATCGACGCGGCCAATGTGGCGCCCGATGCCGATACGATCGTGCTCCCGGCGGGGACGTACCAACTGAAACTACCCAACTTGCCCGCTTCGGTGCCCCCCTACATCATTTCGACTCATGAAGACCTGAATGCCGACGGCGACCTGGACGTGACGGGCGAGGTGACCATCAACGGCGACGGCAAGGATACGACGATCATCGACGGCAACGGCGTCAATCTCGACGACCGCGTATTCGACGTGGATCCCCTCCCTAGCACCGGCGCGAGCCTCACGCTGAATGGAGTGACGGTCCAGGGTGGCATGGTCGACGAACCGGGCGGCGGCATCCGGATCGAAAACCGCGGAGCGGTGCATCTCATTGACAGCCAGGTCATCGGCAATCAAACGACGATCAGCAATTACGGCGGCGGCATCTACATCGATGACGCCGGCGGTCTCGTGGTCGACAATTCCAGCATTTCCGACAACATTTCCGATAATGACGGCGGCGGTGTTTACAGCAACAATAACGGCAATGTCCTCATTGCCAACAAGAGCGTGATCTCCGGGAATAAGGCGGACGGCATCGGCGGCGGCCTCTATGTCTACGGCGGGAGTCTCGAAATCACATCGAGCCAGGTGACGGGAAACACATCCGTCGGAGCCGGCGGCGGCATCTACAACAGCTACACGGCGGCCAAACTGACCGATTGCGAGGTCAGCGGTAATAAGGCGACCAGCGGCGTCGGCGGCGGCATCGACAATGAATACACGATGGAGATCGACAACTGCCTGATCGCGGACAACCAAGCCCTCGACGACTACGAAGGCGGCGGGATCTACAGCAACGATTTTACTCACATCATCAACAGCACCATCACCCGCAACCGCTCCGAATACAACGGCGGAGGCATCTACAACGCCGGCCAATATCTGGTCATCGAAAACAGCACTATCTCGGAGAACGTCTCCGATTCGGATGAAGATGACGGCACGGGCGGCGGCGGCTGCAGCGGCGAAGGCGGCGGCGGCATCTTTAACGACTACGAATTGATCCTCGTCGGCAGCGTCGTGGCAAACAACGTCGCCAAGACCTGTGACGGCGGCGGCATCTTCATGACCGACAACACCATTATCGACGGGAGCGTGGTCCGCGACAACACGGCCTCCAACGGGAACGGCGGCGGACTTTACAACAACTGCGACATCATGCTGATCCGCAACTCGACCTTCTCCGGAAACGCAGCCAAGGGCGTGGATAACGACAGCACCGGCAGCGACGGAGATGACGCCCAGGGCGGAGGCATTTGGACCTATTGTTCCGGAGACATCTACAACACGACCATCGCCGGCAACGCGGCGGACGGTAACGGCGGTGGAATTTATGACGAGGACGATATCGTCGGGCTCAACAACGTGACCATCACCTCCAATACGGCCGATGCCAATGAGGGCGGCAGCGGAGGTAACGGCGGCGGTATCTATGTCAACGACTATATCATCGACATGGTGAATACGATCGTCGCGGGCAACATCGACAAAAGCCCCGCGGGCGAGGCGCCGGATTGTTTTACCTTCGACCCCTCGAGTAACGACGAGAGCGTAATCGTGAATGGAACAAACATCATCCAAAATCCAGCCAATTGCGAGATCCTGGGTAACAGCGCCGGGGTCCTGAATGTGGATCCCGTCTTCGCGTCGGCAGGCCTAGCGCCCAACGGCGGCCCAGGCGCCGGAGATCCGGAGAGCGTCGAGCCTCTTAAAACGGTCGCTCTTCAGACCGGCAGCCCTGCGCTGGACGCCGGCGACGATACGACCTGCCGTCCCAAAGACGAGATCGGGACGGATCGTCCGGTTGACGGCGACGGTGATGGGACGGCCCATTGCGACCTGGGCGCTCTCGAAGCGCCAGTGCCCACCCCTGCACCTGCCGGGCCCACGGGCTCCACGGGGACTACGGGGTCGACCGGTAGTACGGGATCAACCAGCAGCAGCTCGGGAGGTTGCACCCTCATGGTGGTCGGCTCTACGACCTCAAGCAACCACGGAGCCGGCCAAAATATGGGATTGATCATCGCGTTTGCGGCAGCCGTTTTTGGAATGACGGTGGCCTCTAGAAAATGGAGTTTAAAAATGACAAAGGGCCTCAAGGCCTCGGCCTTCGCGGGCCTGGCTTCACTCTTAGTTATGGGCACGGCCCATGCGGCGGGAATATGGCACGTGACCGATCTTACGGACAGTAGTCCTTCGACGGCCGGACAGCTCCGGTTCATCCTCCAGAACGGGGCCTTGTTGGACGGAGACATGATCGTCTTCGATTCCAACGGCACGACGACGTTGAATGTCGCGAACGGCCAACTGGACGTCAAAAAAAGCGTGATGATTCAAGGCAACGGCTCGGCGAACACGATTATCGACGCCGCCGGCGGGGCCTTCCGTGTCTTTGAGATTGATCCCGACGATACCGGTATCGCGGCGACCATCCAGGGGGTCACGATCACCGGCGGTAAGGGGGCGTCCCATGGAGGCGGTATCCTGATCAGCAATCAGGGGGGGCTGACCTTGCTCGACAGCACGGTGACCGGCAATGAGGTGACGGGTGGAAGCCAACGCGGAGGCGGCATCGACGTTGAGGACCAGGGCGGCCTACTGGTCGTCCAAAATTCAACAATTTCAAAAAATAAAATTACCGGTGCCAGCGGCGACGGCGGGGGCATCTCCAACTATTACGGCTACCTTCTTCTCAGAAACAGCACGGTCGGCGGCGCAACCCCAGCGGACGGAAATACCACAACGAGAGACGGCGGCGGCATTTACATGGATGACGGCGGGACCGAGATCACTGACAGCATCATTACAAACAACATAGCCGACAGCGATTCAAACGGTGGTAGTGGCGGCGGCGTCATGAACGACTATTCCGCCGTAACCATTACGGGGACAGGCGATGGAACCAACTGCCTCATCGACAGTAATACGTCGAACAACGACACCGGCGGCGGGGTCTATAATAATTACTCCATGGTCATCGAGAATTGCACCGTCTCGAACAACGAGGCCAAGGGAGACTCGGACGGCGGCGGCGTCTACAACGACAGCGACGGCGTCTTGGAGGTCATCGGCGGGACGGTGATCAAGGGCAACAAGGCCCAGGCGGAAGGCGGCGGAATCTATAATGAAGGAACGTTACTCATCAAGGACAGCACCGTGACGGAAAACACGGCGGACTCAGACAGCGCCGGAACCAATGGCGGCGGTGGCGGGATTTATAATGATTATGCGATGGCCTTGTCGAATGCAGTCGTCAGCAAGAACAAGACGAACACCGATGTCGCCGGCGGAATCTACCAAAACGATTATGCGACCTTCGATGCGATGACACTTTCAGAAAACGAGGCTTCTGCAAACGATGGCGGTGGGATGTACGTCAATTATCCCACGGTCATCAAAAACAGCCTCATTTCCAAGAATAAGGCCATCGGAGCGACGAGCGATGGCGGCGGTATTTATGAAAACGATCAGCTCAGCCTGACGAATGTGACCTTCTCAAACAATGAAGCAGGCCAGGACGGCGGCGGTTTATATAACAGCGGTTCCTATTCCGCCGGACTAAACAATGTCACCATCGCCTTCAATAAGGCCAATGGCGGCGACGGCGGCGGCATCTATGTCGATGAGAGCGTTCAGGTCACCAACTCCGTCATCTCCCAGAACACGGCAACGGGTCTGGGCGCAGACTGTTTCGCCGACTTCACGACGGGGCAATCCTTCATCTCTGGCGGACCGAACATCGTGGATAATCAGACCGATTGCGATATCAAGGGCCAAACAGCACTGGTCTCCGATGCCGATCCCCTGCTGGTCGGTACGGAGCCGGCCGATAACGGCGGACCGACGCTGACGATTGCCCTGCAAACCGCAGGAACGCCCAGCCCTGCCCTCGATGCGGGTGACAGCAACACCTGTGAACTGACTGATCAGCGCGGCATCGCCCGGCCTCAAGGCGCGGCCTGTGACCTCGGCGCGGTTGAAGTCTTTGCCGATGCCGACGGTGATGGTGTCTCGGACAACAGCGACAACTGTCCTTCGGAAGCCAACGCCGACCAAGCGGACGGCGACGGCGACGGAGTCGGCGACGCCTGCGACAACTGCCCGACGACGGCCAATGCCGATCAGGCGGATGCCGACAGCGATGGAGTAGGCGACGCGTGCGAAGCGGCGACTCCTGCTCCGACGCCGGCAACGCCGGCCAGCAAAAGCGGCGGCGGTTGCAGCCTGGTTCGCTAGTCTAAAATGGAATGAGCAAAGTTTCTAAAAGGCCCGTCCCCGCAGGGGGGCGGGCCTTTTACTTTACCTTTTCAAGTTTGGGCAGCAGGAGCTTGATTTCATCCGAAAATCTCTCGATCAGTTTCACATACTCCGTGTGGGAAATGCCGAAGTAGTCGTGAACGCTTCCATTCCGCGCGTCCAGGGCGTCGGCCCATAAATCCAAATCCTTGATCCAACCGAATCGCGAGGCCTCTTGAATGGCCGGCCGCGGGCCCGGGGCCTCTTGTCCTTGAAACTCCACGCAGATCTTCAGCAGTTTCCAGGCGTACTCAAAGAGAATTTCAAAGCGCTTAATGCAGGCGTCCGTCAGAATTTCCTTGATCTCGTTATCCTTGGTTTTCTTGAGGACATGCAGGGACTCCGCGAGCTTTTCCAAAGCCTCCCGGCATTGATTTAAAGCGTGCACGATCTTCTTCTGCGTCATGCGGCCTCCTTGAAATGAAGTAGGGGGGCGGGGTCGTTGCCGAAGACGACCAGATAATCATCGGCGATACTCTTCAAAAACCACTCGGGCGCGCGGGAGAGATTGAGGAGGTCGACGCGATGGGGAAAGGCCTCGTCGAGGATCTTATTTTTGAGATCGCGAAAGGAGCGGTCGTCGCTCTTGCGGTGAAACCAGATTCCGAGATCCCAGTCGGAACCGGAAGAAAAGTGCCCCCGCGCCTTTGAACCGAAAAGGACGAGAGTGGCGTCACGACTCTTGCAATACTCGATCAGGACGTGGCCGATCTTGCGGATTTTGAGTGGGGCCGTTTCCAAGATGTCCGATGCCGTGTCGACGTGTTTTAGCAGCGAGAGGGGATTCACCCGAAGATGGCCCATGAGTTTCCGGAAGGGGACGTTAAAGGCCGATTGTCCCTTGATGAGTTGGTAGATGCTCTGGCGCGAGATGCCGCATTGTTTGGCCAGTCCGCTGACCGTGATCTTCCTTTGGTGCAGAAGGTTTCGAAATTTGAGAGGGTCCAAAAGCAGGTCGTCCTTCATATAAGACATATTGTCATGCTAAATAGACAGATTGCAAAGCTTTTCTCCGCCGCGGGCCTTGCAGGCTCCGCGGTCGTATGTTACCCGCAATTAATGACCACACCACTCGAACAACAGGACGCCGAGGTCTTTGCGGCCATACGCAACGAGACGGGACGGCAGGAATTTACCCTTGAAATGATCGCTTCCGAGAATTTTGTCTCCAGAGCGGTCCTGGAGGCGGCCGGGTCGGTGATGACGAACAAGTACGCCGAAGGCTATCCGGGTAAGCGCTACTACGGCGGCTGCGAGTTTGTGGACCAGGCCGAGAATCTGGCGCGCGATCGCTTGAAGACACTCTTCGGCTGCGAGTATGCGAACGTCCAACCTCACTCGGGTTCCCAAGCCAATATGGGCGTGTATTTCACGTTCTTGAAGCCGGGCGACAAGGTCATGGGGATGAATCTCTCGCACGGCGGCCACCTGACGCACGGGTCCCCGGTCAATTTTTCGGGTCAGCTCTATCATTTCGCCGCGTATGGGGTGGATCCGAAAACGGGCCGCATCGACTACGACCAATGCGAAGACCTGGCGAAAAAAGAGCGGCCCAAAATGATCACGGTGGGGGCCTCGGCCTATTCGAGAAATATCGATTATAAGAAATTCCGGGAAATCGCCGACTCGGTCGGTGCGTTTCTGTTCGCGGACATCGCCCATCCGGCCGGCTTGATCGCCAAAAAACTTTTGAACGATCCGGTTCCGCATTGTCACGTCGTGACCTCGACGACGCACAAGACCCTCCGGGGTCCGCGCGGAGGTCTGATCATCATGGGCAAGGATTTCGAAAATCCCTTCGGGATCGTGGCGCCAAAATCCGGCCGCATTAAAAAAATGAGCGAATTGATCGATTCGACGATCATCCCGGGCATCCAGGGCGGCCCCTTGATGCACATTATTGCCGCCAAGGCGGTGGCCTTTGGCGAGGCCTTGCAGCCTTCGTTCGAGACCTATGCGAAACAGATCATCCGGAATGCGCAGATCTTGGCCGAGACGCTGACCGGACAGGGATTCGACATCGTCTCCGGCGGTACCGACAATCACCTCATGCTTGTGGATCTCCGCAACAAGAAGCTCACGGGCAAGGACGCCCAGGAGTCTCTGGAAGAGGCCGGAATTACGGTGAACAAAAACGCCGTTCCCTTCGACGATCAGAGCCCGCTGATCACGAGCGGCATCCGCGTCGGAACCCCGGCCCTCACGACGCGAGGCATGAAGGAATCCGAGATGAAAACGATCGGCGGTTGGATCAACGAGGTCCTGTCGGATGGCGGCAACGCGAAGAAGAAACAGGAAGTGAAAGAGAATATTCGGGAATTATGTAAGAAATTTCCGCTTTATCTTTGACCTCTCCCCAACCCTCTCCTTAATAAGGAGAGGGTGGCCGCAGGCCGGGTGAGGTCTCTTATGAAATGTCCCTTCTGCCAAAATGCGAACAGTTCCGTGATCGACTCCCGCGATTCGAAGGAAGGCGAGACGATCCGGCGCCGCCGTGAGTGCGACGGCTGTGGGAAGCGTTTCACCACCTACGAGCGCATCGAGGAGCTGTTGCCGGTCGTCGTGAAAAAAGACAATCGGCGCGAGCCCTACGACCGCAAAAAGATCCTCAGCGGCATCCAAAAGGCTTCCGAAAAGAGACCGGTCTCGACGGAACAAATAGAAGCGTCGGTCGATAAGATCGAACGCGAGATTCAAGAGTTGGGAGAGAAGGAGATCCCGTCCAAAGAGATCGGAGAGAGGATCATGAGGGCCCTGCATGAACTGGATCACGTCGCCTATGTAAGGTTCGCCTCCGTCTATCGGGATTTCAAGGACGTGAATCAATTCTTGGATGAGTTGAAGGGGCTTCTGAAAGAGGCCAAGAAGTGATTTAGATTCTTTCCACGCAGGCCTGTAGGAGGCGGCTGACTTCAGGGGGCACGTTCTCCGATGTCCGGCAGCGGAACTCCAATCGATTTTCATCGGGCCACCAGCAGGTTTCCAATCGGATGAACACGGCCTCCATTCCCGAAAAACCGAAGACGTAATGCCGGAATCGCCTCTCTGGGTTTGATCGGGCGCGCCGGACCATGAATTCCAAATCGGTTTGCGAAGGCAGGTAGCTTTGGGACGGCGGATGGATGTGGGCCGCGAAATCCGTTCCGAAAAAGTCCTCTTCCGCCTGGCTGTAGACCTCGCTCCCGAGGGCGCTGGCATGGGTTCTGCGGGATGACCCTTCCCGGACCTCATAGGTCACCGGGTCGAATCCGTTCTCGTGCCTGAAAACGGAATACCGCTTTCCCGTTTGGGATGCCCCGGAAAAGAGGTGAAGAACGACGTCGCGCGGGAGGGTCACGCCCTGGAATTGAGGCTCAGGGGGATTGCGGTAGGTGAACAGGGAAGGGACGAAAGGCGGCGAGTTACGAAAAAAGACGGATTGGAAGTCATCTCTGAGAGGGGGAGGAGAAGGAGGGGGAAGGTGCGAAGACGGCTCGGAGGCGGCACTGGATGCCGCTGACAAGCTGCCGGATTGAGCCTGGGCATAGGCCTCCGCGGAGACATAGGCCTGGACGGCGAAGACGGCAAAAAGCGAGGGCGGCATGACGGACTTTTCGAGCCCGTCGGGGAAAAGTTGTTATTAAATGTAGCGGTGCTTCTTGAACCACGCGAGCGCCCTCTCGAAGGTCTCTTCGATGGGGCGGGACATAAAACCGAGTTCGCTTTTGGCCCTGGAGGTATCGTAGTGCATCCCGTACTTAAGGAAGTCGATTCCGACTAGGGGGATCAAAGGCTTGTCCTGCCGGAAAAGGCGGCCGACGAATTCCGAGGCGTGGGCGGCGATTTCTCCGATCGCCAACGGCAGCCGTGCGTAGGGAGGACGGACCTTGGCGATCCTGGCGATGGTGCGGGCCATCTCCCAGGACGTCGTATTGTGGGAGCCGAGGATATAGCGGCGGCCCACCTTGCCCTTCTTCATCGCGGCGATCTGGCCCTTGGCGACGTCCCGGGCATCCACGACATTGCACTTCGCGTCGAAGAGAAACGGAAGTTGTTTCTTCGCGATGGCGATCACGAGGGCCCCGGAGGTCGGTTTGACGTCATAATCTCCGAAGACGCCGGTCGGATTGACCATGACGACCGGCAGGCCCTGATCGGCCGCCGTCAGAGCGGCCGCCTCCTGAAGAAATTTGATCTGGTAATAGAGGCCCGTGAAGTGGCGCGTCTCATAGGCGGTCTCTTCGGTCGACGGCTTGCCGGACGGTTCCCGGCCGATGGTGCTCAGAGAACTCGTGTAGACGATGCGTTTAAAGTGAACCGACTCGGCGGCCGCAAGGACATTCTCCATTTGTGCGAGGGCGAGATTTTCTTGCCGGTCGAAGTGATTCGAATAGATCGGATAATAGCCGGCGACATGGAAGAGATAGTCGCAGCCCTGAAAGGCCCTCTTGAGGGAATTCAAGTCGTTCAAATCGCCGGTCACCCGTTCGACTTTCAGGCCTTCGAGGGCCAGGGAGGGTTTTGAACTTCGGGTTAAGGCCCGGACATCGAGGCCTTCCTCTACGAGGGCCCGCGCGACATGGGAGCCGATGAAGCCGGTGGCCCCTAAAACGATTGCTTTTGACATGGGAAGCTATTTATTCACACTTTGACTGCGGGCGCAATATGCTGACCCCCGGCGCATCTCCTTCACATCTTATGATTTGGCAACAACGACTCCTCAAGTGGTACCGGAAGAATAAACGCGACCTCCCGTGGCGGCGCACGCGCGATCCATACGCCATCTGGGTCTCCGAGATCATGCTCCAACAGACGACCGTCGAGGCGGTCGTTCCTTATTATGAGCGTTTCTTAAAAACATTTCCGGAGGTCGCATCCCTGGCTCTGGCTTCGGAGGACGACGTCCTGAGGCTTTGGTCGGGACTGGGTTATTATTCGCGAGCGAGGAATCTGCATAAGGCGGCAAAGATGATCATGGCACGCCATGCCAAAATGTTGCCGGACTCGGTTGGAGAATTGCAAACATTGCCCGGCATCGGCCGCTACACGGCGGGCGCAATCGCCTCGATCGCCTTCGAAAGGCGGTCTCCGATCGTGGATGGAAACGTGGTCCGCGTCTTGTCGCGGCTATTTGCAATCCCCAAAGACCCGAAGTCGGCTGAAGGCCGAAAGGTCTTTTGGAAGAAGGCCGAAGAGATTCTGCCAAAAAAGTCCCTCGGCGATTTTAATCAGGCCCTCATGGAGCTTGGGGCCGTTGTGTGTTCCCCCGAAAAGCCCGCATGCCTTCTGTGCCCGGTCCGCGAGTCCTGCGCAGCGAAGAAGGCCGGCCGGCCCGAAGACTTTCCCGCCGGAATGAAAAATAAGACGACCTACCGCTCCGTCAAGATGGCGGCGGCGATTGTGGTGGAGCGAGGAAAGATCCTGATGAGGCAACGCCCCGACCGGGGGCTTTTGAAGGGGATGTGGGAGTTCCCGATGACCGAGGGGGGAGCCGGGGATCTCCTCCGGACATGGCCGCTAAGTATGATTAAGACGCTTGCGACGGTTCGGCACTCGGTCCTGAATAAGAGGTTGCGGATCACGCCCATTCTTTGCCGCCTGAAGGGAAAAATGTCAGGAGAAACGGGCATTCGTTGGATTCGGTCCCGGGATTTAGGCCGGCTTCCCACCTCTTCCATGAATCACAAGATCCTCAAGCAACTCGATATGGGTGACCCGGCGATAATAGAACCATATGGCACGTCTCTTAAGAAAAGTCGGCTCCCGCGTCTCCCTGGCTAAGGTCTTTCGCTTTTTCAGCCTGAGCTGCAAAAAGGACATGATCGAGGCCCTCCGGTCCGCCAGCGAACAGATTCATTTCTAAACTGAGGACTTGTTAGTAACCCCCCCAGCACAGTTCTCTCCCGCAAAATCCAGGCCAAGAAGTCTCTAAACAGAGTGCAATAATGTTCAAATCTGGTCTTTCAATAAACAGTTTTGATTTCTTTTGATCTTTTTGATACATTTTCGGAGTGGATCACAGCATTTTTCTCATAGACGACGATCGTATCTTCGCGACCATTTTTGAGAAAAAGTTTAAGGAGGTCGGTTGGGATTTCCGTTACGCGATGACGGCCGCTGAGGGGTTAAGTCTCTTGAAAGAAAAGATGCCGGATGTCGTTTTGGTCGACGTCTTTCTCCCCGACCGCCTCGGCGTCGATCTGATCGCGGACATCAAGGCCCTCGATCCCGCAGTGCCGATTTTGATTGTCAGCGTTTCGGGCGAGCCGCAGCATGTGATCGCCGCGATTAAAAACGGCGCCTCCGATTACGTCACCAAGCCGGTTGAGTTTCCCGCTCTTTTCCAAAAGGTCCAGAGCCTCGTTGAGTTCCAGAAAATCAAACAGACCGAAAGCAAGCTGGAGTCCCTGAAGGACGAACGCTTCGTCTTCGGGCCGAGCGCCGGGACCAAACAATTACTGCACGAGATCAGCCGCGTCGCGTGTTTCGACTCGACGGTTCTCTTGCGCGGAGAGACGGGGGTCGGCAAGAGCATGGTGGCGCAGTTGATCCATGAACTGGGGCCGCGTAAGAAGAAAAATTTTGTCGAGGTCAACTGTTCCGCGATTCCCGAACAGTTGCTGGAGTCCGAACTCTTCGGCCACGAGAAGGGGGCCTTCAACGGAGCGAACCGCGAAAAGCAGGGCAAATTCGAAATCGCCGACGGAGGAAGCATTTTTTTGGATGAGATCGGAGATCTGGCTCCGGAACTGCAGACGAAGCTTCTTCGCATTCTTCAAGGGGGCGAGTTGGAACGCGTCGGCGGTTTGAAGACCTCGAAAGTCGACGTGAGGGTGATCGCATCCACGAATCAGAACCTGGAGGAGGCGATCGAAAAAGGACGTCTCCGCGAAGATCTCTTCTACCGGCTCAACGTCCTCCCCATCTTCATTCCGCCTTTGCGCGAACGCAGAGACGACATCCTGTTTCTCGTGACGCATTATCTGAAGGTCTTCAGTCTGAAGATGAAAAAGCGTTTTGAAAAGCCCTCGCCGGAGATCTTGGAGCGGCTCGCCTCCTACAACTGGCCCGGCAATATCCGGGAACTGCAAAACGTCGTTGAACGCTGCGTTGTATTGGGCAAAGAACCTCAATTCGAACTCAAAGACTTCGCCTTAGGGCCGGCGCCGCGCGACCCCGCGCGCAAATACGCGGCCCACGCCGGCGAAGAAGAGGTGTCCTTCAAGTCTCTCCGGGAGCTGGAGCACAAATCGCTCATGGAGGCCCTGAAGCGTTCGAGCGGGAATATCGCCCGGGCGGCCAGGTTCTTGGGCATCAGCCGCGGGACCATCTATCGGCGTCTTCGAAAGTATGAGATCGGTCTCAAGCTCGCGTAAAGACGCTTATGGAGAAGCTCGATTTCGCCTTGTTCGTCGCCTTTTGGATCGCCGTCTTTGTCGATCTGGATCTCTGGCTTAAAAGGCCCGGACGAAACAGCCGGTTGCCCATCTGGGTCTGGGCCCTTCTCTTCCCCGTCTTGTTAGCGAGTTGTTTCGTCGTCGAGACCGTCGACCGGTACGAGAGAGAGCATCTTCAGCATCTCGTCCAAGGCATCGCTCCGACCTATGCCCGCGAAATGGAACGCCTCGGGCATGTTCGCTTGCCGCTCGACGCCAAGCCCGATGACCCCCTCTATCTCACCCTCATCGACGCCGAAAAGCGTTGGCTCAAGGCCAATCCGACGGTTGACGACATCTACACCATAAGACGGCTCCCCGATGGGCGTTTTGCCCTTCTTGTCGACTCCGAGACCGATTACGACCGCAACGGCAAAATCGAAGGCGACCGGGAACAACGCACGCCCATTGGAGAGATCTACACGGAAATGGATACGGGCTTTGAAAAGGCCTTTCGTGGAGAGGCGAACTTCGATGACGTCCCCACCGCGGATCGATGGGGCATATGGGTGACGGCTGCCGAGCCTCTGTATGACGAACACGGGCGCGTGGAGGCCGTCCTCGGGGTCGATTACGACGCAAAAAACTGGAAGAGGTCCATCCAGATACACCGATGGACGGCGATGGGGGCACTTTCCGTCCTGCTCGGAGTCATCGCCTCGTCGTTGTCGGTCATCACCTTGTTGAGGTTCCATATTCAGGGGCGTATCCGAGCGGAGGAGGAGTGCAAAATCGCCAAACACGCGGCGGAAGGGGCGAGCGCGGCCAAGGGCGAATTCCTGGCCAGCATGAGCCACGAGATCCGAACGCCTCTCAACGGCGTGATCGGGATGACGCATCTTCTGCAGAAGACGCCGTTAAGCCTCGAGCAAAAAGACCTCCTCGTGACGCTCAAGGATTCGGCCGAATTCTTAACGACGCTGTTGAACGACATCTTGGACTTTTCTAAAATCGAGGCCGGCAAGATGATGATCGAGGAGGCGCCCTTCGACCTCAAGGCGAGCGTCGAATCCATCTGCAAGTCATTCATGCCTCAATGCATGGAGAAAGGGATCGCGCTTGAATGCCGGGTCGAAGCGGGCGCGTCCCGGATCTTTCTGGGGGACGTCTATCGACTGAGACAGGTTCTCACCAACCTCTTGGGGAATGCCATTAAATTTACGGAGCAGGGCAAGGTCGGCGTCCGCGTTGCTTTCGAAGAACCCGGAGTTCGATTCGCGGTGTGGGATACGGGGATCGGGATTCCAAAAGACAGGCGGAATCAAGTGTT